>Ga0137397_10002063_pt1 | contig 14083 bp, 9 predicted proteins | sample czorhiz116metaG_FD_106658 | JGI IMG/M metagenome (GOLD analysis project Ga0137397, IMG submission 106658) | Vadose zone soil microbial communities from Angelo Coast Range Reserve, California, USA - czorhiz1.16 metaG | ecosystem: Environmental > Terrestrial > Soil > Vadose zone | place: USA... | reverse complement strand
TCGGCGACATAGCCGGTCATGTAAAGCACCTTGATTTGAGGCCTGGTGGACGTAAGTTGGATGGCCAGATCGCGTCCGTTGATTTCGCCGGGCATCATGACGTCGGTCAGCAGCAGGTCGATAGGCTGATTGTATTTTTCCGCGAGTTCGATCGCTTCTTTGGCGTCGCGCGCTTCCAGCACCGTATATCCCACGTCTTCGAGCCAGGTGCGCATGACTTCGCTCAGCATCGGTTCGTCTTCCGCGATCAGGATTGTTTCCGGCCCGCCTTCAGGTTTATCAGTGACCGGCATATCGCCGAGGGCCTCAGCCTGGGGAACGCGGTCCTGGTTGTCGACGGCCGGCAGATAGATATGAAACGCGGCGCCTCTGCCTGGCCGGTTCTCCACGCAAATGTGACCTCCGCTTTGCTGGACGATGCCGTAGACGGTGGCCAGCCCCAGGCCCGTTCCCCGGCCCTGTTCCTTAGTGGTGAAGAATGGCTCGAAGATATGATTCATGGCTTCCGGCGCAATACCGGTGCCGGTGTCGCTCACCGAAAGCATCACGTAGCGTCCGGGCATAACCGGGGGATGGGCCGCGGCATATTTTTCATCGACGTCGATATTGCAGGTTGAGATCAGGAGTTGCCCGCCGCCGGGCATGGCATCGCGGGCATTGGAAGCCAGATTCATCAGGACCTGCCCGATCTGCCCCGGGTCGGTCCATACCTGGCGCAGGTCCTCACCCCGCTGGATTTTCAGTTCAACGTCGCCGCCGATTCCGGCTTTGAGCAGCCGGCCCATGTTGTCCAGCGCTTCATGCAGGTCCACGACCTTTGGAAACAACGTCTGTCTTCGGCTGAAGGCCAGAAGCTGGGCGACGAGATCGGTAGAGCGCCGCGCCGCATGGTTGATCTGTTCCACGCTTCTTTGCTGCGCATGGTCCGCGGGAAGTTTCTCCCGGAGTTGCTCGCCGGAGCCCAGGATCACGGCCAGCATGTTGTTAAAATCATGGGCCACGCCGCCCGCGAGCCGGCCCAGCGCCTCCAGCTTTTGCGATTCGCGGAGCATTTCTTCCAGCGAGCGCTGCTCGGTGATGTCTTCCACAATGGCCAGGCCGTATTGCGGCATCGTCGGCGAACCGCCGGCCAGCGCGACCGTGGTCCTCGCCCAGATCAATTTGCCGTCTTTGCGGCGGTAACGCTTTTCGTGCCGGAACTCCTTCAGCTTTCCGTCCCATATCTGGCGGGCCAGTTCGCGGTTGACCGGGCGGTCTTCTTCGTAGGTGATATCCATGAACGACAGGGAACGAAGTTCCTCCTCTGTGTACCCGACCATCGTCTGATAGGCGCGGTTGGTCAGAATGAAGATACCGCGGGGACCGGTGAGAACAATGCCCGCGGGCGAGTTCTCAAAGATCAGGCGCCAGCGCTCTTCGCTCTCGCGCCTGGCCTCTTCCGCGCGCCTGCGTTCGGTGATGTCCATCACCATGCCTGTCGAGCGGACCGGCTTGCCCGCTTCGTTCAGCGTGACCTCGCCCCGATCGTACACCAGGCGCTCTTCACCGTCTGGCCTGATAATTCGATATTCCATCTCGGTAATGCCGTGGCTGCCGAGGGCCTTCTTTTGCATTTCACGCAGCGGCCCGCGGTCGTCAGGGTGTACGAGGTTGAAAAAGGCGGCGGCCGTGCTTTCGAACGTTCCGCCCGTCATGCCAAAGATACGCAGAGTTTCGTCGTCCCAAAGCAGATAATCGTTGGCGATGTCGTATTCCCAGCTACCCATGCCCGCGATTCGCGCCGCGCCGGCCAGTATGGCCTGGTGCCTGCGCCGTTCGTCTTCCGCCTGCTCTCGCTGGGCCTCGACCAATTGGGCTGTGCGGACGCGATTGTCAATGAGCCAGGAAATGGCCGCCATGACGCCGCCGGCGATGACAAGGCGGAGCAGAGTGACCGGGTCGGTGCTCCAGCTAAATAGAGGGTGAACGAACCAGAAATCCACCGCCAGAATGGACGCGACACTGGCCAGCAGGCCGGCCCTGAAGCCTCCGAACCAGGCGGCGATGCCGGTTGAGAGATAAAACGGAAGGAGAGGCCCCTGGCTGCCGAGGGCCGGAAAGGAGAAGTCCAGCATCGCCGCAATTCCGGTTGCCAGAAAAGCAACCCCGAAGCGCAGCGCAGCCGGACGAGTTTGGGGGTCGATGATTTTCCGCGGTTCGCGCCGGCGTTGTGTATGCATAGGCCCAGACACCTGGAAATCCGGACATCGACCTTCAGATTTATCGGGACAACGTATACGCTAGCACGAAAAGAGAAGGAAGGCGCGAGTTGTTTATCGGCGCTTCAGTGTTTCATCCCCAGAAAAGCCGAAATGTTTTCGTTCAAAAATTTTCCGTCCGCCGGGTCCGGCGCCGCTCCCGCGGTATGTCCCCACAGGGACGGAATAGGCTTCAGCGTGACCGCGGGAATGAATGCCGCTTCGTAGCGCGCATCGCCCACCGGGAAGTACAGGTCGGTCTCCGAAGGCATATAAAGGAACGGAACTTTAATGGAGCGCAACGCCTTCTCCGTGTCTCCGCCGAAGCCGGGCGTGGCTCCCACGTCATGCTTTTCCCAGGTGCGCATCTGCAGAATCAGGTTGTTGGCGTCGGCGCCGGGAATGAAATTGGTGCGGAAGTTGTTGACGACCTGGTCGAAGGTCGTGCCGGGCGGAGCGCCTTCCTTCCACAGCTCCCGCCGCCACCATTCCTGGGAAAACAGCCACGCGGTCCATACGACCGCAAATGCCTCCAGCCCCTTTTTCGGAGGGGTGGTGTAGTCGCCGTTCTGAAACGCGGCGTCGGCGGTTATGGCCGCGATCTGCCCTTCAAGTCGCACCACGCCGTGACCATAGGTTTTCGCCGTTCCCGAAGTGGCGATGATGCGGTCGGCAAACGACGGATAGCTCACGCCCCACTGAAAAGCCTGCTGCGCGCCCATGGAAAAACCGATGATGGCGCGCAGATGTGTGACCCTGAGTTCTTCGGTCAGCAAACGGTGTACGGCTTCGACGTTGTCGCGGATGGTGGTCACCGGAAAACGCGGGCCGTGAAACGGCTCCGGTGTATTGCCGGGGGAGGATGAATGTCCGTTGCCGAAAAGTTCGGTGGCCACCAGGAAAAGTTTTGCGGGATCGAGCGCTTTGTCGGCGCCGATCAGCCATTCATAGCCGTGGAAATCGGCCATGTAGTGCGAAGGCAGCAGCACCGCGTTGTCCTTCGCGGCGTTCAGGTGTCCATAGGTCCCATAGACCACCCGGGCCTCGGGCAGCGTGACGCCGCTTTCAGTCTTGAAATTGGCGATAACGAATTCGTGGCGCTCGGCTTCGGGTCCTTTGGGCGGCTTTGCATCCTGAGCGAGAAGCGTTTGTGCGATCAGCAGAAGAAGGATGAGTTTTTTCATGACAGGATAGGTCCTCGGTTTCCGGCGGGACGTATCTTATCATTTTTGTCTTTGGCCGGATTTCGGCAGCAGCAACAGCAGGGCCGCCGAGACGAACAGAGAAATTCCCGACAGAGCCAGCCCCCGATACATGCCGCCGCTGTGGCCGGCAAGCAGCCCGATGGCCGAGGGGCCCGCGAAGCCGCCGAGATTTCCGATGGAATTGATGAGAGCAATCCCCGAGGCCGCTGAGAATCCCGAGAGGAACTCGCCAGGCAGCGACCAGAAAGGAGGAAGAAAGGCGTATATCCCCGCCGCCACCAGCGACCAGATGGCGATCGAGAGAAAAGGAGAACGCGTCGTATTCAGCAGGAGCAAAGCGAGTCCGGCAACGATGAGGGGAATCGCGGCGTGATAACGGCGCTCCATCCGGCGGTCGGAGCTTCCGGACACGAGGACCATGGCCAGTATGCCAAAAAAGTTGGGAACCATGACCAGAGCGCCCACCGCCGTATTGGAATATCCGAGAGAGAGCGATCGCACCGCCTGGGGCATCCAGAAGCTCATCGAATACATAGCGGTCAGGCAGGTAAACGAGATGCCGGCCAGATGCCAGACGCGCGGATGCGCCAGGGCCCGCAGGCCGGAGAGCGGGCCTTCATCGGGTTTCCGGGGCGTTTCGAGCGCGAGGTCCGCGATGAGTCGTTCCTTTTCGGCGGGCGTGAGGAAGGTTGCTTCCGCGGGACGGCTGGGCAGCAGGAAGACCGTGAGCAGTCCGCACACGATGGCCGGCAATCCTTCGAGCACCAGCAGCCAGCGCCAGCTTCCGATGCCCATCCAGTGCACGTGATCGAGAATGAACCCTGAAGCCGGAGCGCCGAGAATGCTCGCCACCGGCAGGCCGGTCAGGAACCACGCGATGACCCGGGCCTGTTCGCGCCGCCGGAACCAGCACGTGAGATACAGCACGATGCCGGGAAAGAACCCGGCTTCGGCCACTCCCAGAAAAAAGCGCACTACATACAACTGGTGCGTGCCGCGCACCAGACCGGTCAGCATGGCCACCACTCCCCAGGTCATGAGGATGCGGGCGATCCAGGGGCGCGCTCCGATCTTGTGCAGCATGATGTTGCTGGGCACTTCAAAAAAGAAATATCCCCAGAAGAAGATTCCGGTGAGCAACCCACACTGCACGCTGGAAATCCCCAGTTCGGTATTCATGGTCAGCGCGGCAAAGCCGATGTTGATGCGGTCAAGGTAAGCGACGATGTAAAGCAGAAAGAGCAGAGGCAGCAGCCGCAGATGAAGCTTGCGCCGGGTCGAAGCCGCGACGTCGTCGGCCGGCTTCGCGGGAACGGGAAGGCAGGCCGCGCTCAGATATGTGGTGTTCATGCGCGCACTCCTTTTGAAGACAGGGACGCTTCGAATTGCCAGATGACATCAATGGCGGCCTGATTGCTGGAGACGATGGGAATGCCCAGCTTTTCCCGCAGCGTCGGAATCGCCTCGATGGCGCGCCAGTTGGTGCAGGAAAGAAAGATGCAATCCGGGGCGATGCGCGTCATCTGCGATTCGACAAATTGGACGATCTGCGCGGGTGTGACCCGGCCGATATCGAGATTGGCCGTGATGCCCATTCCGGTGGCTTTGATCGGCGGAAGGCCGGCTTCGGTCAGAGAACGGGCGATGCCGGCGGTCAGGTCCGCGACGTAGGGCGTGAAGACCGCGACCTTTTCCGGCCGAATTGCGCCGAGACGCACCAGAACGGCGCGAAGCACGGTGATCGCTTTCGCTCCGGTTTCCTTTTCAATCGCGCAGGCGATTCCGTCGTCATGGGCCAGGGTCCCCAGGGCTCCCGCGGAGGTGCAGCCGAACACGACGACATCGGGCGCGGTCGTCCCGACCCGCCGTATGGCCTGAGGCAGATCGTCTTCCAGCATGCGGATTTCCGCCTCGCGCGTAACATCTTCGAGCAGGATACGGGTGGTGCTTACAACTCCGGAAGCGTCAAGCTGACGATGAAAATCCGGTTCCATCACCGTATTCGACGACGGAACGATAAGACCGATACGCAACGGTTGTGACGACATTTTTTCCTCGCTCTTTTTTATTTTTTGTTTTCATTCGCGTTTATTCGCGTCAATTCGCGGCTAATCGTCTTTGCCGGCGGCTTCGTTGAGTTGCCCCCACCCGCCCCCGCCCGGCGTTTCCATGCGAATTACATCGCCCTTCACCGCGCCGATGCTGCATTTCCCCGGAAGCCGGGTTTCTGTGTTGTCGTGGACGAGTATGGTCGCGCCGCACGCTCCCGCTTCTCCGCCCGCAAGCCCCCAGGGCGGCAGCCTGCGCCTGTCGGTGAGCAGGGTTACCTGGGCATCGGCGAGCAGTTCGAGTTCGCGGACCAGGCCGTCGCCGCCCCGGTGTTTCCCTTTCCCCCCGGAACCGCGCCGATAGCTGTAGCGCGTTACGCGCAACGGATAGGAGTACTCGAGGGCTTCGGCGGGCGTGTTCAGGGAATTGGTCATGTGCGTATGGACACCCGAGAGCCCGTCCGCCGCGGGACGAGCGCCCATGCCGCCGCCAACGGTTTCGTAGTAGGCAAACGGTGCGCCCGTGCGGGGATCGGTCCCTCCGATGGTCAGGTTGTTCATGGTGCCGGAGCTGGCGGCGGGAATGCGGTCCGGCACAGCCTGGGCCAGTGCGCGCAGCAGAACGTCGACAATGCGTTGCGAGGTCTCCACATTTCCGCCGGCCACCGCCGAAGGTGGCTGTGCGTTGACGATCGTCCCCGGGGGAGCGAAAACCTCGATGGGGCGCAGAATGCCCGCGCTCGCGGGGGCATCTTCCGGAAGCAGGCAGCGGAACACATAGTAGACCGCCGAGTAAGTGATGGCATAAACGGCGTTGATGCTGCTGTTGACCTGGATGCCGGAGCCGGAGAAGTCCACCCGCGCCCTGCGCCGCGCGGGGTCAAGTTCGATGGAGACCCGAATGGGCACGGGAATTTCGGAGAGACCGTCATCGTCGAGAAAGTCCTCGGCCGAATATGTGCCCGCAGGCATCAGCGCCAACTGTGCGCGGACCAGGCGCTCCGAGTAGTCGAGCAGTTCGGCGGTGAGATCGTCGATGGCCTCCGTGCCATATTTCGCGATCACCTCCCGCAGGCGCGACTCGCCGACCCGGCATGCGCCGATCTGGGCCAAAAGATCGCCTTCGCGTTCGCCGGGGGTACGGACGTTATAGAGAAGCAGATGCAGAACATCGCGTACGATGGCGCCGCCCTTCACCAGATGGATGGGCGGAATACGCAGGCCTTCCTGATAGATTTCGCGGCACGGCCCCATCGAGCCGGGATAGTATCCGCCGACATCGGCGTGATGGGCGCGCGCGGCGACATAGAAGACCGGCGCGGCCGCGCCTTCCGAGAACACCGGCAGCACCATGGTGATGTCCGGCAGATGGGTGCCGCCCGCGTAAGGGTCGTTGAGGACCGCGACATCGCCCGCGCTCAGTTCCACACGGTCGATGGCCTGCCGCACCGACATGGGCATGGAGCCGAGATGCACGGGCATGTGGTCGCCCATGGCGACGGCCTCGCCGTTTCGGTCGAAAACCGCGCAGGAATAATCGCGGCGTTCCTTGATATTGGGTGAAAACGATGTGCGCCGCAGGGCAGCCCCCATCTCTTCCGCCACGGAATGCATGGTGCTTTTGAAGATTGCAAGCTCCACGGGATCGGTCTTCGTTTTTTTCGCCATGGTTGTCGTGGTCATTGCCCCACCTCGATCACAAGATTTTTGCGGGCGTCCACCAGTGCGTGGCAGCCCGGCGGGACCACCGTCGTTGCGCTGTACTCCACCACAATGGCGGGGCCGTCGAATCGGTCGCCGGTTTCGAGATGCTCGCGCCGATAGACCCTTCCGTTAAGCTGTGTGCCGGAAAAGACCATGCCGCGTTCTTCGATGGCCGCCGGCGCCCCGCCGCTGTTCCTCAGTGGATGCGCAGGCAGATCGACGGTCTCGCCGGGAACCGTGGTGCGCAGGCGCAGGTTCACTACCTCGACCGGCTTGTGCTCATCCGCATATCCGTATCGTTTTTTATGGGCGCGACGGAAGAGATCGAGAAAATCCGGCCCGGCCGGGACGTTGAGCTCGTACCCCTGGCCGACATAACGGACGTCGATGGAGCGCGCGCAGGTTGCATCGGCGTCTTTCAGTTCCGCGGTTTTCTCAAGTTCGCGGAAGTAAGGTTCGAAGTCGGCATCGGCGGGAAGCATGACGGTCCTGGAATAATCGCGCACCGAATCGGCGAGCAGGATGCCCAGGGCCGAGAGCGCGCCGGGGTGCGCCGGTATCAGGACGCGCGGCATGCGCAGCGCCCTGGCCAGAGCGCAGGCATGAAGCGGACCCGCGCCGCCGAATGCCACCAGGGTGAACTCGCGCGGATCGTGGCCGCGTTCCACCGAGATCACTCGAACCGCGGCTTCCATCGCCGCTTCCGCGAGCATCACGATACCTCCGGCAAAATCCTCTGCGGAGGCCATCGGGCCGCGCGCGTCTTCCATGACGTGGCGCGCCCGCGTTTCATCCAAATGCAGCCCGCCGCCCAGAAAGTGTTCGGGATGCAGCCTTCCCAAAACCAGGTTGGCGTCGGTCACCGTGGGCCGGTCGCCGCGTCCGTAGCAGGCGGGGCCTGGTTCAGCGCCGGCCGATTCGGGCCCCACGCGCAGAATTCCGGCGGTGTCGAAGCGCGCCAGCGATCCGCCCCCGGCGCCGATGGTGTGAATGTCGAGCATGGGAACGGCGATGGGCATGCGGGCGATGATCGCGTCATTGCCCGCTTTGGGGCCGCCTTCACTGTGGTCCACGAGGCAGACGTCGGTGGAGGTACCGCCCATGTCGAAGGAGATGATTCTGTCGAAACCACTCCGCTGGGCCATGCGGTAAGCGCCGATCACGCCGCCCGCCGGGCCGGAGAGCACCGTGCGTACCGGCTGCTCGCCGGCAAAATCCGCCGGTATGATGCCGCCGGAAGACTGCATCACCTCGAAGCGGCTGCCGGAAGAAAGCCGCCGCAGATTCTCGTTCAGCCGCTGAAGGTAGCGCCCCGCTTTCGGCGCAAGATAGGCGTTGACGGTGACCGTCGATGCCCGTTCATATTCGCGGAACTCCGGAAGCACAACATGAGAGACCGATATGGGGAGATCCAGAGGCCGCAATGCTTCGGCCACAGCAAGTTCATTTTCGGGGTTGGAAAAAGCGAACAGCAGGGAAATGGCAATGGCCTCGGCGCCGCGGGCGCGAATTTCCTTTGCGATATCGTCAAGTTCCGCCGCCGTTGGGCGGCGCAGGATGGTTCCATCGCAGGCCGTGCGCTCGTGTACGCCGAAACGCAGTTCCGGCGGCACGATGCAGGGCGGCGCCGTTGCGGACCAGTCATAGAGATCGGCGCGCGCCTGGCGTCCGATGGAGATCGTGTCTTCGAACCCGGCGGTGGTCACAAAGGCCACGCGCGCCCCTTTGCGTTCGAGCAGGGTGTTCGTGCCCACTGTGGTACCATGCCTGACGAATGGCGCTGTGCCGCGCGCGAGGGTCTTGACCGATTCGAACACGGCCCTGCCGGGATCGTCAGGGGTGGAGAGCACCTTCAATACCTTCAGGATGCGGTCTTCAAGGTAGACGCAGTCTGTGAATGTTCCGCCTGTGTCGATTGCGATATGCACTGGTTGCCTCCCTGGCAAGCCGACTTTGCGGTGGCTGTCCATGCAGAAAAGCTTAGTGAAACGGGCTTTTTGTTTCCTTCGCGAAAGCTGATATTTTTATTACCGTTTTCTTACCAGGAAGGCTTATGCCAGGCAGTCAGCCCTACGATTTCGGCCCATATCGCTTTGACCTTTCAGGACCTCTTCTCTACCGCCGGACCGGGCTCGTTTATAAGGTCGTCGATCTCGCGCCCAAGGAGCGCGGCGTTCTTCTGTTGCTGATCGAGAATGCCGGCAAGGTCGTGAAGACGGATGAATTGCTCGATAAAGTCTGGCCTGGAGTTACGGTCGGTCCCGGCAGCCTGGCCCGTACTGTTTCCGATCTCAGGGCGATCTTGCGCAACGGGAAGAACGGGCCGGAATACATCGAAACCGTATCCAAAGTCGGCTATCGCATGATCTTTCCGAAAAAAATCATGCTGGCCGTGCTGCCCTTCGAGAATCTCGGGCCGAAGGACGAAGAATATTTCAGCGATGGTCTGACCGAGGAGATGATTATTCAGTTAGGACGCCTCAACCCGGAGAAGCTGGGGGTAATCGCTCGCGCCTCGGTGATGCAATACAAGTCGTCAGGCAAGAGCGTGCAGGAAATCGGCAAAGAACTGGGTGTCGATTACGCGCTGATCGGGAGTGTCCGCCGTGCGCGGGGACGCGTCCGCATCAGCGCGCAACTGGTTCGGGTGGAAGACCAGAACCATGTATGGGGTGAGAGCTATGACGGGAAGCCGGCGGACATTTTTGCCGTGCAGATTGAAGTGGCCCGGGCCATCGCCCACCAGATTCGAATCAAACTCGTGCCGCACGAAGATGAGCGACCTCCACGAGTCGTCGATCTCCAGGCCTATGACGATTATCTGCGCGGCCGCTATTTGTGGAACCAGCGAACGCCCAAATCGGTGAAAGAAGCGGCGGCTCTGTTCGAGAAGGCCGTCGCTCAGGATACGGGGTCCGCCATGGCTTACTCCGCGCTGGCCGATTGTTACGCCGCTCTGGGCAGCCAGGCGTGGATGTCGCCGCGCGAAGCGTCGGTAAAGGCGCGGGCTGCGGCCCGCAAAGCGGTAAAACTCGACGGCAACCTCGCCGAACCACATGCAAATCTGGGATTCTGCCTCACCGTGTTCGAATATGAATGGGCACAGGCGGAACGGGAATTTTGCCGGGCCCTTGAACTCAATTCAAACTATGCCACTGCCCATCATTGGCACTCGTTTTATCTGGCCGCCATGGGACGGATGGCGGAAGCGCTGGAAGTCATGCGCAGAGCGCAGCGGATCGATCCGCTGTCGCGGATGATCAATACCAATGTCGCCACCATGCTGTACTGGGCGCGTGAACGTGAATACGATGCCGCCATCGAACAGTGTCATGATGCACTGGGCATCGACCCCGATTTCTGGAACGCCCATTCGATGCTGGCGCGCGCGCTGGAACAACAGAAACAATACAAAGCGGCCATGACTGAACACCGGCGGGCGCTCGCCGTCTTTCCCGGCAGATCGGCGATTCTGGTGGCTGACTTTGCCCGCACCTGCGCCCTGGCGGGCGACGCCAAACAGGCCCGTGAGTTGCTGCGCGGTCTGCGTGAAAAAGGCAGCTATCCCAGTTTGCCGATGTTTCAGATCGGCCTGGCGCATGCCGCCCTCGGAGAGATCGATACCGCATTCCGATATTTGCGCGAGAGCTGTAAGGGAGGCGAGATGTGGGTCGCCTATATCAAGGTCGAACCCCGGATGGATGCTCTTCGCGAGGACCGTCGATACCGGGAGCTGCTGACCTGTCTCGGATTAAGATAACCCTTCGAGAAAAACCAGGGCGGAGAGCAAACTCCATTAACCTCAAAGAGCGCGAAGCTTCAGGGCTGTTTGGCCTTTCCGGCATTTTCCAGGGCCTCGGCCAGATCCGGATGTTCGGCAAGGACTTCGGTCATGGAGTCTTTGCCCATCTGCGCGCCCAGCACCTCTCCCTTTTTGCGCATCTCCTCCATGAGCTGCGGCAGCACGCGGATGGTCTTCTGGCCGAGAGGTGTTTCATAGAACTTGATCATGTTCCGGATTTCTTCCTGGGTAAAGTACTTATCGTAGATGGGGACCGACAAGTCCACAATCTCGTCGACATTGACTTTGGTTTTGAATTTTTCGAAGAAGAGATCAATCAGTTTTTCGCGGTACTCCCCGGGCGGAAAGGACCGCCTGAACACCGGCTTGATATTTTCCGCCATGCTGTTCATGGTCTGGGCGACAGCCGCTTTCACGCCGGTAACGTCGAGCAGCCGGCGAATGTCCGCTTCTTTGGCGGGATCGATTTTTGGCAATGGCGCGGCCTCGGTTTGCTTCGCCGCGGGCTGAGCGGAGGAATCTTTTACCTGGTTCTGAGCGTGCGCGGTCAAAAGCCCCGACAAAAGCAATCCAACGATAAGGTTCATGAAGCGGTTCTTCACTCAATATCTCCTGGCCCGATTCCGGACGCGAACCAGCGTAGCACAAAGGCCCGGAGGTGTTTTCGAAACTTGCCCTCCATCGCCATGTTTCAATAGGATGCATGCATTCGATCGCAGGAGAAAACATGAAGAAGCTCGCATTAATTTTATCTGTCCTCGGCATGGCGGTCGCGTCGTTCGCCCAGCCGAAGCTTCCCACTGTCTCGACCTTTTCCATCGTCGCCATTGATCCGCAGAACGGCGACCTCGGCATCGCCGTGGCTTCGCGTTATTTCTCCGTGGGTTCGGTTGTTCCCTGGGCCATGGCCGACGTGGGCGCGGTGGCGACCCAGGCGAACGTGAATGTGGGCTATGGCCAGCAGGCCATCGATCTGCTGCGCAAGGGACTCACCGCTCCGCAGACGCTGAAGAAGATTCTCGAAGACGACAAATTCGAAGGCAAAGACGGGCGTCAGGTGGCCATCGTCGATGCCAAAGGCAATGTCGCGGCATTTACCGGTCCGAACGCCCCTAAATGGGCGGGCGATCGTCAGGGAAAAACCTGGTCGGCCCAGGGCAACATTCTGACCGGGCATGAAGTGCCGGAAGCCATGGGGAAGGCCTTCGATGCCACGCCCGGGGAACTGGCGGAAAAACTTTTTGCCGCGCTCAAGGCCGGCGACGCTGCGGGCGGCGATTCCCGCGGTCGGCAGTCGGCCTCGATGCTGGTGGTCCGCAAGCTCGGCGGACGCAACATCAACAACGACCGCTATATCTACATCAATGTGGACGACAATCCGGACCCGTTTACCGAGTTGCGCCGCCTGCTCAGTCTGAATCTCGCCAACAATTACGCCGACCAGTTATACAAGGCCTTCAGCGCAAAAAATTTCACGCGCGCGCGGGAAGCCGCCGCGAAGTCGGTGACGTACAATCCCAACAATTCCAACTCCCATCTTTTACTCGGGCTCATGAGCTATCTGGCGGGCGACAAAGCGGCGGCCCTCGACGAACTGCTGAAGGCAAAAACGCTGCGTCCGGAAGGCTTCGAGAAAATGCTGAAGGAGGAAGCCGACGGGCCGGAGTTCAAGCCGATGCTGGCGGACAAAGAGTTTATGAAGAAGGTCCTGCCGGAATAAAAAGCAAAGGCTTCACCACGGAGCCACGGAGGCACAGAGAAAGCTAAAGAAACCATTGCCGCAGATATACGCAGATGAACGCCGCTAAGGAGTAAAGAAACGGATGGCTCTCAGCGGCGTTCGTCTGCGTATATCTGCGGCAAAATATATTCTTTTGTCTTTCTCTGTGCCTCTGTGGCTCTGTGGTGAAGCCTTTGCCTCTTTATTCCGTGGAGATGAAATTCACTCCCACATTTACCTCGGGCTCGACCGTGGCCGAGAACCCCGATTCGCGATACTGCGCCAGGCTGGGAAACAGATGTTCTCGTTGCTCCAGTGTCTCCTTTGAGTTCGGGGGTTCGGTGATGAAGGCCAGGAATTTCTGCATCATGTTCACTTTCGGATTGAAATCGTCGAGCCACAGGAACTGGCCCTGCTCGTTGATTTCCAGGAACCACCATTCGCCCCGGTTGTCGATGGCGAAATCCAGTGAGCCGAAGCAGACCCCGGCGCGACGGGCGAATTCCAGGACGGCCTTTTCGACGGCGGCCGGCGTTTGGATGATTTCCACCTCCACCAGTCCCTGGCCCGCGTCCTGACGCCAGTCGAGCGCCTTTTTGGGGTTATGGAGCGCATAAGAGTAAACGTTGCTGCCCATGAGCACCATGCGAACGTCATATTCCTTGACCACCATTTCCTGATAGATGGCCGGGGCCCAGGTAAGTATTTCGTCGCCGGGCAACTGGTCCGCGGTGAGTTCGAAGGTCTCGGTGGCCGCCAGGCCTCCGTCGCTTTTCTGCCACACGTGCGGAAAGAACGGCTTACAGATGGTGCGGCCGGGGTATTCTTCGAGAAATTTGCGGACGGCGCCGGGCTGGTTCGACATCAGGGTCGCGGGCACGTTCATGCCGCACTGACGGGCCAGCACCAGTTGCACGGATTTATTGTTGATAAACCTCGAGGCCGAGTATTTGTTGATGCACCGAAACGGCAGGGTCTCCAGGAGGTACATCAGCGAATAGGAAAACCATCGGTACTCGCCCTCGGCGAATTTTTTGTCGGATTCCGCGACGTTCGGGTTGTGCACGGCGGGCTGGGGCCGGCGAACCCAGATTACGTCGCCACGCTCCACCGGATGAGCGCCCAGCCAGAGCCGGTCGCTCTCGTCGAACGATGCGGATGCTCTCTGTTTCTCATTCCACGCGAGCCCTCCCCAGCAAACGACCTGATGGCCTGCCTGTTCCAGCCCCCATTTGAGGGGCGTGGTGTGGTTGTCGTTCTCATGGGCCAGGATAACAACTTTCATGGGTAATTCCTCCACAATCAGAATTTAGAAAATCAAGGCCAGGCGGCGCATGCGTTGCGCCGCCTGGGTTTCAAATCAGGGT
>Ga0137397_10002061_pt1 | contig 14090 bp, 6 predicted proteins | sample czorhiz116metaG_FD_106658 | JGI IMG/M metagenome (GOLD analysis project Ga0137397, IMG submission 106658) | Vadose zone soil microbial communities from Angelo Coast Range Reserve, California, USA - czorhiz1.16 metaG | ecosystem: Environmental > Terrestrial > Soil > Vadose zone | place: USA... | reverse complement strand
TGCGTTCCAGCAAAGACGAAGGCCAGGCGAATTTTGTCAATCCCGGAATCTTCCTGGTGAACGCGGGCGCCGACTTCAATATCACGCCCGCCCTGCGGGCCGTTGCGAACCTGAATTACATGCGATTCAATCGCACCGAGCCGCTGCAATTGCTGCTCTTCCAGTCGAACCTCGATCGCAGCCTCGGGTTCGATTACAGCGTGGGCGTGGTGTACCGTCCGAAATTCTCAGAGAACATGACGGTCATCGGCGGAGTGGCCGCGCTCACGCCCGGCACCGGCCTGCGCCAGATCTATACCAGTCAGACCCTGGTTTCCACGTTCACTACCGTGAGGCTTAAGTTCTGAAAGTCAAAACCATAAAACCTTGAAACGCAGAGGAAGCGGAGGTAGCAGAGGATTTTTGGGTTTGTAACGATGGTCGAACATCTTCGTGAGATTGAGAGGGAATGGCCGGCCCAGCGACCATTCCCCAAAAAACCCTCTGCTACCCCCGCTTCCTCTGCGTTTCAAGGTTTATGGTTTTGACTTTGTTTTTTGGTTGCGGGCGAGGGTTATAATCCCTTCTCATGCGAGATGGCGGCACGCACGCCCGGTTTTCGATTCTGCTGTTTCTGACAGCTCTCTGCTGTCTTTCGGTGTTCGTTCTGGCCGCCTTGGGCGGAGGGCAGACAGGCGGACAGACCGTTTTTGGCCAGCCTCCCGAACGCGCTCAGGAAAAGAGCGCCGGCTGCACCTCCTGCCATTCCCCAATCGACAACGCCACCATGCACGCGCCTGGGACCGTGGTCCTGAGATGCACCGACTGCCATGGAGGCAGGGAAGGCGTGAATCGTCCCGCGGAGATCAAAGAGCATACCCGTGAGTATGACGATCTGGAAGAACAGGCGCACAAAGTCGTCCCGCGGGACGAATTGCATTCCTCCGCCAACCCGGTGCGCGCCTATACCAACTGGATGCGCAGGAGCAAAGAATACATTCAGTTCGTGAATCCCGGAGACCTGCGCGTGTCCGCGCAGACGTGCGGTCAGTCTGGTTGCCACACGGAGGAAACCCGCCGGGTTCGCACCAGCATGATGGCCCACGGCGCGATGCTGTGGGAGGCGGCGCTCTATAACAATGGAGCGTATCCTTTTAAGAACGCCCGTTTTGGCCAGAGCTACAGCGCCGAAGGAGTGCCGCAGGACCTGATGACGTGGCCTCCGCCGACAGCGGAGGAGAAGATCAAAAAGGGGGTCCTCCCGATCCTGACGCCGCTGGAGCGGTGGGAGGTCTCGCAGCCTGGCAACGTGTTGCGGGTTTTCGAACGGGGCGGCGGCAAGCGGGCTGAAACGGGGAACCCTGAATCCTCGGAACAGCCGGGCAGGCCCGATGCCAAACTGAGTGACCGGGGATTTGGCACCCTGCTGCGCACCGACCCTGCATTCCTCGGGCTGCAGAAGACGCGTCTCTTCGATCCTCTGCTTTCTTTTCCCGGGACCAACGATCATGCGGGTGACTACCGGGGCAGCGGATGCACGGCCTGCCACGTGATCTACGCCAATGATCGCGACGAGGAACATTCGGGCGAATACCGCCGCTTCGGCAACGAGGGCCGCAGCTTCCAGAGCGATCCGACCACTCCCAAAGGCGAGAGCGGACATCCCATCCGCCACGTTTTTACCCGGGCCATTCCCTCCAGCCAGTGCATGGTGTGTCACATGCATCCCGGCACCAACATGGTTTCCAGTTATTTCGGATACACCTGGTGGGACAACGAGGTGGACGGTGAAAAGATGTATCCGGAAAAGCAGAAAAATCCCGGCGAAGAAGAATATCGCGAAGCCCACCTGAAGAACCCCGAGGGCTCGGCCGCCAAAGGCCGATGGCTGGACGACCGGTTTCTGGAAGACACGGGCACCGCGAACTTCAACAAAGATCTTCAGCACACGCAGTTCGGCGATTTTCACGGCCACGGCTGGGTCTTTCGCAAGGTCTATAAGCAGGACCGGGCCGGCAGGCTGCTGGATGAGGAGGGAAACCCCATCGACCTCTCCAACCTTTCCAATGAGGAGAAATTCAGGAAAGCGGTGCAGTTGAAAGACATCCACCTGGAAAAAGGAATGCACTGCGTGGATTGTCATTTCAATCAGGACGTTCACGGCAACGGCAAACTCTACGGCGAGACGCGCAACGCCATTGAGATTTCCTGCACCGACTGCCACGGGACCATCGCGAAATATGCCACGCTGCTCACCAGCGGCCCGGCCGCCCCGGAGGACGGCACGCCCCTGGAAGCCATGCGCACTCCTGAGAAGGAATTGCGTTTCTTCTGGAAAGAGGGCCGCTTGTATCAGAGGTCTTCACTGCGGCCGTCGGAAGCCTGGGAAGTAGTGCAGGTAAAAGACGTCGTGACTCCCGGCAATCCCCATTACAACCCCAGGGGACACACGGCCATGACTCTGGGAAAAGATGGCGTGCCGCTGGAGCATGTCCCCAACGATCCGGTGGAGGCCGCGAAGCTGCTCGCCCATCCCGACAGCCGGATGACCTGCTTCAGTTGTCACAGCTCCTGGACGACCAGCTGCTTTGGCTGTCATCTTTCCATGACCGCGAACCAGCGCATGCCCATGCTGCAAAACGAAGGCACGATGACCCGTAACTGGACCGAGTATGACTTTCAGGTCCTGCGGAACGACATGTATATGCTGGGCGTGGACGGTACGGTAACCGGAAACAAGGTTGCTCCCATCCGCTCGGCCTGTGCGGTGGTGGTCAGCTCTCAGAACCAGAATCGTGACTGGATTTATTACGGCCAGCAGACCGTCTCCTCGGAAGGCTTCAGCGGGCAGGCCTTCAGCTCGTATGTCCCGCACACCGTGCGCGCCAAAGAAACCCGCGCCTGCACCGATTGCCATGTGGCCGCCGCCAACGATAACAATGCGTGGATGGCGCAGTTGCTGCTGCAGGGCACCAACTTCCTGAACTACCTGGGGCGCTTCGCCTACGTTGCCAACGGAGATAAAGGTCTGTCGGCGATCGCCTTCGCCGAGCGCCGCGAACCGGAGGCGGTGATCGGCAGCGACTTCCACAAGATTGCCTATCCCGACAACTTCCGCAGGCATGAGCGGGGAAAACTGGAACTGAAAGAGGCCTTCGAGCACAAGGGCAGGGAAGTCCTCGATGTGCAGTTGCGCGGGGAGTATTTGTATGCCGCGATGGGCAAAGGCGGGCTGCGCATCTACGATGTGGCCAACATCGACAACAAAGATTTCTCCGAGCGCATCATTACCGCTCCGGTCTCTCCGCGCGGCCAGCGTTTTTATGTGCCGACCCGTTACGCCATGGCGGTGGCAACGCCCAGCACCACGGCCATCGATCCCACGCGCCGGCATCTTCCTGAGAACGAGGAACAAAACATCGCTTTGATGTACGGCTTCCTGTATGTTGCCGACAGGTATGAGGGGCTGGTGGTGGTGGGCAATGATTTGACCAGCCGGACTCCGGGTGTTTCCACGCTCCTGGATGGCGAGCCGCGAAATAACTTCCTGAAGCGGGCGCTGGCTTTCAATCCCGGCGGAAAGCTCAATGGGGCGCGGCGGATCACGATTGCCGGATTCCATGCCTACATCCTTTGCGATGCCGGCTTGGTGGTCGTCAACCTGAAAGATCCGCTCAAGCCGGAGATAACCGCCACGGTCGGCGCGCCTGAACTCAATGGCCCGCGCGGCATCGCCATTCAATTTCGCTACGCCTTTGTCGTGGACTGCGACGGTCTGAAAGTGCTGGACGTAACCCGCCCTGACCAGCCGCATCTTGTCGCGGGCGCGAATCTTTCTTTGCCCGCCCTGGCCGATGCCCGGAACATCTCCGTCTCGCGGACCTATGCCTGGATCGCGGCGGGAAAACAGGGCATGGTGATCGTCGACGTTGCCCGCCCGGAGCATCCGCAACTGGCGCAGGTATTCAACGCCGGCGGGCAGTTGCGCGACACCAATGACATCAAAATCGGCATGGTCAGTTCCAGCCAGTTCGCGCTGGTCGCGGATGGCCGCGCCGGCTTCAAAGTGGTCCAGATCTTTTCGCCCCAGACCGCGCCCGGCTTTTACGGATTCAGTCCCGTGCCCAACCCCAGACTGATCGCGGTGTTTCATACCCGCGGCCCCGCCCTGGCGGTGTCGCGCGGAGTCGATCGCGATCGCGCGGTGGATGAGAGCGGAAACCAGCTTTCAGTTTTTGGCCGGCGCGGGGCGCGTCCTTTCAATCTGGAGGAAATGCAAAAGCTCTTCCTGTGCAACGATCAGATGCAGGCCCGGTCTTTATGCCGCAAAGGCGAACTCTATACCGTCACGGACGATCCGCAGCAGCCGGTCAAGAACGGTAGTCAACCAGTCGTTTCGGGCGGGGGCGGTTCGCGATAAAAAGAAGACCGCGGCTCGCCCCAAGAGGTGACTATCAGGTAGACATAAAGGATAGAGCGGGAGATCAGCGGTTCAACAACAAACCTATCTGTCTTTTGCTTTCTCCGTGCCTCCGTGGCTCCGTGGTGAAGCTTTTGATCTTGTTGTTGCCGACATCGAAGACCACTCCATCACTCTCGTCTTCCGGGACAAAACCGCGCCCCGGTTCGACATTGAGCCGGACTTTACCGTCTTCGCCGGCTATGCCAACTGGAAGACCGGCGATCTGAAGCCGATCCAACGCTGGCGGCCCGTCCGCAGCCGCTTGTTCCGGGAGTAACGCCTCTTCGCGGGGTGGCTGGCGGCTGCAGGGATCCCTAGCCATGCTTTGCCTGGAACGCGCGCTGGCAAGCTGGCCCAAACAGGGATCGAAAATGCCCTGGCGCGTTTACCAGAACTACTTCGACACCGTCAGCCTCAAGCGGAGTGGAGGATGATGCGCTGGAGTTTTCCAATACTCCACAGGGTGCGGCAAACCCACATTCTCTCGAACTTGTGGCAATGACGAAATAGCAGCCTCGTGCCGCAGCGATGCTAAAGCAACCTATACGTGCTCATTCGCGCGGTCATTCTTTGAGAAGATAGCGAAGGATGACTCAATTTGCTCAAACTGAGCGTTCTCGTCTATCCTACCATCCCCCAATTTATCCAACCAACGAGTTCTCTGAAATACGCACTCGACTACCAGCAAATGCGTTTTTCTAGTGACTTTCGCCCTCCTCTGGAGGATAATATGCGAACCATATATTCCATATAAAGCAGGAGTGGCAAGCATGTCCCACGGCGGCGCCGACATTCACAATGTTGGTCCATTGGAAGGGGCGGTCGGTCCGTCGGGAGCGAGTTCGACTCAATCGGTTGTCCCGCTTTCTTACTTTCTGGCGGTTGATAGCGCCTCCAGTGTTCCACTACCAGGATTCGATCTTGGGTTTCGACCTCCTGAATTTCCAGTATCATTGATTGGGGCGATCCGAGAAGAATGGAATCGAGCAAAGAGTAAACTTGAGTATGCAGCAAGAATAAGAGAAAAAGATCGTTTTAAATCCGTGCTTTCGCAACACCTTTTGCCTCTTCTGAAAGCGTTTCCCAACGCTCCACATCTCAATTTCGTCATTGGGTATATACAGAAGGAAATCGGGCAGCCTGACCGAGCAATTGAGAGTTTTCAGCGAGCCATCGCCACATCCGACAATGAGAGCTATTGGCTTGCTATCGCAAGCACTGCGTGGCTCCTGAAGGATTCCGCGCTTACTTGCTATTATCTCCATCGCCATTTCATGAAAGTCACCCCCTCAGAGCAAAAGCCTGAATGGTGGGTTTACCTACGACTGATAAAAGAGCATTCAGATTTCAGGGGCTTGCGCAGGATCCTTATCAGCGCAGCTTCTATGGTCGTCCCTTCAGAATCCAGGGTCGCACTAATCAATGCCGTGACCTATGCGTTGACAATCTGTGGGCGCCTCGAAGAAGCGGAGGCAGCGAACTTAACTGCCAAGACGCACGAAGTCTCTCTTTCAGCCTTAGTGCCGTTTTTCTCTACACTGCCGCAGACACCCTCCCGTGAATTGCAGAAAGTTGAAGGGATGCCAGAGAGTACTGTCCATGATTCCTTGGCGATGGAGAATGCCCTCGAAGCAAATGCCCCCGGCAAGATTGTTAGCTTTGGGCAGCAAGGTTCTGGATTAATTGAGAAAAGCGACGGGCAAACCGTATTTTTTCATATATCTGCAGTAATTGATCCCGTTTTAAAAGAACATTTGTCTACTGAATCTGGTCGATCCGGCGAAACGCACGTGATTTTCGATGAGGTCGCAAAACCGAGCCACAAATACAACACTGCGATTCGCATACAGCAATTTCTCAATGTCAACGATCTAATCATTCGAGCCAAAGAACGGGGGAGCGAGGGAGAATATGCTCAAGCCCTCTACTATGTACGGTTGGCCCTGCGCATTAGTCCACGCAACGTGGAGGGTAAACAGCTAGAGGTGCAATTACTCGAAAAGACTACCGTGGCCAGCTTGCCGCCTGCCGCATCTTCTTATGTACGAGCTAAGTGGGCACAAATTCATGATAAAAATATGACAGCAGCGGAGGATCTATTTCGAAAAGCAATTGATCAATCCGATCACTTCGAAAATGCTGTCCAAGAGTTGGCGCTATTGCTAAATCAACAACAGCGAGCAGATGAAGCAATTCACCTTCTTCAGACTTACCGCTCAAGAACACTGTCGCCAGACAGGATCGATGTACTACTCGCCACGCTGTATCAAAGCTCTGGCCACTATGATGCTGCTGTTGAGATCCTGACTGAGGTTAGCCAGCGAGTGGCGCCATCGCGTCGCGTAGCAGTCTTACTCAGGCTTGCGTTCTGTCAATACAAGGCTGAACACTATAAAGAAGCTACCAACACCATTGATCATGTACTATCTCTCGATCAAGAGAATAGTGTGGCTCTGCGAATGGGTGAAGCATTGAATATCGCAGAAGCCTCTGGGCGATTTGATGAAGCCGATGAAATCTTTGCACCATACGGCGAACTGTCGGACTTTTCTAGCTCCTTAAGTATTTTCATTCTTGGGTTCCTCAAGGGCTACAGCCCACCGAATATGAAGATCGCGAATCTCGAGTCCTCGCCCATTTCTGAGAAGACAGCAGAGGAACTGGAACAGGCTGCCCGAACCTTGGATAATTCGCGCCCTCGGGACAAGGCCGCCTATTATCTGGCAGCCGCGATGGTATTGGCCAAACTTACTCCTTCTGAGGGCAGTGCTCGATTAATAGATTGCCTCAGACGGTTTTTAGGTCATGCAGCTGACGCCGCGAAAGCAGAGCGCAAGCATGCTGATGTTGCTCGGGCTTTATATGCAGAATCTCTGAGCTTTGCATCGGCTAGTGCTGAGTCGGTTTCTGGCCTAACAAAATACTTAATGTCGCTGCACCCACCTGAAGCCGAGTTAAGTCTTGCAGCGAGCCCTCGAGAAGTTCTCAATCGCGTCTTCAAATCTGACGTCTCAAAACACTTTATCTTCGATTGCCTGATGTATCTATCGGTCCGGAGTCGGTGGGCTACTAATGAGCTTATTCGCGAGATGGGCCACAGGAAGGACTTATTTAAAGAGCTAAGCGACTATTTGGGGAATTCGGATTTTTCTACTGTCCAAAAACTTGGCGCAGCTTGGGAAGCAAAACGACAACAATTTGCCAAGGATTTAGAGTCTATCAATGCTCGGCTCGGGACATTCAGTAGGTTCCGATTTACATCGGCCGCGCTAGAGAGTCTAGTACGACAGTTAAATGGTATCGAATCGAGGCTATTGTTTGATCTCGATCGGCAGCGAATCAGACGACTGGCCGAAATCGCTGAGTGGGCACATAAATTCAGCACAGCCGGAGAGTTTGAAGAAAAAGAGTTAAACTATCAGCTCGCCACAACTCAGTTGGACGCTTTAAAGACGGATATTATTGACAATCCTACAAAGCAGTCTTGCGAGTCATTTATTCCGCTTGTTGAGCACATTCGATCGCTAATAGAAGAGACGTTTGCTGATGTGAGTCGTAATTCACGGCCGCAACTTGACGTGAAACTAACGGTGCGCGATTATGTCCCCAATGAATCTCATGAAATTCGATTGCAAGTGGGAGTGGCAAACAGACCCAGTAGCAGTCCTGCAACGAGTCTAGAAATCAGCGTTGGACCTCCGGACTCTCTCTATTTCGAGGGGGCAACGTGTATCTCAAGCAACGGTGGGGTACTCCGGGGGGGGCAGACCGCTGATATTGAAGTTCGACTTACAGTTACAGCAATTGGACAGAAGCAATCAGCCTTTCCCGTACGAATTGGAGTCCGCTTCTTAGATCGCGATGGATTACTCATAGATATACCGCCAGCGGAGTATACGGTTCGACTGTATACACAAGCGGACTTCAGGGAAATTGTTAATGTCTATGCTCCATATGCAGAAGGCGGTCCAGTTGACAATCCAGGCATGTTTTTCGGAAGATCTGAATTAATTGATGCGATAGCAAGCTCTTTGGAGACCGGCACAGGGACAAAGTATATTGTCTTATACGGACAGAAACGGGCGGGCAAATCGTCTGTGCTTGAGCATTTGAAACGACGCCTTGCGCAAGGGCCTCTTTTACCAGTTAGCTTCAGCATCCACGACATCGTTAGCGAGCTCACCGAGGAAAGATTTTTGTTTCATATCATGCATGAAATCGCCAGGGCAATCGATGAGAGAATCGATGCGGGGGCCCCCGCCATTCCTTTTCAGCTGCCCACTCGTAAGGAGTTTCGGTCCAGCCGAGCCCTTTCCTTTCATGCAGCCCTCTCGGATTTCCTCCGAGCTTGTAAACATACACCGGGGTGGGCAGGTGTTCGAATCGTTCTGCTAATTGATGAGTTCACGGATATTTTCAACCAAATCAAGAAGAGCAGGATCGCGCGAGAGTTTATGAAGACTTGGAAGGCGTTTTTGGAAAAGCGCTATTTTTCTGCGGTTCTCGTGGGTCAAGATACAATGCCAGCATTCAAAGCAGAATTCCCGAATGAATTTGGCGTTACTCAAGACGAAAGGATCACATACTTAGCCGAAGATGACGCTCGGGAGATGATTGAACGGCCGATTAGCGCTGCAAGATTGGCTGGACGAGCTATTCCACGGATACTTGAGCTGACTGCTTGCAGTCCATTTTATACAATGATGCTGTGTAAGCGACTAGTTGAGTATATTAATAAGCAAAAAGCATTAGTGGTTACGGAAGCAGATATAGAACATCTGAAAGTGGATATGATTTCAGGACATAACTCGATCACGTTGGACAAATTCGACCCTTTGATTTCAGCGGGTGAGGGCCTCGTAGATACTGATATCGATTCGGCGGAGAGTTTGGCTATCTGCTCTTCGATTGCTAGAAACTCTCAACTCGGGTGGTGTCCTGAGTCGATGATCAACGGCGGGCAAAGTACTAGCCGATCAGCGATCCTACTGGATTTGGCCCAGCGGGGCGTTGTTGAGAAGAATGCTGGACAATATCGGATACGTGTCGGTCTTTTTGCCGAGTGGTTACGCTGCAATGACTGAGGCAAGGTCGAAGGGACAATTCAACCCATTCGCAGATGTGGGCAGCGTGGTCACTGCGGATCGCTTTATTGGTCGCAAAACAGAAATCGAGCTACTTTCCCAAAGAGTACTGAACTCAGCGGGATATGGATCAATCGCTGTGGTCGGCATGCCGAAGGTTGGGAAGACGAGTTTGGTGCATCATATATTTCAAGAGAATCCGAAAAGCCTGATTCGTAGAAATATCATAGTGAGCCGCTTCGAAACGGGAACCTTCGGACGATGGCAAAGTTTGTTTCAGGCTATGGTGCTTGAAACCTGTGAAGCGATAGTAAGAGCAGATCGGGCATCAAGCGCTCTCATCGAAATTTCTCATTTGCTTCAGGAAGCCGTAACCGACGATCAGCTGCTATTGTTAATGAGGCGCTTCTTTCGATCTGCGCGACACGATGGGCTGCGTTTGGTGATCATCTTGGATGAATTCGACGCCGCAAGGTATATCTTCTCGGGAGCCGATCGATGCTTCCATCTTCTTCGGGAGCTCGCATCGAATCCGGAGTTCAAAGTGGCTCTCGTCATCGTTTCAAAAAGAGAATTGGATGATGTTGCGCGCATGGCGGGTCACGACTCGAACTATTGGGCCAATGTGCTTACAACATGCTATCTTCGTCCGTTTGAACAGGCGGAGGCGGAGATGTTCTTCGAAGTATTGAGACAGGCTGATGTTCAGCTAGATCGAACCGAACGAGAGTGGTTACTCAATCAAGCAGGGACGCATCCATTTCTAATGGATCTGATCGGTTTTTCGATCGTGAGAAGATTTCAAGCGCATGAAGCCCAGATAATTCCCAAGCAGCTTGATAGTGAATTTATGAAGTTATTCAAGTCGATCTGTGAAGTTCTTGATGCAGGCAAGCGACTTTCAAAGTTGGTTCAAATTGTTGTTGGTCCCGTGCGTGATGCAACGCAAATCGACATCGATGCGTTGTCTCGATATGGAGTGCTGTCGCAGAAGAATGGGCGATTGCAAGCTTTCGCCGATAGCTTTGGTGATTATCTTGCGTTCGCCGGTCGCGCCTTGGATGTGTGGCCTCTTTGGAGAGAAACGGAGACATCTCTGAGGCGGGCTGTTACAGTTTTGCTGCGCCAGTTTTATGGTAAGGAGTGGGAGAAAGGTCTGATTAAAGCGAAGCCAAATCTGACAAAGATTATTGAAAATTCAATGGAGGAGAAGGCTAAAGAAAGAGAACGTTTCGGGACCCATGGTTCTGACAATACCCTCGACTATACATATCCCAATGATTTGCTTGCCATCATGAGTTCAAATTGGAGGGAGTTTGGAAAGCCTCTCCTCGGGCAAGATGTCGCTGCGTGGGCTCCAAAATTTTCTGTACTTGCAAAGGTACGAAATCCGCTGGCACACAACCGTGATGTTAACTTGACATATGAGAGACAGCTAACCGAAGCATATTGTTCGGAGATATTGGATCGGCTTATAGAGTGGGAGGCTAAGAACGGAGCATTGTTGACAGAGGGCTAAGCCATGCTGACTTTGGCGGGGCCAGATCTGACAGCCGCTACCATCGTTCTTTCTAGGTTACCGGCTCTTCCATAGAAGGATCAGTCGCAGCTGCGCGATGTACCTGCGTCACAGTGATAGCACTTGGCCGAAAGATTGATTCCGCGTGGCACGTCTGGCTCGAGTCATTGCTGTCGACATACCGCACCACGCTACACCGCGCGGAAACGCTCGGCAATTCACCCTGACTTCCGACGCTGAACGGCTCGTCTATCTCGATAGCGGACGCCATGCTTGAGATGAGGATCCGGCAAGAGCATTGGATCCATGCCACCTGGCGGACGTATCTCGCCACGCAAAGCTGCGCGGATGAGCATGCTGCAATCCGCGCAGCGCTCACACCGGCAGGCCGTCTGGCACGCCGGAATTCATCGAAGCACTGGAAAAGGCCATGCGGCGCAAACTGGCTCCGAAGAAAGGTGGGCGCCCGGAAACGGCTCGAAAAGATCATGATCAAAAGCGAGCTGGATTTTGAATGACACCAACGGCTGTCACATTGTTTGGTGACGTCCCCGTTTGTCCAAATACGGAAAACGTCGCGTCTGTTTCCCCGGTTTCCCGTTCCCGGCTTCCGGGTTCCCCAGTCTCTCCTTGAATTCGGCTTGCAAATTTGCTTCTGGTGCCCTTAGCCCTCGTGGTAATGTTTATCCTATCCCGTTACAAGCAGTTTGCTGTTTTTTTTGAGTTCTAAGGACCGATTTGCGAAAGCGAGAACGAGGGCCTCGACTGGCCTCCGCAAAGCGCCTTAGTTCCTCGACGGCGTATGCGATAACGGGAACCGGACGACAATGAAGTAGCCAAACCGATGATTGAGAGAATTGCGCTGAACATCTGGGAATCAAGAACACTTGCGGCCATCCGCGCCACGTTACTCCCCAAACTTATTTCGGGTGAAATTCGAATCAAGAATGCAGCAGCGATCATAGAGGCGGCGGTCTGATGATTACCGGAGCCATGTCCGCTCCTCCAATACCTTCGTCCTACCGACCACGTTCCGCAGTGAGAGAACGCGAGATTCTGCGCGTCTCAGCGTTGCTAGCGGGTGATGATCCCGTTACGTCGGCGGAGACGGCGAGAACGGAGGTGATCAAGTTCGCGCAGAGCAAGACGACGGGGTCATTGCCTGAAGAGGCATGGAAATTTGATTCATTCGAGCACTTCGCAGGTGGTCGGAATTGCTACGCAGTCCGGCTTAAATCTGGCAATGAAGATATTTGGGTTGTCAGGGTTGAAGATCCGGACAAGTCCGTTGCGCAGCGAATCTGGACAACCGAGGCTGCTGTCTTTGTTGTGGGGGGCAATGCTCGGTTCTCGCTACGGCTGGCTGTCGCCTCACCCGAAGCATGGCTGGACATCGAAGCTGCCGTGCCATGGGTCGTGCGCCAGGTCATCGAAGCTCCCGGGCTTACGGCTGGCAACATCAACAAAATCCCAGCAAGACCCGTTCCGGTACGGACGAAGGTGCATTTAGAACTTCTCATTGCGGCCTTGCTAGATCCCGCTCGCAAACTGCCCATCATCGTGTTGAGTGTGCCCGTCGACGCAAACGATGAGCACAAACCAGTGTTTGATGCGCGCGAGTTGGCGAAGGCCGTAGCAGGTCTCGCCCTAGTGATCACCCTGCCTGCCAAGTTTAGCTGGAATTTGACCTACCGTTTCGGTAAGCACCTCTCAGTTTATGAAGGGGCGGCCAGGGTCTATCTCCCAGGATTTACGGAAGACGCCAATCCGTTTGGTGGACATGAGCTTGTCCTGCCGAAACCAGGAACGCCAAATGCAGATGGGCTGAAGCGGTTACGCTGGATTGCCGCAACTGGAAGCGTTCGGCGTCTCGAACTTGGAACAGATGTTCTATCTTTCGCACAATTAAAACTGCGAAGCCTTGAGCGGAGGCAGCAGGAACTGGTTCACAGCGGAGCTGCAGAGCACGAGCAACTCATCGCTGCCAATCAACAGATTGCCTTGTTGCAAGAGCAGTTGCGAGATGCCGAGTATTTTCAGGAGGAATTCTCCCAACTTCACGTGCAGGAGCAGGAGCGAGCCGAAAGGGCGGAGGCACAGCTTCGAGCGGCTGGGTTCCGGATTCAGCAATTGTTGGCTGAACTCAAGGCCACCGGCGCATCGCCCGATCAAAGTACCGCACTGCCGGATACCTGGGACGACTTTGTCGATTGGTGCGACGAGCAGTTGACCGGGCGTGTTCTGTTGAGCGCGCAAGCAAGAGACCAAATCCACAAAGCCGAATTTGCGGACGTAGCTCAGGCTGCGCGCTGCTTGCTGTGGCTTGCGAATGATTACCGCAATGCGCGGATCGAAGGCGCGGGCATCGGTCTGAATGATCGGCCTGTCGAGCCCGGAATCAAGAATGCCCACTGCGGTAGTGACGAGTTCAGCGTTCAATGGCAGGGGAAGACATGGCAAGTCGAGTGGCACATCAAAAACGGAGGCAACACACGGGAACCTCGCCGCTGCCTTCGGATTTACCACTTCTGGGATGATGCATCGCAACAGGCGGTGATAGCGTCTATGCCCGCTCACAGGCGCACGGGGGTGAGTTGATGGAAACCGCGGACGTTCCGCAAATGAAAGCCGGGGACAGCCGAGCCGTTTTCTGTTACTTTATTTCGCGTGGCACGTCTGGCTCGAGTCATTGCTGTCGGCATACCGCACCACGTTACACAGAGCAGAATCGCCGGCAATTCATTCTGACCTCCGGCGCTGAACGGCTCGCCCATCCCGATACCGGACGCCATGCCGGAGATGAGTATCGGGCAAGAGCATTGGACCCATGCCACCCGGCGGACGTATCTCGCCACGCAATGCTCCGCGGATGAGCACGCTGCAATTCGGCGCAGCACTCACACCGGCAGGCCGCTTGGCACGCCGGAATTCATCGAAGCACTGGAAAAGGCAACACGGCGCAAGCAGCAAGGAGAACATCCAATGAAGAACAACGACAAGTTGACCATCGCGTCTCTGCTCTCGATCCTCTTGCTGACGCTTCACG
>Ga0137397_10002060_pt1 | contig 14093 bp, 13 predicted proteins | sample czorhiz116metaG_FD_106658 | JGI IMG/M metagenome (GOLD analysis project Ga0137397, IMG submission 106658) | Vadose zone soil microbial communities from Angelo Coast Range Reserve, California, USA - czorhiz1.16 metaG | ecosystem: Environmental > Terrestrial > Soil > Vadose zone | place: USA... | reverse complement strand
CTGGTATTCCTTTGTGTTAACCGAAGAAACTTTAAATTTAATCAGACATATTTTCCAATTATGGACAATGAAAAGATCTTATATTCATTCTGTAAATTACTTATAGTTTTTAAATTTACATACCGGGTAATGTTGACAGTGAATGTCCCGGATGGCGTCGCACTACTGTAGTCATTTCACAACTCGGCATCATGCAACAGACAGCCTGTACAGTACTAGTACAGTTACGAAGAAAAACAAACTACCAGTCTGTACATGATCATGATGAAACTACATCCACATCGTATACATCACTGTATGTCATCGGAATGTCAATATTTAGCTATCACTATATATCACTGACCGTCCGTAAGACAGACAGAAAAACAGGAGCGTGAAATTTTGCACTCAAAGACCTGCGCATGCGCATGGCATAAGTCTTACTCTTACTTCGCGAGTTCGATGATGAAAACGGTGCCCTCTACTGCAACGCTGCCCATCGAGAGGTCATTTCCGCACCGATATGACGTCTCGAGACCATCCTCCTCCGACCAATGCATCAGAGAGGCACTATAGCATCGGTGACAAGGTACATGTCAGCTTTCCGAACCATGGAAACAACACCCGAAGCAACTGGGTAGGAATAGTAGACGTACCCACTGGCGTTGAGCCCGAAGGCGAGACAGGCGCTTGAGAGAACCCGGCCAACAGTGTGCGTCGCCTTGACTTTGAACTTGTTTTCCTTGTCGGTTGGCGGGTGCCGGATCGTGATAAGAAGTTTGTCGTTAGGTGGCGCGGTGATCGAACCAACAACTGCGGCGAGGTGTAGCGTGGGCTTGGACGTCGACCGTGCGGTGGGATCTGTTCAAAGAGCGTAAGGTCAAGGGCCAGACAATTTCGAAGACTCAGTTGACTTGCCATCGTTCTGCGTCTCCTTCAGCGGGGTAACGTTGGACGCTGCCTCTGGTATAGTGGTGGCGTCAGCGCGTGGCTATGCAATCATATCAGAGGAAAAGTACTGACTACCGGGACGTGGAGACTCATCTGAGGCAACGTGGGCGGTCTGGTGAGCGGGAGGTTTGACGTCCACATCCTCGTCCGAGTGCGCAGGCGGTGGGAATGTCTTCGCAAGGCCAGATCTGACCCTAATGGGAGAGAACAGCCCACGGGCACCTCCGGACCCCCGGACAGTCCTGGGTGGAGTGGCAACACGTTTTGATGACGACGAAGGGGTGATCGAGAAGGATGGTTCCACGGCATTTCGCAGTTTGTATGAAGCCGGTAACTTGACAACAGGGAACGCAGCCTCGACGTAGCCTTCTTCGTCGACGTCCTCGGACTCATCATCGGATTCGATACGAACGCGCGCCTTGCTCTTGCCCTTCCGTTGCGCGAGCACGACAGCAGCGCCGTCGTTATCGTCAGACGCAAGATCTTCTTCGGCAAGATCATCCATCGGCATGGCGTCCAGGATGTCATCATAGCTCGTGCCAGCGCCGCTGGGGCTGTTTTCGGACCGCGGAACTTCATTGGAAGATCCGGAAGCGGTCTTTTGCGCATGTTTAGGAGTGACAGAAGTGTTTCCGCGAATGTGAGGGCGTAGCGGGACTTGGCCATGCTCTTCACCTTGAGATAATTAGCATACATGTCAGCGAAATTGCGGGGAGGAAAGCGTGACCTTCACTCACCTCGAGAGGTCCCCCGATCCTTGTCGCTGACAACAACTGTGCTCACTGTCATTGCAATTGCTTCCCATGCAGTCGGGTGAATCTCAACCGGGGTGTCCGGCCAGACATTGAGGTCGCGAGTTTCAAAGACAAAGGTCGAACCAGGTGCGCCGCCAAAAATTGAGCGTGTGATAGTCATCAGTTCCTAAAAAGATGATCAAGAACTGCAAAGGTTAATACTAAACGATTGCTCGCACTTGGAAGGTTTTTGGTAGAAGGACGAGGACGTGTCTCGATCCATATCGTAGAACCAACGTGTGCATACTACTTTGGGTTCCTTGAGGAAATAGTTTTGAAGAAACAAGCATGATGGCAGAGTATTATGGGCCTTTGTGGGACGGTTATAAAAGAAAGAGATTTGGTGAAGCCGCAGTTGATGATTGTAGTTATGAGGTTATGCTGCGATCACGTGTCAATGGTCATCACGAGACCACCACGGTTTTCCCATTTCGATTTCGACCAACACTCCCACACTCCCAGATGTCCTGCATCCCCTTCTCATTCCTCACATTGTCCGGCATCTAGGCCACACACTCTCACAACATCCTCGTTGCCTACCGTAGCCCAGCCATGATCATGGCATAAAACATTGACTACCTCTCGCAAGCAGAAAGCAAGTCCAAGCCCTGTCCCGTCCTCTCTCGCGCCTCCTTCCTGTTTTTTCTATGCCCCATAAACTTTCACCAGAACTGTAGATAAACAATCAGTCATACTCGTAATATAAAACTCCCCCAAAACATTAAGCATACAGTGCTCTCACTGCATATCATGATCGGATCTCACACCTCCCAATTCACGAGATTTCCAACGTTCGGTCTGGCCCTGATTAAGGCCTGATTCGTTATCTGCTAGACAGTTCAATTCGGTGCTCAGAAGTCAGGATGGTGATGTTTTGAGCCGTTGTCGGCCTACACGCCGTGGTGGGCATGAGTGTCATATGACTATATAACCTCACCTTTCCTCCTAATCTACAATTCTGTGCCGTTGTCATCTGTCCGCTAAAACACCTATGGCGACAGTCCCTCGATCCCCTTACACACGCCCGCCACCGTCCAGTCCAGATACTGAACCCCTTCAAGGCATTCGCTGATGATCCCGATGCAGATCTCATCCTTCGTTCTTGCGATTCGCAGGAATTTCGTGTACTAAAGTTATTTGTTATCAAGAACTCTCCCGTTCTCGACAAACAGATACAAGCTTCTTCCAAACCACCACAACCCGCCATTTCTATCAATACTCATTCACTACTAGTACTCCCTGTTGTGCAGCTGCCAGATAATGGTGTCATCCTTTCGACTCTCCTCACCTTCATTTTTCCCGTGGCCACGGTCCTTCTCCCCACTCTCGAAGAAATCATGCAGCTTCTATCGGTCGCACAGAAGTATGAAATGGCATCTGTGCTGTCCCATATTCGTAACTGTGCCGCCTCAAAAGATCCACCTTTCATCTGCCCAGAGAATGCATTCCACGCCTATACCCTCTCAGAAACATAGTCTCCGTCAGGAGGTAGCCAAGGCCGCCAGACTTACATTGAGGTTTACTCTGACCATCGAGAATTTGGACGACAAACTCAATGTCATGCCAGGTGCTTATCTTTACGAGCTTTGGAAATACCACAAGAGTGTCAAGAGAAATCTCAAATCGCACGTCGAAGAGTTTATTAGATCCTGCGCCGACAACACACTCTTGGGTCAAATATGCGTTTCTCTCAGCCCTCGGGGAACCCCGCGTTGGCTTGATGACTACTTAACTTCCATAGCTACGGGGCCATCTTCCTTCAATCCCATTGAATTCCATAAAACCTTGGCCGACCATACCCTGAGCAAAAGTTCGTCTTGGTTGCCGTTTGTAAGGAACCCATGCGCATCGTGCTCAAAATCCCCAACGAGAACATAAATACACTCTGCGCTGACCAACTTCGTCAATGGGAATATAGCAAAGGTGAGTGTAACCGATACGAATTATTGCATTTCATATGGCAAGGACAAACACTTGATAGGCAGAATCGACACTCTCCGTCTTAGGATCAGGGTGGGAATCATGTACCCATGATCATACACGTCCTCCAGCGCCTGTCCTGCCATTGCCTGAATATCTATACTCTTGCAAAGCAGATATCATAATTCAGTCGTCCGACCTCGTCAATTTTCGCGTCCACAAGTCGGTACTTGCTTTCTCGTCCCAGTTTTTCAGGACCGTGTTTTCGCTCCCCCAGCCTCCCACCGAGATTGTCAACGACCTCCCCGTGGTACCCATGTTCGATGATGCGGAAATACTCCGGGCTCTCATTACCGTGTTATATCCTATACCTTCGGAGATACCTGTCGCGCATGACAGAGTTTTGTTCCTGCTTGCTGCTCCTCAGAGGTACGATATGCCTGCCGTCCAGTCCTTTATCCGCTCAGAGCTCCGTCGCACAATGCCAGCCACACGAACTGGAGGCGAGGCATTCCGCGCATACGCCATTGCAAACAGAGACAGGCTGTTACCCAAAACCTGCGCCACCGCATACCTCACACTGGACTACCCTTTGACATTTGAAAGTCTCGGAGCGAACCACGCCTATTTGAAGGCTGCGCGTTGGCGACCTTGTCAGATATCGGAAGTTACGGCGAGACGACGTCGTCTCATGCTTCAAGTCGTTTCTTGACATTCGCATTGGTCCATCAAAGATCTGGGTAGGTTGTCCCGACGAATCAGCCCTTTCTTCCCATGCTGGCGCCTCGAAGCCAACCCTTTCCTCGTGGCTGGAAGAACTTTTCACATTACAAATCCATCGGCTCAGGGAGAATTTCACGAGCGCAATCATGAAGCCTTCGAAAATTCGTGGGAGATATCTGGCAGCGCTACAGACGCACGCCGGTGGCAACGAAACTAAGAAAGGGTGTGAATTTTGCTTGCGGGTGCATGCCCGCCAAGGGGAGGAGTATTGCTTAGAGCTCGAGCGAAAGTTGGCGCGCGCACGAAATCAGGTGAGTCCCGCTTTACTTTTTGAAGACGTTCTAATGTCCGATCTTACGCCATTGGCAGGTGTTTGTGCCCGGGGAAGACGTAGGTTATTCCCCAGTAGATGCGATAGAGCAAGCCTTTCCTTTCGGCGAAGGGAACTCGACATACCGGTTATGACATCGTCCTCTTGCCTGGGCCCAGGTGACTATCGACTTAGAGGATTCTACATCGACTCGGACGCACAGACTGCGACAAAACTCTGGGCAATCTAGCTCACCTCCGTGCACTCGGCTTGTTATCTGCCTGCCAGTGAACACATACAGATCTGATACGGTGAGCATTACCTGTACGTTAGTGCCAGCGTGTTGATGTTGGGACTTATGATACCATGTACCTCTGCTATCTCTCACTATCTCGATTCCCGCTGTTCGTAGTTATCGTATACTGAAAATCGAAGATCTTCTTGTCGAGTCGCAACCGCTATGGTCCATTGTTTTATGACTGGTTCCCTAAGCTATAGTACTGTATGTTGAATAGCGTGTTGGCCAAATATATTTTCACGTTTCCCGTTGCCCGTTGCCCACCGTCACATGATCTGACGCCCCGACCTACTTACATCAGCGTCTCCAGTTTTATGTTTTGGCCCGGGACTCTGCAAGTTGTCCCGTCTGTAAGTGCACGTCTGTAAGTGCAATACAGTACCTCCATGGCGACAGCCCCTGAGTCTTCTGTCTCATCCCCGCCTCTGTCCACCTCATCCCCGCCTCCGTCCACCGATGAGGAGCCGAGTAGGACGCTTGTCGACTATCCTGATGCAGATATCATCCTTCGTTCTTGCGACTCGCAAGAATTTCGTCTACTCAAGTTGTACATCGTCAAGTGCTCTCCCATTCTCAGCGAACGGATACAAGCGATCTCGATTTCTGGCCCCTCACGACCCGCCGTTCTTTCCGATGTTGGAACGCCGCTTCCGGTTGTGCAGCTGCCTGACTGTGGTGCAATCCTTTCATGCCTCCTCACGTTCATTTTCCCCATGTCTCCTATTCTTCCTTGCGCACTTGAGGAAATTTTGGAGTTACTTTCGGTGGCGCAAAAATATGGAATGGCCTCCGTGCTGGAACACATTCGTTGCTGCATCGAATCAAAAGATCCACCTCTCATCTGCCCGGAAAATGCTTTCCATGCATTTCCCCTCGCTCAGAAATTTGGACTCCGTGAAGAGGCAGCCAAGGCAGCCAAAATCTCGTTGGCCTTCACTTTGACTATTGAGAACCTGCAAGGCAGATCTGATGTCCCGCAAGGTGTCTATCTTCACGAACTCTGGAAATACCACCAGAATGTTCGGACCAATCTCTTATCAAGCAACGACGACTTTAGAGGGTCCGCCGCTGGCGGCACACTGACAGGCCTAACTTGCGTCTCGCGTACACATTTGGGAAGCCCGAAATGGCTCGATGATTACATTGTTTCCATCACCCAGACTCCCTCCTGTTTTGATCCCCTCGAGTTTCAGAAAACCTTGGCATGTCACGTCAGAAACAATGGATGCTCATCGTGTACACAAATTCCTCTCCAGACCATGCGTATGTTCTGGACAGCTTTGACTAACTTTGTAAATGAGAATGTAGCGAAGGCGAGTAACATTAATATGAGTTTTTATGAATACTGCAACGAACACACAGGCTGAATCGTCTCTCACCATGCTATGTTCAGGGCGTGAAGCACGCTCTCAAGATCATAATTATCATCCTGTTGTTCCGTCACTGTCTGGATCCCTGGATGTAAGCGGGGCAGATCTTGTGATCCAGTCGTCCGACTTTGTTCAATTCCACGTCCACAAGTCGATATTGGCCTCCGCATCCCAAATTTTCAAGGATATGTTTTCGCTCCCACAGCCTGCCGACGAGATTGTAAATGGGCTCCCCGTATTGCATATGTTCGAGGATGCGGAGTTGGTACTAGCTCTCGTCACTATGCTGTACCCTATTCCTTCGGAGATACCTGTCACGTACGACAGGGCTTTATCCCTGCTTGCTGCTTCCCAGAAGTACGACATGCCTGCTATCCAGTCCTCCATCCGTGCGGAGATCAGCTACAGAAAGCTGACGGCGCAAAGCGGGGATCAGGCATTTCGTGCTTATTCCATTGCGAGCAGGAACCGGCTTTTACCCGAACTCAACACTGTTGCGCACCTCACCCTCAACTACCCTATGACATTGGAAACTCTTGGAAGTGAGCTGCAAGAGTTGGAAGGCTGGGCGCTGCGTGACCTTGCCACCTTTCGAAAGTGCCGCCGAGACGACATCGTCGCATGCTTCGAGTCCTTCCTGGATGTTCAAAATGGCCCATCAAAAATCTGGGCTGGTTGTCCGGGAAACAAGTTTCTCCACAGCACAAGGCTCATTCTCCCTGCATGGTTGTCCAACCTTTTCAGAGGACAGATCACAGAACTGAACCAGACGTTTACCAACCCACTCCTCGAACCTTCAAGTATTCGTAAGAAATACTTTGCGGCTCTACGATCTCACACTTTCAAAGACAATTGGAGTCCACCGAAGGAATGCGAATTCTGCTTTTGCGTACATGGCCGCCAAGGGGAGGAATACTGCACAGAACTGGAGCAGAAACTGGCATTTGCGCGAGATAAGGCGAGTTCCGCATTGACTTTTTGAGATAATTGTGATGTCTCAACATGCGCATTTGGCAGGTGTTTGAACCGGGATTCGGAGCCAATTAGCCAACCAAGGAAGTAATGGCGTGAACATAACCAAGGAAAAGCCTTGAGGGGAAGTGGAGATGGAGCTCTTATGTGATATATGAGTGAACGCCGTGATAGGGAAGAAGCTTTGCCACACTGTGTCGGCTCATGTGCTGAAATCATATCGGCGCTGTTGTCCCCTATTCTGCGTCTTGCTCATAAGTAGTACTGCCCTCCCTGTAATGCAATTGCTTTTCACACAAAGTGTCGTCATTATCATCATTCATCGTCGCGCTGAAGCGAAATAAGGTGTCTCGCATGTAAGGCGCGAGGAAGACTGACAGATCCGAGGTGAAATAGAAAGCAAGGTGACTAGTCATGAAACGAAAGGACACGAAGAAACGAAGAAGAGGGAGATCTCAGGATGCGAGGCGGGAAAGGCGAGGCGATGAAGGATGAAGGATGAAGGATTTCGTTATCGGGATTGACTCGGACTGGCTCCCTGGCGTAGGCCCTAGGTACGGCATCGAGTCTTGAGATCTGGGAATCGACGATGGTGCGCGCAAGGTAGGGCTCTATGAAGGATCGTATAATGCACTTGTGTACCTGCTGCGCGTTGAGAAGAAACCTTTCTTACGATCGCGTTCATCGAGTGAATGGCTGAACCAACGAAGAATACAGGATGGGTCCCTCCGAGCAAATAATTGACGTCGCGATTACTCCGTGGAACCCCAGCGGATGCATTACAAGTCAGCAGGTACGAACATTAGGGAAAAGGAGTAGCATGTAAGCCAGTGGTCGTTAGTACATTGTGGTGTTAGTCCGAGGACCACGCTCGTGGGTTCGATAGGAAAAAAGGTAGGAGGGGGGAAGACAGGTGGGTCTGAGATCGCTATGGCCAAGGTCGCGCGAGTGAGAAGGGTAGCTCGAGCTGAGGGGAATGTCACGAGGATAGCGAGAGGAGTGATTATGTACACTACTTGGGCCTTAGATAACGAGTCTAGAGCAAGTGAGAACACGAGGAGAAAGGGAACGTTGGCCAATACACAGAAATATCACTAAATTGTATCTAAACGCGCGGCAGCAGGCACGAGAACGACGAGGGTGAGGGGAGCCGGGGAAGCTGCATGTAATCGAGGGGAGAGGTCTAGAAAGAAATAGGAAAGTAAGGAATGGAGAACACAGCGGGCCATCCTTTAGTACGGTAAGGGCGCGTGCCAGTGCCAGTGTTCGTAGTCTTGTGGCATGGAATTGAGGCCGTCCGATGGTTCTGTGTAGTTGAGGGGCCTCGGACGAAGGTGGAACGTGGCGGCATGGCGGGCTTGTCGGACGAGGAGGAAGATGTGAGGTACTGATGTGAGGTACTGTTGCCCAGCGGCGCGCACGTGATCCGACTTGTCACGTTACCCCTAACCCTACCGTACTTCCTTCGGATCCGGCATAGTGTCATCACCCTACTGCAATCCTTGTCTTTCATTTGTACCCTGTACGATTCTGTCGGCCCTGTCCACAGGTGTCTCAATGGCGACAATCCGCCCTACGACACCAGTGCTCCCGATTAACCCAGATAATAACTCCCCCAATACGGTCTTTGACTACCCCGACGCAGACATCGTCCTTCGTTCCCGCGACGAGCAAGAATTTCGTGTGCTCAAGCTGTATATTATCCACAGTTCTCCAGTTCTCAGCAAGCGGATACAAGATATCTCATGCCCTGCCATGTCTTCCGGTGCTAAGGCGTCACTTCCCGTTGTGCAGCTGCCCGACAATGGTGATGTCCTATCAACCCTCCTCACTTTCATATTTCCCGTGCCCCCTGTCCTTCCCTCTACCCTCGAGAAAATCATGGTACTTCTTTCGGTCGCTCAAACATATGACATGGTCTCCGTGCTGGTCCACATTCGTGGCAGCATCGCCTTACGGGAGCCACCTATCATCTGTCAAGAGAATGCTTTCTATGCTTATTCTCTCGCTCGGAAACATGGACTCCGTGAGGAGGCAGCCCAGGCAGCGAAAATATCATTGGCATTCAACCTGATCATTGAGAACCTGGAGGCCAGGTCCGATATCCCACAAGGTGTCTATCTTCACGAACTTTGGCAATACCACCAGAATGTCCGGAACAATCTCTTATCGGGCGTTGACAATTTTAGGGGGTCTGCCGCTGGCGGCACAATTACAGGTCTAACTTGTATTGTGCTTACTAATTGGGGAACCCCGAACTGGCTTGATAGTTACATTGTTTCCATAGCCCGGACTCCCTCTTGTTTTAACTCCGTCGACTTTCAGACAACCTTGGCGTGCCACGTCGGAGAAGTCGCTCAATTTCCGGGCAATGGCTGCTCATGTACAAATATTCCTGGCCAGACCATGCATAAATTCTGGACGGCGTTGACCAACTTTGTTAACGAGAATATAGCGAAGGCGAGTGGCATTAATATGGATTTTGGGAACCCCCTAACAAGTACGCTGTACACACAGGCTGAATCACTGCTCTCTATCCCAGGGTTAGGATGTGAAGCACACGCCCAGGATCATGCGTGTCCTCCTGCTATCCCACCATTGCCTGAATCCATTTATGTTAACGAGGCAGATCTTATAATCCAGTCCTCCGACTTTGTTAAATTCCGCATCCACAAGTCGATGTTGGCCTTCTCGTCCCAGGTCTTTAGGGATATATTTTCGCTACCACAGCCCTCCAACGAGATCGTCGACGGACTTCCCGTGTTGCGTTTATCCGAGGATGCGGAATCAGTACGGGCTCTCATCACCGTGCTATACCCCATTCCTTCGGAGTTACCTGCTACTTATGACAGAGTTTTGTCCCTCCTCGCTGCAGCGCAGAAGTATGATATGCCCGCTGCCCAGTCCTCCATCCGTGCTGAGGTTAGTCATAGAAAGCTGACGGCACAAACCGGAGATCAGGCGTTCCATGCGTTTGCCATTGCAAGCAGAAACAGGCTCTCACCTGAAACGAGCACTGCTGCACACCTCACTCTCGATTACTCCATGACGCTTGAAAATATTGGAAGCGGACTGCGCTTATTTGAAGGTTGGGCGTTGCGCAGCCTTACCATCTTCCGAAGGTGCCGCAGAGACGATATGCTCTCATGCCTCGAGTCTTTCCTCGGTGGTCGTAATGGCCCTTCAAAAATCTGGTTTGGTTGTCCTGAAGTGACCCAAGCCAATTCCAGAGTTGGAGTCTTTTTTTTTGGTGATTCGGCCGACAACAGTCAATCCCTTCTCCCTCGATGGCTCTCCAAACTTTTCGCAGAACTTTTCGCAGAACTGAAGCAAATGTTCACAAACCCACTCATGCAACCTTCCAGCCTGCGTAAGAAGTACCTTGCAGCTCTGGGGTCGCATACCGTTAGAACTGGCAGTTACAATCCTGCGAAAGCTTGTGAGTTCTGCTTCGAGGTGCATGTTCGCCGAGGGGAGGAATATTGCACAGAGCTTGAGCGAAATCTGACACTTGCGCGAGACAAGGCGAGTTCCGCATTTACCCTTTGATACTTATTCGGTGTCTCAATGTGCGCAATTGGCAGGCGTTCAGACCCACACGACACGCTTCTACTCGCCGCTAAGCCTTACGGGGAATTCGTGTGTGTCCTGCGCACCCTGACCCTCCCCAAAACATTCCTATCTCTCCTATTCTCGTTCCTCTTCTTCTCCCCACCATTTAATGTACGACAAAATTCCGGTATACCTTCACCAACGAACCATTAACGTCAATCTACGTCTCTCAGCGTCTCCTGACAACCGTTCTCCTCGTACCCATGGCTCATCTACTATTCGACCCTTCCCCGTTCTTTTCGTCCTCGTCCTTCATGGTCGATCATGCAGGTCATCGTCAAATTTACCAAGCGCATACACAAGGTCACCGAAGTAGCTGGTGTCATTTCGAACTCGTGGTCCCACGCATGCGCCAGATGAAAAGTCCCTCAAAGAGACACTCTTTGCCTGGGTCCCACCCCTTCCAAACGAGCTCTACACAGGTATCGTCAACGATGATCAATCCCACGTCAAAGGGTCGGCACCCAAAGCTCTTGCCACCCAGTGTCCGACTGCGCTGCGTCACCAAAAGCGGAGGATCAAAACCGGTGGTGGTAGGTCTCCATCTCAACGGCCATTAAAAGACATCCCTGACGATAGCATGACCGTCACCTCACATGAATCGCCTTGTCTCTGAATCATGTGATGTACGCGTTTGCATTCGTTTCAACTTTGTCACCGCCCATCGAAGGATGGCATCTACTCTTCAAGCCTCAATATCATCAATACCCTGTTCTGTCAGATCATTCAAGGCAATCTCCTCAGATTCAGCTTCAGACATCGAGCAGCCAATGAAATGGCACTTGGCGTACGAATGGAATTTCGCTGCAATAGTATGGTTAGTACCTCCGCCGGCAAGTCAGAGCACGCACAGAGACTCGGAATCTCGTGGTTGAGCTACTGATTGTTTCATTTTTGTTCGTACTTCACATTCGTACTTTGCAAGCCTCGCTGTAGCTGTTGTATTCGCGATTGTAACCATTAATTATTCAGGGCCTGTAAGCGACTGGCGCTCAGTCTCCACCCTTAGGGCCTCCGTTTGCGCTCTTTCGGGCGTATCTCCGAGCCATACCTCAGATGCTAGATGATCTTGTGTGACCGGTGTGCTGTTCAGGATACCTGAAAACAAATTATATCTAGCATGATGAATGCCATATGATATTGTTTGCATTTTCAGACACCGGTCTCAACTGCGCCCCTCGCATTTTCTCCTATCATTCGATTTGTCCTAAAATGCTGGTTGTACACTCAAATATGTAAGACGACGACGGTCGTAATAACACGATGGGCAAGAACCGATAAACCAAGTCCGCTTATAATCAGCTTAGCAGTCGATTAATGTCCAATATACTGACTGCTAAGTAGACTTGATTGTGATCACAAATTATATTAAGTCAATTAAATAATTTGTTGACACCTCCTTATATGTCACGTTATTATAAATAGGAATACCCAAACAATTAAATATCAAATGGCTTGTTAGGCGAGCTCTAATTATATCAATAAATATTTAAAACAGTGGATCTCACGTGCTGTAACCTGTTTAGTTTACAGGTCAACAAATTATTCAATTGTCTATCATAATTTGAGTCAACTTAGCGGCCCTATCGGTTCTTGCCCGTGTGACGAATATGACGTAAGCCATGTCGCCCTGGGCGATCGACTCAGTTTTGCCTTGGTTGTCTTGACCTCGTTCAACGTTCTCTTGAGTTGAGCACAATGTCGACACAAAAAATCAGCGAGGAGGAGTCCTTACTTCTGTTTTTCTCAGGTTCACTCCCAGGGGTTTTACGTTTTGATGACCCTGATGCCGATATCATTCTTCGTTCATGCGACCACCATGAGTTTAGAGTCCTGAAACTCTATCTCATCAAAGTCTCCCCTGTCCTCCAGGAGCTCATCCAATCCGCTTCGAATTCGCATGCTGCTGCCAATGCCACCGTGGCCCTTGCATCCGTGCAGCTATCCGACAGCGGTGCCACCCTCTCCGGTCTCCTCACTTTCATCCTTCCCATCCTTCCCATCCTTCCTTCAACTATCGAACAAACAATGATCCTTCTGTCGGCGGCTCAAAAGTATAACATGGATATAATTCTTGATCGCATCCGGGCTGTTCTTTCATTACAGAATCCGTCGTTTATTGGTTCAAAGACTGCTTTCCAAGCTTACTCCCTCGCACAAAAATATGGACTTCGTCAGGAGGCACTTCAAGCGGCACGCTCCACATTGACTTTCTCATTTGCGCTTGAGGATTTGGAAGACAAGCTTGGTACCATACCCGGGATTTATCTTCACGAACTCTGGAAGTATCACCAGAATGTTCGAGCTCATCTAAGAGTGGATCTTACAGCATTCAGGACAAATGGTATACCCAGTACAATGGCCGGCCAACCTTGCGGGTATGGCACACTGACTCGGCTGGGTGAATACATCAATTCTATAGCAGAATTTCCAGCTCTTTTTGATATTACTGAATTCCACATGTTGTTGTCGCGCCATTCAAGCGCTTGGGGTTATCAGTGTCATTGCGCAAACATACCTAGCCAAGCAATACATGCCTTCTGGATGGCCTTAACGGATGTTGTTCACAGTTGTATGACAAAGGTAAGTGTTGACTATTTGTGAAACTATATGGTACTGGTGACAAATAGACTATAGGCCGAATCAGACATGGTGATCCTTGGACCATCTCAAACTTCCCGGACTCCCACTTGCCCGCAGAATGCATCACCCCTGCCTGATCACCTAGATAGGTCTGATGCCGACATAATAATTCAATCATGCGACCTTGTCGATTTCCGGATCCACAAACTGGTGTTATCATCGGCATCGCCATTCTTTTATGGCATGTTTTCCCTTCCCCAACCCCCGAACGGTGATACCATTGATGGGCTTCCAGTGGTGCACCTATCCGAGGACGCGGAGGTGCTGCATAGCCTTCTCACAATGCTGTACCCGATTCCTTCCGTGATAACCAACTTGTATGACAAAGCGGTAGCGCTCCTTGCCGCCTCTCAGAAGTACGATATGGTCGGCGTCCAGTCCTGCATCCGCACTGAGATCCAAAGTGGAAAATCTCCCACCCCAACTGGGCCAGTGGCCTTTCGTGCCTACGCCATCGCAAGCGCAAGTGGTGGAGGTCTCCAATCGGAGATGGAGAGTTCTGCCTGCCTGACCTTGGATTT
>Ga0137397_10002057_pt1 | contig 14105 bp, 11 predicted proteins | sample czorhiz116metaG_FD_106658 | JGI IMG/M metagenome (GOLD analysis project Ga0137397, IMG submission 106658) | Vadose zone soil microbial communities from Angelo Coast Range Reserve, California, USA - czorhiz1.16 metaG | ecosystem: Environmental > Terrestrial > Soil > Vadose zone | place: USA... | reverse complement strand
CGGGCACGAAGAACCCCGTGCTGATGCTCGACGAGATCGACAAGCTCGGCATGGACTTCCGGGGCGATCCCGCCTCGGCGCTGCTGGAGGTGCTGGACCCGGAGCAGAACTCCACGTTCCGCGACCACTACCTCGACGTGGCGTTCGATCTCTCGCGGGTGCTGTTCATCACCACGGCCAACATGATGGACACCGTGCCGCCGCCGCTGCGCGACCGCATGGAGGTCATCCACCTGGCCGGCTACACCGAGGAGGAGAAGATCGCCATCGCGCGCCGTCACCTCGTGCCCAAGCAGGCGCGCGAGCACGGCCTCGGCGAGGCGGACGTGGAATTCACACCGGAGTCGCTCCGGCTGCTGGCGCGCGGCTACACCCGCGAGGCCGGCGTGCGGAACCTCGAGCGTGAGATCGCCAGTATCTGCCGCAAGGTGGCGCGGCGCCGGGCCGAGGGGAACATGGAGCGGGCGCGCATCACGCCCGACACCGTGACCGCGTTCCTCGGCGCGCCGCGGTTCGAGTTCGAGGAGCTGCAGGAGCGCACCCGGTTGCCCGGCGTCGCGACCGGCATGGCATGGACGCCGGCCGGCGGCGACATCCTGTTCGTCGAGGCGACGCGGATGCCCGGCACGCACACGCTGACGCTCACCGGCCAGCTCGGCGACGTCATGAAGGAGTCCGTGCAGGCCGCGCTCTCGTGGGTTCGCTCGCACGCGGGCGAGCTCGGGATCGCGCCCGACTTCTGGGAGCGCTCCGACATCCACGTGCATGTGCCCGCGGGCGCCATTCCCAAGGACGGCCCCTCGGCCGGCGTGACGATGGCGACCGCGCTCGTGTCGCTCCTCACCGAGCGCCCGCTGCGTTCGGGCCTGGCCATGACCGGCGAGGTGAGCCTGTCGGGCCGGGTGTTGCCGGTCGGCGGCATCAAGGAAAAGGTGCTGGCCGCGCACCGGGCCGGGGTGCGGACGGTGATCCTGCCGCGTCGCAACGAGAAGAATCTGCTCGAGGACGTGCCCGCGGTCGTGCGGGACGTGATGACCTTCCACCTCGTGGACTCGATCCCCGAGGCCCTCAACGTGGCGTTCGACGACGTGCCGAGCGCCACGTCTTCGCTCGCGGGCTGGCGGTCCTAAGCACGCGATTTCCATAGTCCCGGCGGCTTCCGCCGCCGGGACACGTTGCACCAGGCCCGGGGAGTTGGCTAAGATGGCCTCACCGTGCTCATTCGCCTGCGCGCCACGCTGCTGATCACCCTCGTGTGCGGAGCCTTTGGCGCCACTCCGGCCGGGGCGGAGTCGTTCAAGCTCACCGAGCCGGACGGCACGGTGCACTTCACCAACGCCCCGAACGATCCCCGCTATCAGCGCATGGGCTTCACGTCCGGGACAGAGGCGGGCTTCCTGCGGTTGCCGCAAGGCGACACGGGTCCGTACGTGCAGGAGATCAAGGACGCGGCCGAGCGCTACGGCGTGCCGATCAAGCTCGTCTCCGCCGTCATCCGCGCCGAGTCCGGCTTCAACGCGCGCGCGGTGTCGCCCAAGGGTGCGCGCGGCCTGATGCAGCTGATGCCGACCACGGCGGCGACGCTCGGCGTGCGTAACTCGTTCGACCCCCGCGAGAACATCGACGGCGGCGTGCGGCACCTGCGCAGCCTGATCGATCGCTTCCCGAACCGCCTGCCGCTGGCCCTCGCCGCCTACAACGCCGGCGAGAAGGCGGTCGTGCAGTACAACGGTATCCCGCCCTATCCGGAGACGCAGGACTACGTGACCAAGGTCCTCTACTTCTACGGTGGGCTGGTGGAGGGCGGCACCACGCCCCCCACGCGGATCTACCAGACGGTCGCCCCGGACGGCGCGATCGTCTACACGAACATCCCGCCCAAGGGCCGGCCCTAGCGCAGCAGCTTCGAGAGCTCGCGGAACGCGTCAGTGTCGGCGCGTCCGAGGAGCTGGAAGACGACCGTCTCGGTGGCCGTGATGACCGCGCCCGCCTGACGCGCCTGCTCGAGCCCGATCTCCAGATTGACGGCCCGCCGCGAGCACACGGCGTCCGCGACCACGGAGACCTTCAGGCCGCGCTCCATTAGATCTAGCGCCGTCAGCAGGACGCAGACGTGGGCCTCGATGCCCGTCAGGATGACGTGATCGGCGCCCGCCGCCGTCACCCGGTCCATGAACCCGGCGGCGTCCGCGCACGAGAACGCGGTCTTCTCGAACGGTGGGACGTCCGCCAGCAACGCCTTCACCTCCGGCAGCGTGCGGCCGAGGCCCTTGGGGTATTGCTCGGTGAGCAGCACCGGCACGTCGAGGCGGCGGGCCGCGGCGGCGAGGATCTTCACGTTGGACACCATGTCGTCACGCCGTTCGGCGTCCATCGCGTTGAACAACCGTTCCTGCACGTCGACGATGGTCAGCACGGGACGGGCCATGGCTTCTCCTCCGAACGCGTCGGGTTGCGCGCGGCCCATTCTCGCACGACTGCCGAGGGCGGCGGCCGGGCGCGCCCGGCTGTCCCTCAGGCTCGCCAGGCGCGATCGAGACCCCGGTATTGCACCGCCTCGGCGCAATGCTCGGCGGCGATCGTCGCCGCGCCCGCGAGGTCGGCGATGGTGCGCGCCACGCGCAGCGCTCGGTCGTGGCCGCGCGCGGAGAGTCCGAGACGCGTCATGGCGGCGGCGAGCAGCCGCGCCGCCTCCGGCGCCACCGGGCACAGGCGGCGAAGCTGGCGCGGGCTCATTTCCGCGTTGAGCGCGATGCCGGTGCCGAACAGCCGGTCGCGCTGGCGCTCGCGCGCTCCGAGCACGCGCGCCCGGACGGCCGCCGACGTCGTGCTGACGCCGTTGCCCTGGAACTCCACGGCCTCGAGCGCGGGCAGCTCCACCTGCAGGTCGATGCGGTCGAGCAGCGGCCGGGAGATGCGGCCGAGGTAGCGGTTGCGCTCGGCCGGCGTGCAGAGACAGCGCTCCAGCGAGGGGCAGCCGCGCCGGCACGGATTGGCCGCGGCGACCAGGAGGAAGCGCGCGGGAAAGTTGCCGATCCCGGTCGCGCGCGCGATGGCCACGCGCCCGTCCTCGAGCGGCTGGCGCAGCGATTCCAGGACGTGCTGCTGGAATTCCGGCAGCTCGTCGAGGAAGAGCACGCCGCGATGGGCCAGCGTGACCTCGCCCGGATGCGGCGGGCTGCCGCCGCCGATGAGGCCCGAGACGGAGATCGTATGGTGCGGCGCGCGGAACGGCGCTTCGGCCATGAGCCCGCCGCCGCGCGACAGCAGCCCGGCCACCGACCAGATCGTGGACACCTCGATCGTCTCGTCGCGCTCGAGCGGCGGCAGGACCGCCGCGAGCCGGCGGGCCAGCATCGTCTTGCCGGCGCCGGGCGGCCCGACCAGAAGCACATTGTGATTTCCCGCCGCGGCGATCTCCAGCGCGCGCTTGGCGTACGCCTGGCCGCGCACGTCGCTGAAGTCGACGTCATCGCCGCGCGGTGCCGCGGGCGGCGCGGCGGCCGGCGGCGCCGGCAGCGTCTCGCCGTTCAGCAGCGCCACGGCGTCGCGCAGCGTCGCGGCCGGCAGGACCCGCAAGCCGTCCACGGCGGCGGCCTCGGCGGAGTTGTCACGCGGGACGAGCAGCGCGGTGATGCCGCTGCGGCGGCAGGCCAGCCCCACCGCGAGCGTCCCGCGCACCGGCTGGATTTCACCGCTCAGGCCGAGCTCGCCCACGACGGCGAAGGGTCCGACGCGGCTCTCCTTCAGCAAGCCGGTGGCTTGCAGGATCCCGAGCGCGATCGGCAGGTCGAACGACGCGCCTTCCTTGCGCACGTCGGCCGGCGAGAGGTTCACCGTGACGCGGTCGCTGGGAAACGCGAAGCCGGAGTTCCGGATGGCGGTCTTCACGCGCTCGCGGCTCTCGCGCACGGCGGAGTCGGGAAGCCCGACGGTCGTGAAATTCGGCAAGCCCGCCGCGACGTCGACCTCCACGCGGACGAGCGCCGCCTCCACACCCCGCAACGCGGCCGAAAGTACGAGAGCCGGCACGGGGCGATTGTTCGGGCGACACACCGCCGGCGTCAATGTCCATTAAAACAGACAGTTAGAGATGGGGGCCTCGAGATGGCCCCCAAGCCCCCAGATGTTCGGGCGGCCCCGGCGGAGCCGTGGTCGCGCTCTATCCCCGACCCTCTATTCCGGAGGTGCGGGGGCGTCATGCTAAATTCTCGGGGCATGACTGCGCAGGTGCGGCCGCTCGATCCTGGGGACGGCTCCCGGGCGCTCCGCCCCGTCATCCTCGTCGTGGACGACGAGCCCGGCCTGCGCGAGTCGTTCCGCCTCATCCTCGACGACGAGTACGAGGTGATCGACGTCCCCGACGGTCCCTCCGCCCTCGACGTGCTGCGCTCCTCCCAGGTGGATCTCGTGCTGCTCGACATCCGCTTGCCGGGGATGGACGGCATCGAGGTGCTGGAGCGCATCAAGGCCCTCGACGAGGCGGTGGAGGTGATCCTCGTCACCGCGGTGAAGACGGTTCGGACCGCGGTGGCGGCGATGAAGCTCGGCGCCTTCGACTACGTAACCAAGCCGTTCGAGGAGGACGAGCTGCTCTCGCTCGTGCGCCGCGCGCTGGAGCGCCGCTCGCTCGAACGCGAGGTGGTTTATTTGCGCTCGGAGCTCGAGCGGCACCACGACTTCGACGAGATCGTCGGCCAGCATCCCGAGATGCAGAAGCTCTACCGGCTGGTGACGAACGTGGCGCGCACGCCCACCACCGTCCTCATCACCGGCGAGAGCGGTACCGGCAAGGAGCTGATCGCCCGCGCCATCCATCGTCAGAGCCCGCGGCGCGACAAGCCGTTCGTGGCCGTCAACCCCGCCGCCGTCGCCGAGACGCTGATGGAGTCGGCGCTGTTCGGCCACGAGAAGGGCGCCTTCACCGGGGCCTTCCAGCGCAAGCTCGGCAAGTTCGAGCTGGCCCAGGGCGGCACCCTCTTCCTCGACGAGATCGCCACGCTCAAGCCGGAGCTGCAGGTCAAGCTGCTGCGCGTGCTGCAGGAGCGCGAGATCGAGCGGGTGGGCGCCGGCCACGCGATCAAGATCGACGTGCGCATCATCGCCGCCACCAACATGGACCTCCCCGAGGCGGTGTCGGCCGGCGCCTTCCGCGACGACCTCTACTACCGGCTCAACGTCGTGCACCTCACGGTGCCGCCGCTGCGCGAGCGCCGCGAGGACATCCCGCTGCTCGTCCGCCACTTCATCCGCCGCTACAACCACGAGTTCGGCAAGCGCATCGAGGAGCCGGCGCCGGAGGCGCTGGCTGCGCTGTGCGCCTATCACTGGCCGGGCAACGTGCGCGAGCTGCAGAACGTGGTGGAGCGCTCGGTGGTGCTGGTCGAGGCCGGCGCCATCGGCCTCGACGACCTGCCGCTCGAGCTCTCGGTCGGCGCCCCGGGCACGGAAGCGAGCGAGGCGGTGCCGCTCAACGAGGCGAGCGACCGCTTCGAGCGCCAGATGGTGGTCCGCATGCTCGGCCGCGTGGACGGCAACGTCAGCGAGGCCGCGCGCGCGCTCGGTATCCACCGTAACTCGCTCAAGGCGAAGCTCGCCCGCTGGAAGATTCGCGCGCGCGACGTGCGCGGCGAAGGCAGCGCCCAGTAACGGGCCAGGCTGCACCGTAGCTGGCCAACCCTCGCGAATGGACCGACGAATCAACATGTTGTCGGTCACGCACGGCCGTTCCGATGTCCAGCCACTGTGCATGCGCCACGCAGCGCGCGCGCGCGTGAGCGCGAGAAATCGGCGCAATCCGGGGTCTCCTGGGTCGCGCCCACTGTGGCGACCGATTTGCTTTAGGCTTCCCCCCGTCGGAGCCCTCATGGAGAGGGCCTCCAAGCTCCTGAAAGGGGAGGTCTATGACCAAGATCTTTGCCGCCGCGCTCCTGCTCGCGTCGTTCCTGCTCGCGCTTCCGGTGATCGAGTCCGGCACGTCTGGCTCCACGCAGCTCTTCCAGGCGATCGGCACGGCCGATGGTGGCGCCGGCGGCGAGTAACCGGAACCAGCGCTTGCTCGACGAGCGAACGCGGCCTGGCCGCGGTGAGGGACGGCGCACGGCCGTCCCTCACGCTCATCGCGCTGGCCGCACTCTGCCTGCTGCTGCTCGCCGGCGCGGCGGCGGCCCAGGATCCCGACTATCGCCGGCCGCTCGGCAACGATCCCTCCACGCTCGATCCCGCCCGCATCAGCGACATCTACGGCCGCTCGGTCGCCCAGCAGATCTTCGACGGGCTGGTGACGTTCGACCAGACGCTGGCCATCACGCCCGCGCTCGCCGATCACTGGACGTCGTCGCGCGACGGGCTGACGTGGACGTTCAGCCTGCGCAAGGGCGTTCGCTTCCATCACGGCCGTGCGGTGACCGCGGACGACGTGGTGTACTCGTTCACCCGGATCCTCGATCCACGCCTCAAGTCGAGCGCCGCCGACACCTTCTGGGTGATCAGGGGCGCGCGCGAGTTCGCCGAGGGCAAGGCCTCGAGGGTAACGGGGCTGACCGTGGTCAACCCCGCCACCGTGCAGATCACGCTGACCGAGGCGTTCGCGCCGTTCATCACCGCGCTGGCCATGGGACACGCCAAGATCGTGCCGCGTGACGTCGTGGAGGCGGCCGGCGCCGACTTCGGCGTGCGCCCCGTCGGCACCGGGCCCTTCCGGTTCGTGGCCTGGGACCGCGGCCGCTCCATCACGCTGGAGGCCAATCGCAACTACTTCGACGGCCCGCCGCGGCTCGGCCGCGTGATCTACCGGATCTTCCCCGGCGAGCAGCGGGACACGGTCTACGCCGAGTTCCTCAAGGGCAACCTGGAAGAATCACCGGTGCCGACGCTCAATCACGACAGCGTGGTGAGCGCGCCCGGCCGGCAGTACGTCAAGCGCCCGCTGTTCAACCTGCGCTTCTACGGGCTGAACGTGCGGACGAAACCGCTCGACGACCGCCGCGTGCGCCAGGCCATCGTGCACGCGATCGATCGCGCCGCCCTCATCCAGCAGGTCTTCCAGGGGCGCCACCACCTGGCGCAGTCGATCCTGCCGCTCGGCACGCTCGGCTACAACCCCGGCGTGCGGCCGCTGGGCTACGATCCCGCGCTCGCCCGCAAGCTGCTGGCCGAGGCCGGGTATCCCGGCGGCGCCGGCCTGGCGCCGGTGACGATCTGGTCGGGGGCGAAGACGGAGCGGCTGCTCGAGGAGCACGCGCGCATCGTGAAGAGCCTGGCCGACGTCGGCATCCGGGCCAGGTTCGAGTACGAGACGGACTGGCCCAAGTTCTCCCGGCTGCTCGTCGAGGGCAAGGCGCCGATGTTCCTCTACTCCTGGAATGCCGACATTCCCGACCCCGACAACTTCCTCTTCCTGCTCTTCCACTCGCGCAGCGCGCGCAACTACAGCGGCTACGCCAACCCCGTGGTGGACAACCTGCTGCTGACCGCCCGCAACGAGCGCGATCCGCAGCGCCGGGTGGATCTCTACCGCAAGGCCGAGCAGATCGTGCTCGACGATGCCTCCGTGCTCCCGGTCTGGCACTACATCTACGAGCGGCTGTTCCAGCCGTGGGTGAAGAGCGTGGAGGTCAACGGCCTCGGCGACCCGTACATCCCGCTCCGGAAGATCCGGATCCAGCCATGATCCCCGCCGGTCTCCGGCCGCGCTCGCTGCAGGCCCGGCTGTTGTGGGGCACGGTGCCGGTGATCTTCCTGGTGATGGTGTCGGTGCTGATCGTGGTCGAGCAGCGCCAGCGGACGGCGGTCATCGACGAGACGGAGCGCCGCGGCCGGGTGCTGGCCAAGGATCTCGCCGCGATCTCGCAGAGCCACCTGCTGCTCTACAACTTCACCGCACTCGAACAGAACGTGGCGCGCCTGGCCGCCGAGCAGGACGTGGTGTACGCGCTCATCCTCGACGCCGACGGCCGGCTCGTCGCCGACAGCGGCCGTCCCGAGCGCATCGGCCAGATCCTCACGAACGCGGTGGACCGCCAGGCGGCCGAGACGGCCGAGCCGCTGATGCAGGACACCACCACGCGCTCGGGACGCGCCCTCTACGACTTCGCGGCGCCCATCATCGTCCAGGACCGCAAGTGGGGCACCGTGCGCGTGGGCCTCTCCAAGCAGCGCATGGAGGCGCTCATCCGCCGCACGCGCTGGGAGCTCGGCGCGCTCACCGTGGCCACGCTCATCGTGGGCGGCCTGGCGGCGGCGCTGGTGGCGCGGCGCATCTCGCGCCCCGTGCAGCGGGTCGCCGAGGGCGCCGACGCGATCTCGCGCGGCGAGCTCGACTTCCGCATCGACGCCGTCACCGACGACGAGATCGGCCGCCTGGCGGTGGCGTTCAACCACATGGCCGCGCAGCTCCGCCAGCAGCGCTCGGCGCTGCAGTCCACCAACGTCGAGTTGCGGCAGCGGCTGGAGGAGCTGGCCGACCTCAAGAGCTACACCGACAACATCCTCGCCTCGCTGACGACGGGCATCGTCACCGTGGACCTCGACGGCCGCGTGGTGACGCTGAACCCGGCCGCCGAGATGATGACCGGCTTCTTCGCCGGCGAGGTGGCCGGCCGCTACTGCACCGAGGTCTTCGTGCAGACGCCCGAGATGGGGGAGATCCTCATGGAGGCGATCGGCAGCCGCGCGGCCTCGCCCGGCGTGGCCGCCACCCTGCGCCGCCGCAACGGCCGTACGGTGCCGATCGAGATCAGCACGGTGCCGCTCAAGGGCGGCGACGGCAAGGACCTCGGCGTGATCGCCGCCATGCGCGACATCACCGTGGTGCGCGAGCTGGAGCAGCGCCTGCGCCGCTCCGACCGGCTGGCCGCGCTCGGCAGCCTGGCCGCCGGTCTCGCCCACGAGATCAAGAACCCGCTGACCTCACTGCTCACCTTCAGCCGCCACCTCACCCGGCGGTTCGACGACGAGCAGTTCCGTGCCAAGTTCCAGTCGGTGGTGCCGCGCGAGCTCGAGCGCATCAACGGCATCGTCGAGCGGCTGCTCGAGCTCTCGCGCCCGGCCCGCCTGACGTTCTCGCCCGTGCGGCTGCCCGCGCTGGTGGAGCGCGCGGCCGAGCTCTACGCGCATGAGATGGAGACGGCCGGCGTGCGCGTGGTGCGCGAGTACGCGCGCGACCTGCCGACGGTGTGGGCCGATCCCAACGCGCTCTACGAGGGGCTGGTCAACCTCGTGCGCAACGCGCTCGACGCCATGCCGTCGGGCGGCCGCCTCACGCTGCGCGCGGGCTGGGCCGACGGCGACGCCGCGTTGCCGGGGCGCCGTCCCGCGACCGGCGCCCGCCGCGTGCGCATCGAGATCGCCGACAGCGGCGTCGGCATCAATCCCGCCGACGCCGACCGCGTGTTCAACCCATTCTTCACGACCAAGGACGGCGGCACCGGGCTGGGCCTTGCCCTCACGCACAAGATCGTGGAAGACCACGGTGGCAGCATCGACTTCCGCAGCGTGCCCGGCGCCGGGACCACCTTCCGGCTCGACATACCGCTCTTCCCGGACCCGCCGGAAGAGGTCGGGACGCATGGCGACGACCTTAGGTGACCTCCTCCCTCCGTCCGGCGGCCGGACGCCGATGAAGCGTCAGGCGACGCTCTCGGAGGCGCTGGCGGAGGTCGAGCGCCTGGGCGCCGAGCTCGAGCAGGAGCGCGACCGCGCGCGCCGGCTGGAAGAGGAGCTGCGCGAGGCGCGGCGGCTGGAGGCGGTCGGCCGGCTGGCCGGCGGCGTCGCCCACGACTTCAGCAACATCCTGGCGGTCATCAGCGGCTACAGCGAGCTGATGCTCAAGCGCATGGACCCGACCGACCCGCTGCGCACGGGCGCCGAGTCCATCCGCAAGGCCGCGGTGTGGGGCCTCAACCTCACGCAGCACATGCTGACGACCAGCAAGGCGGCGGCGCCGGTGGCGACCTCGCTCGACTTCAACGCGGTGGCGACCGGCGTGGTGCGCACGCTGGCCCCGCTGCTGGGCGAGCAGGTGCAGGTCGCGCTCGAGCTGGAGCCGCGCCTGGGCCGCGTCAAGGTGAACATGGGGCAGCTCGAGCAGACGCTGATGAACCTGCTGCTCAACGCGCGCGACGCGATGCCCTCCGGCGGGCGCGTCACCGTCGAGACCGCCAACGTCGATCTCGAGCAGAGCCCGACCGGCCCGCTGCGCTCGGTGATGGTGCGCATCACCGACACCGGCTCCGGCATGGACGCCGCCACGCTCTCGCGCGCCTTCGAGCCGTACTTCACGACGAAGGCGCCCGGCCGCGGGACGGGGCTGGGCCTGGCCACGGTCTTCGCCTTCGTCAGCCAGAGCGGCGGCCACGTGGAGGCGGCCAGCGACGTGGGCCGCGGCGCCACGTTCACGGTCTACCTGCCGCGGCACGACGTCGTCGAGGAGCCGCCGGCGGCGCCGGCCACCGCCACCACCGTGCTGGTGCTGGAGCCGGAGCCCGGCGTGCGTGACCTGATCGCCGAGATCCTGGAGCTGCACGGCTACCACGTGCTCAGCGCGCGGGATCTGGACGAGGCGCTCGCCGTCAGCGTCGGCCACCGGGGCTCCATCGCGCTCGTGATCGCCGACCTGCTCCTGCCCGGCGTGGCCGGTGACGGCGTGCTGCAGCGGCTGGGGCCCTTGCGCACCTCGGCGCGCGTGCTCTATCTCTCGGGCGATCTCGAAGACTCGGTCGAGGACTATCGCGGGCTGCGCCCGGGCCGGGGCTTCCTGCACAAGCCCTTCACGGTGGACGCGCTGGTGCAGAAGGTGCGCGAGATCGTCGCTACTGGTTCAGGCGGCGGCGGAGGAAGCCCAGCAGGCCCTGCGGCAGGAAGATCACCATCAGCGTGAAGATCACGCCGACGGGAATCAGGTAGTACTCGTAGAACACGCGCGAGAAGACTTCCTTCATCAGCAGGAAGAACGCCGCCCCCGCCACCGGGCCCACCAGCGTGCCCATCCCACCCATCACGTTGAAGATCACCGTCTCGCCCGAGATGAGGAAGAGCACGAAGTCCGGCGCCGCGAACTTGTTCTGGATGGCGTAGAGCACGCCGGCCAGGCCCGCGAAGAGCCCGGAGAGCATCACCGCCACGATCTTGTAGCGCTCGACGTGGTAGCCGATCGCGCGCGTACGCGGCTCGTTCTCGCGGATCGACTGCAGCACCATGCCGAACGGGGACTGCGTGATGCGCCGGAGCAGCAGGTAGGACAGCGCCACCACGGCCAGCACGAACCAGTGCAGCCCGTTGCGCGTGAAGGGGACCGAGAACAGGCCGGGGATCGCGAAGGGCGGCTGGCGGAAGGTGAGCCCGTTCTCGCCGCCGGTCACCTCGGTCCAGGTGAAGATGATGACGTAGAAGATCTGCGAGAAGACCAGCGTGGTGATCGAGAAATAGATGTCGCGCAGCCGGGTGGAGAAGAACGCCACGAACATCGCGATGACGGCGGCGGCCACCAGTCCCGTCAGCAGCGCCAGCCAGAGGTTGGGCGGGCGCATGATGAGCAAGGCGGCGGCGGCCCCGTACATGCCGAGGCCGAAGAAGGCGGAGTGGCCGAACGAGACCATGCCGGTGTAGCCGATCAGCAGATCCGAGGACATCGCCAGGAGCCCCCAGATCAGGATCTCGGTGGCGAAGCGCTGCCAGAACTCGGGCAGGACGAACGGGGCCAGCGCGAGCAGGCCCAGCACGACGGCGAAGCCCGTCCAGTAGGCGGCGCTCGGTCCCTGGGCGCTGGGCCGGGTGTCGAGCAGCCGCTCTTCGGCGGCGGCCGGCGGCGTGAGCGTGCTCATTTCGGCGTCGGCACGAACAGTCCGGTCGGCCGGATCAGCAGCGTGAGGATCAGCGCCACGAACGACACGATGACGGCCTGCGCCGGGCTCACCCAGATCGAGGCGAGCGACTCCAGCAGGCTGACGAAGATCGACGCCAGGATGGAGCCGCCCAGGTTGCCCATCCCGCCCACCACCACCACCACGAACGCCTTGAGCGTGAAGTCGAAGCCCATCGCGTGGTTGATGCCGACGGTGGGGCCGAACAGCACGCCGCTGGAGGCCGCCATGGCGGCGCCGATCGCGAAGACGACCGTGTGCACCCACGGCACCGGGATGCCCATGGCGGCCGCCATCGTGCGGTCCTGCGTGGTGGCGCGGATCCAGATCCCGTGCTTGCCGTACTTCATGAACAGGTAGAGCGCACCGATGATGGCGGCCGACATCACCGCGATGAGGAGGCGGTACCACGGATACTCGACGTAGAAGAGCTGGAAGTGACCGGTGATGGGCTCGGGGATCTTGCGCGGCACGGGTCCGTACCCCCACAGCGCGACGTTCTGGATGATCAGCGACAGCCCGAAGGTGGCCAGGATCGTCGTGAGCGGGTCGCGGCCGAGCAGCGGGCGCAGCGCGGCCGCCTGCAAGACGGCACCCAGCAGCGCCATGGCCAGGACCGAGCAGACGAGGGCCAGCCAGAAGTTGCCCGTCATCAGGTACGCCGTCGTCCCGAAATAGGCGCCCAGCATGAAGAGGTCGCCGTGGGCGAAGTTGACGATGTCCATGATCCCGAAGATCAGCGTCAGCCCCGAGGCGACCAGCGCCAGGATCATGCCGTTCACGAGCCCGTTCACGATCTGCACGAGGATCTGATCGAAGGGGATCATGCGCTCACACTCCCAGGTACTGGTGGATGACGGAGGCGTCGGCGCGGAGGTCGGCCGCCGGCGCGTGATGGCGGACGACGCCCTTCTCCATGATGTAGACGCGATCGGAGACGGCCAGCGTCAGCGGCACGTTCTGCTCGACGAGCAGGATGGCCACGCCCTCGCGGTGCAGCACCTCGATGATCTCGCGGATCTGCGCGACCATGCGCGGCATGAGACCCTCGGTCGGCTCGTCCAGCAGGATGATGCGCGGCTCCAGCATCATCGCGCGGGCGATGGCCAGCATCTGCTGCTCGCCGCCCGACAGCGTGCCGCCCGCCTGGTTCCTCCGCTCGGCCAGGATGGGGAAGCTCTTGTAGACCTTGTCGAGCAGCGCTTGCCTCCGCTCGGCCGTCACCTCGGGCCGGTCGAGGCCCGTGCGCAGGTTCTCCAGCACCGACAGCAGACGGAAGATGCGCCGGTCCTCGGGCACGTAGCCAATGCCGAGACGGGCGAGGCGATAGGGCGCGGCCCCGGCGACGTCCTTGCCCTCGAAGACGATGCGTCCCTCGGACGGGCGCACCAGCCCCATGATCGTCTTGAGCGTCGTCGACTTGCCGACGCCGTTTCGGCCCAGCAGGCCGACGACCTCGCCCGGGCGCACCTCCAGCGACACCCCGTGCAGGATGTGCGACTTGGCGTAGAAGGTGTGGATGGTGTCCAGCGTGAGCATCAGGTCTTGAGATAGACCTCCTGCACGCGCGGGTTGGCCTGGATCGCGGCGGGGCTGCCCTCGGCCAGCACCTCGCCGTAGTGGAGCACGGTGATGGTGTGGGCGAGGCCCATCACCACCTCCATGTCGTGCTCGACGATCAGGATCGTGAGATCGGTGGCGATGCGCCGGATGAGCTCGACGGTGGCGTGCGTCTCGGTGACGCTCATGCCGGCGGTCGGCTCATCGAGGCAGAGCAGCTTCGGCTCGGTGGCCAGCGCGATGCCGATCTCGAGATTGCGCTGCTCGCCGTGCGAGAGGTTGGCCGCCAGCTCGGCCGCCTTGTCGACGAGGCCGACCGAGGCCAGCACGCCGCGGGCGCGCGCGATCACGTCGCGGTAGGCCCGGTGGTGCCGGAGCAGGCTCCACGAGTGGTGGCGCGACTGCACGGCGATCCGCACGTTCTCGAGCACGGTGGCGCCGGGCAGGATGTTGGTGATCTGGTAGGAGCGCGCGATTGCCTTCTTGGAGATGCGGTGCGGCGGCAGCCCGGCGATGTCGTCGCCGTCGAACACGATGCGGCCGCTGGTCGGCTCCAGCACGCCGGTGACGCAGTTGAAGAACGTCGACTTGCCGGCCCCGTTGGGCCCGATGATGGCCCGGATCTCGCCCCGCGGCACGGCGATCGAGACCTTGTTGAGCGCGGTGAGGCCCCCGAAGCGCATG
>Ga0137397_10002056_pt1 | contig 14106 bp, 12 predicted proteins | sample czorhiz116metaG_FD_106658 | JGI IMG/M metagenome (GOLD analysis project Ga0137397, IMG submission 106658) | Vadose zone soil microbial communities from Angelo Coast Range Reserve, California, USA - czorhiz1.16 metaG | ecosystem: Environmental > Terrestrial > Soil > Vadose zone | place: USA... | reverse complement strand
GCCTTGGCCATCTCCAGATGGTCCCGGACGGTGGGCAGCAACTGGTCGATCAGGTCGCGCAGAGCTGGATCAAGACCATGGTCGCGAACGTCGGCCAGCCGATCGACGACATGCTGATGGCCCCCAGCTTGACGAGCCCAACCGGACATTTCTACTTTGCTGGGGACCGGCCATCTCTACTTTGCTTTGACAAGCGGCTCCCCGTGGGATGAGGGCAACCATGGGTGGCAGGATGTACTCCCAGCCCCGGAGTTGACGGAATGGCGCGCAAGCCACTCGCCTCCCCGTACTACTGCTCTCGCAGGTGCACTTGATGCTCGATCGGGCTCGGTGCCCGGCGGCGGTAGACGCGCGAGCCCGCGACTTCCGCGGCTAGCGTGTAGCGCTCCTGCACGTACTTCTCCAGCGCCGGCACCGTCGAGAGCGGCACCCGGTCCCAGTGATGGATGCCGGACGGCGAGGTGTCCACGAAGATCGGCACCCGGTTCGTCTCCAGGTCCCGCAGCGTGAGCTCCACGTCCCGGTCCGAGCGGAACGGGGCGAGATCGACGCCATCGTGTAGATGCCCGGGATCGAAGTTTCCGAGGTGGACCGAGGTCGTCAGGTATCGCGTCCCGGGGAGCCGGCCGGAGAGATAGTAGATGGGCGAGTAGTGTCCCCAGATGAAAAGCCGCTCTTCGGGCGCCGTGTTCCGCGCCAGCCAGGCCGCCAGCTCTCGCGCGCGCGGCTCCTGGCCCGGGTACCCGCCGGCCACTCCGCGGCCATAGGAATAGGCCAAGAGGACCAGCGCCGGCAGCGCGCAGCCGAGCACCACCATGCGCCGGCGAGCGCGAGAGCAGTCCGCCCAGGATCGCACCAGCCAGGCCGCCGCTGGGGCCGCGAGCAGCGCCAGCGGTGCGATGAACTGCAGGAAGTAGTGCTCGTAGAAGCGGCCCCCGGCGCTCACCGCGATCCAGCTCATCCAGAGCGAAAGTACGACCCCGGTGCGCGCCCTTCCCCGGATCGTCGGCCGGAGCGTCTCCCGCGTGGCCAGGACCCAGGGAACGATCGCGCCTCCCACGCAGAGCGGAATGGCCCCCACGGCCCGCACCAGGGAGTCGCGCACCGTTCCTCCCGGGACGTAGCGCAGATTGCGCGTCACGACCCAATCCCAGAACTCCGGGAAAGCGCCCGCGGCCGCGAAGATGGCGCAGGCCGCGGCCCACGGCACCGCGAACCCCAGCGCGAGCGCAGCCGGTCGCAAGAGCCCGTATGGGTTCCGCTCCCGGAGCGCGTGCCAGCAGAGCGCCAGCCCGAAGGCAGCGAGGAGGATCCCGGCCTGGTGGCGAAAGAGCGACGCGAGCCCGATGCAGAAGCCCGCGAGCGCCTGGTCCCCGGCGCTCCCGCCCGTCTCCGCCCGCACGAAGAAGTAGAGCGCGCCGGCCGCCGGAAGAGCCATCAGGAGCTCGGTCGAGACCGACGGCACGTCGCAGAGCGTGGCGAGCAGCAAGAGCCAGGGCGTGCAGGCCGCGGCCAGATCGTCGCCCGTGAGCCTCCGGGCCGCGCGCGCCAGGACGAGACCGGTGGCGAGGACCCAGAGGACGCCGAGGACCTGTACCGGAAAGATGGAGAGGCCGCCGGCCATCCCCGCGGGCAAGAACGCGACGTACGCGAGCGGTGGCTTGATGTCCGCCACCTCCAGGTAGGGCACTGCGCCCTGGAGCATCCGCTTCGCGATCAGCGAGAAATCCGATTCGTCGATGTTGAGCAGCCCGAACCAGAATCCCGCGCTGCGCAGCACCAGGATGGCCCCGAGCAACGCTGGCACGGACCAGAGCCACCGGACCCCGGCCTGGTCGCCCGACTGCGCCTGCGCCGGCTTCAGGCTGCGTCCTTGCGCGCCTGCGCGCCGTCGAGCAGGGCCGGGCGCTGCGGCTCCATGGCGGCGCGGCGCGAACGCCTGCGCGCGAGCGCCCGGCGAATCCGGATCAACTCGATTCCGAGGCGGTGAAACTGCGCGAACCGGAGCTTGGAGTCCGGCACGTCCGTCCAGGTCTGCAGCGGCATCTCCAAAAGATCTGCGGCCGTCAGCCCCGGAGTTCCCGGCGCACCCGCGAGGAGGCGGCCGATCAACTCGACGTCAAAGGCCCAGCGCGCGTGGAAAGGCTCGGCCAGGGCCGTCATCAGCAGATCGCTGGCGCGGAACGCCTTCGCGCCGCACTGGGTATCGTAGACCCTCAGGTCCAGGATCAACGAGGCCGCCGTGGCGAACACGCGGCCCAGATAGTGACGGAATGCGTGCCGCTCGATGCGCGTGCCGAGCAGGGCCACGCGCGACGCGAACGCGGCCTGCACGCGAGAGACGCGAAGCGTATCCACCAGCCGGATCATCTCCTCCGCCGGCGTCGCCAGGTCCGCGTCGAGGAATCCGACGATCGGTGCGCCGAGCCGCAGGCCCGCCAGCATCCCCTGCCGGACCGCCTCGGCCTTGCCCTGGTTCCGCGGCAGATCCAGGCGCAGCGCATTGGGACCGAGCTCGGCGCAGAGCGCGGCCAGCACCTCGCGCGTGTCGTCGGTCGAGCCGTCGTTCACGAACAGCACGCGCGTGGCCGGGTCCGCCAGCAGCGCCCGGAACCCCTCGGCCCGCAGCCGCTGCCCCTCATTGAAGCAGGGCACGACGACGATCAACCCGACCATCTCCACCTCCGACGGGCCTTTATCACGCCCCCGCAGGACAGACGAGAGACCGTCGCGGTCACAGCGGCTCGGGCATCTGGCTCGGGGCCGCCTCGGGTGCCTCCGAGCGCTCCCTGCCCAGCTGCAGCAGGCTCCACAGTCGCGCGGCGGCCCAGGCGTCGCCGATCACCGTGGTGAAGGGGTCGAGAGGCAGGATCCACTGCGCCACGCTGATGACGGCGAACAAGGCGATGAACCGGCGCCAGCGTTCGTCGGCCTCGACGATCAGGCAGGGCAGCACCCAGATGACGTACCAGGGCTGGAACCACGGCGTGGTGAGGTAGATCGCCATCATCACCAGCAGGTACCCGCGGGCCAGATCCTGAATGGTCCGCGCCTGGACCGCGGTCCAGGCGAACAGCGCCACCCAGAGCAGGAGCGAGAAGGTCGAGAGGAGGCGATACGCGAGGGCGGATGTGGCAGGCATGCCCAGGGAATCGAACATGAGGCAGAGGAGGTCCGCCAGCGAATGGGCGTGGCGGGTCGCGTTTCCTCCCAGCAGGGGAAGCACCGCGCGTGGGCTGAACGAGCCCCAATCGCAGGCGACCGCGGCGGAGACCACCAGGAGGGAGAGCAATCCCAGGACGAGCGCGCGGCGCCAGGAGGTCCTTGCGATCAGGACCATGTACAGCGCGAGCAGCGGCGCCAGCGTGCACTTGACGACCACGCCTGCGGAGAGGGCGACGACCGCCAGCGCATGCCGGCCCCTGGCCGCCGCCACCCAGAAGACCACGGAGACGAGGAACAACAGCCCATCGTTGTGCCCCTGTCCGGAGATCTCCCAGGCCACCAGGGGACCGAGCGCGAGCGGGACGAAGATCTCCGCCGACACCGCCGGCCTCCGGCTGGCCAGGTGGCGCGCGGCGATCGCGAGCGCAGTCGCTGCCGCCGCGAACATGACGGCTTTGAGCGCCCAGAAAGACCCCCACAATGGCGAGCCCGTCCTCTCGCCAATCCAGGCGGCCCCCGCCGCGATGGCATGAAAGAGCGGTCCGTAAGGGCTCGGCTCGTCGACCCAGACTTCTCTGGCGATGAGGTCGAGCAGCGCAGAACCCTGGAGGGCAGATGTAGGGACGGCGTTGGGGCCCGCCCCCGAGAGCTTCAGCGCCCCCAGGCAGAGGTAGAAGAACAGGTCGCTGGAAGTCAGCGCGAGAGCGAGGAACGCGCACAGCTGCGCCGCCGCGCACCAGGCCCACAGCGCGCGCCAGGAAAGGCGATCGGCCCGCGGTGCCAGACGGAGCGAACAGACGCCGCTCAGGATCAGCCCCGCTCCGGACACGGCGCTCGCGACCAGGAAGGCGATGCCGTGCGAATCGATCCGTGGCGTTCGGACCAGGGCGAAGCGCAGCCAGGAACCGGCTGCCGCGAGCGCCATCCCTCCAGCGCAGCCGGCCGCCAGCCGATGCTCCCGCAGAGCGCCTCCAAACGAAGGCGAGAGCCGTCCGAAGCCCCCGGTGTGGGGATTCACCTCCAGATCAGCGCGATGCGTGGCGACGCTCCTGGTGGGCGTCAGCGCCCGTTCGGTTCGGATTCGCAGTGATCGACTCCTCGCAAGGGCCGGCGACCACCGCGGAGGAAACGGGCTCGCAGATCATGGATTGGGCGCGCATATACCACGGACGTGTTGGCGAAACCCAAAATCCGGCGGATCGAACGGCCTTGTGATACTCAGCGCCCGTGAACGCCCCCCAGATGCGCCGCACCTTGGTGGCGAAGCTGACCAAGGCGGGCCTCCATCAGCCCACCCTGGTCATCCTGCTCGCGCTCCTGGTGGTGGCCGTCTCCGTCAAGCTCGCGTCCGGCCTGGAGATCCGCTCCAGCTTCCAGGAGCTGCTGCCCGAGGACGTGCCCTCGGTCCGCGAAATCAAGCAGCTCATCCAGCGGGTGGGCGGGGACGGCACGGTCCTGGTGGTGATCGAGTCGCTCGAAGGCCCCTCTGGCCTCAAGAAGGCCGAGGCCCTGGCGCCGGTGCTGGCGAAAGAGTTCCTCGCGCTCGGCCCGGATCAGATCCGCAGCGTGCAGTGGAGCATGACGCCGATCCGCCAGTGGTACGAGGACCACTGGCCCCTCTTCGTTCCCGTGGACGACCTGCGCAAGGCGCGGGACGCGATCCGCGACGAGGTCCGCAAGCGGACCGCCGCCGCCAACCCGCTCGCGGTGTCGCTGGACGACGAGGAGGATCCCGCGCCGGCCCCGTCCACGCCGGAGGCGGCCGACTTCCTCGACCCGAAGAAGCCGCTGCCCCGCGAGCGCATCGCCGAGCGCTTCGAGCGCTACGTGGACGGGTTCATGGTGGCGCCCGATCAGAAGTCGCTCACGCTGATCGTGCGTCCGGCCGGCACCAGCCTGGGCGTGAGCGAGGCCCGGGCGCTGGTCGATCGCATGCAGGGCGTGGTCGACCTGCACAAGGCCGGGATGGAGCGCGACCGCCTGAGGGTGGGCTTCGGCGGGACGTTCCCGCTCTTCATCGCCGAGTACGAGGCGATCATCGGCGACGTGGCGAGCACGGCCCTGATCTGCGTCTCGCTGGTCCTCATCTCCATCCTGTTCTTCTTCCGCGACGTGCGCTCGGTGACCGCGCTCGGGCTGGCCGTCCTCATGGCCGTGGCCGTCACCTTCGGGCTCACCAAGCTGGTGATCGGCTACCTCAACACGCAGACCGCCTTCCTCGGCGCCATCGTGGTGGGCAACGGCATCAACTACGGGCTCATCTACCTGGCCCGGCTCAAACAGCTTCGCTGGCAGGGCATGGGGCTTTCCGAGGCCTGCCTGGAGAGCGCGGAGACCACCGCGCGCGCCACCCTCCTCGCCTCGGCCGCCACCAGCATCTCCTTCGGCGTCCTGATCGTCGCCGCCAACCGCGGCTTCCGTCACTTCGGCTTCATCGGCGGCATCGGCATGCTGCTCTGCTGGCTCTGCACCTTCCTGCTGGTCCCGGCGCTGCTGGTGATCTACGAGAGGCTCCGCGGCCCGCCCAAGTCGCGGCCCGACGGCACGCAGGAGAAGCTGCGGCCCGTGATCGCGCGGATGCTGCTGTATCGCCGCCCGATCATCTGGGTCTTCGCGGTCCTGACGGTAGTCTCGGCCGCGCTCTTCATCCGGCAGATCCCCACCGCGATGGAGCGCAACCTGGAGAACCTCACCAACGACCTGAAGGGGCACGACCAGCTCAAGCGGGACCACGACCGCGCCAACTCCGCGCTGGGGAGATCGATCTCCGGCGCCATCGCGCTGGTCGACTCGTGGCCGGAGGCCGATCAGTTCTGCGACGGGATCCGCCAGCGCATGAAGCAGGCGCCCTTCGACCAGCTGATCGACTCCTGCGACACGCTCTCCTCGGTGGTCCCGCGCGATCAGGAGGAGAAGCTGAAGGTGATCCGCGAGATCGGGGCCGAGCTGTCCGACCGCCTGATCTCCCGGCTGCCGGCGGTGCAGCGCGACCGCGCGCGAGTGGTCCGCGATCAGCTCGCCGGGCAGAAGCCGGTGACGGTCGAGCAGGCCGACCCGGCGCTGGTCGATCGCTTCCGCGAGCGCGACGGCACCGTGGGACGCCTGGCGGTGGTGACGGCGAAGCCGCAGGCGAAGCTGGAGCTGGCCCAGAACCTCCAGGACTTCGTGCGCGGCGTGCGCGACGTCCGGGTCGGCGACAAGATCTACGACGCCACCGGAGAAAACGTGATCTTCGCCGACCTGCTCACCAACATCGAGCACGAAGGTCCGCGCACCACGCTCCTCTCCTTCGCAGGCGTCTGCATCCTGGTGGCGATCTTCTTCCGCCACTTCCGGACCTCGGCGGAAGTGATGGGCTCGCTCTTCATCGGCGTGGTGCTGATGTGCGGGGTGGCGGCGCTGATCGATCTCAAGATCAATTTCTTCAACTTCATCGTCTACCCGATCACCTTCGGGATCGCCGTCGACTACGGGGCCAACGTGGCCGCGCGCGCGAGGGAACGCCGCGGCGAGATCATCGGTTCGGTCGCCGAGGTGGGGCCGGCGGTGCTGCTCTGCTCCTGGACGTCGATGATCGGGTACGGCTCGCTCTTGTTCTCGCTCAACCGCGCCCTGCGCAGCTTCGGCGAGTACGCGATGATCGGAGAGGTGACTACCATCGTCACCGCGCTGGTGCTCTTGCCGGCGCTGATGGTGGTGGCCGAGCGGCGCAAGCCGGAAGCCGAGAGCGCTGGAGCTTCGCGAGCGACATTACCGTGAAGCCGCCGGCGCCGTCCGATCAAGGGCAGGCGGCGGCCACCGCGCGGCTGACGTCGTAGAGCATCGCCCCGCGGTCCGTCACCGGCACCTCGCGCGCGGGCATCCGCGTGCGCTGCAGCAGCCGGTTGTAGCCGACCTCCGCCAGCGGCCGTAGGTGGAACACGTCGTACAGGTTGTACTCGACCAGCCGGCGGAGCGCGGCGCGGTCGCCCTGGACCTGTGCCCGCCAGAGCGCGACCGCGTCCGCGCCCGAGAGCGCGGAGAGGTGCGGCGGACGGTAGCAGCCGGCCTTCGGCTCCAGCTGCTTGAGCCCGCCCTTCTCGCGCAGCCGCTGGTAGACGTGCCGCAGATCCACGTGGACCGCGGGTGAGGTCCAGTCCGGAAGCACGCGGCGGAGGATCGGGAGATCGAAGACCGTTCCGTTGAAGGTGACCAGGGCGCGCCACCCGCGCGCGCGATCGCGGAAGCCGGCCAGATCGCCGCCGAAGCTCGTCAGCCCCTGACGGTCCATCACCCCTGCCACGGTGACCCGGTCGCCCGCCGCCTCGATGTCGAGGAAGGCCGCGTCCTCGATGACTTGTGGAAGCAGCCGCCAGTGCTCGGTCTGGGGCAGCGCCCGCGCGAAGTAGTCCACGTCCCCCGCGGCGAGCCGCGCAACCGAGAGCGCCACGCCCTCCCGGAGCTTTCCGTCCAGCCGCGGGGAGAGAACGTCGCCCTCGGCCGGCAGCTCGGCCCAGCTCCGGATGCCCGAGAACCAGAGCTGCCTCTCGCGCAAAGGACCGATCCCGGTGATGTGCCGGAACGAGGCGGTGATCACGGATGCTCTTCTTCGGCGAGCCGCGTGAGGATGGGGACGTCGGCCTCGCAGAAGGGCAAGCCGGGCAGGTCGCGGCGCGAAACCCAGCGCACCTGCTCGCAAGCCAGCGGTCGCGGCTCCTCGCCCGCGTGCAGGGCGGAGCGGTAGAGCGCGAGCTCCACCTGCAGGTCCGGGTAGATGTGCTCGACCCGCGCGTACTCCTCGCCGATGGAGGCGCGCACGCCCAGCTCCTCGCGCAGCTCCCGCGCCAGCGCGGCTCGCTCTCCCTCGCCCGGCTCCACCTTTCCGCCGGGGAATTCCCAGAGCGAGGCGCGCTCGCCCTTGGCACGCCGCAGCGCGACCAGCACCTTGCCGTTGCGCTCGATCACCGCCGCGACCACCAGAACGCGGCGGAGCGGCTTCACGGGAGCAGCCCCAGCGAGAAGAGCGCTCCGCCGTTGGAGACGATGTACGCGGCTCCCGGAACGGCATACGCGGGTTGGGAGAACCCGCTGCCCGGATCGAAGGCGCCCCGGGCCTGCCCGGTCTCCAGATCCACCCCGATCAGCGCGCCGCGGTCCTTGGCCACCAGGATGAGCCCGCGCATCGCCACGGGCTGCGTCGGCGTCCGATCGCGTCCCAGCGAGAGGCTCCAGAGCTTGGTGCCCTTGGCGCGATCGACGGCTACGAGCTGGCCCTGGCCGCCGCCGATCACCCGCGCCCCCTCCACCAGGACGTGGTTGGCGCCGGGCAGCGGAAACGTCCAGGAGGGGTCGCCGTTTTTGGCATCGAGGGCGACCAGTCCCGCCTTCGCGCTCGCGACGTAGACGTGCTCGTCGTTCTCCGGCGCGTCGATCCAGTCCACGTCCAGGTAATCTCCGGTCCCGCTCACCTGCCTGACCCACCTCGCCACGCCGTTCTCGGGCTGGAGCGCGGCCACGGTTCCGTCGGCGAACGCGACGTACACGGACCCGTTGGCCACGCGAGGTTGCGCGTCGCCCCGGATGGTGAAGCCGCCCGGCGGGTCGCGGTGGAACTTCCACAGCCGCTTGCCGTCCTTGATGTCGAGGGCGGTCACGGACTGCTCGCTCGACATGACCAGCAGCCGGCCTTCGGACACGGCCGGCTGGGTGGTGAGCTCCTCGTGCAGGTCGGCTGTCCAGCGGACGGCCCCGGTGAACCGGTTCAGCGCATAGAGGATTCCGTCCCCGCCCGGCACGTACAGCGTCTCGCTGTCGACCAGCGGCGAGGCGAGCACGGCGCCGCCGGCCTGGAACGCCCAGGCCGTCTTGCCGCGGAACCGGCAGCGGACCGTGCCGTCGCGCGTGCCCACGTAGAGCCGGGTCTGCGCACTGTCGAGCACCGGCGTGGCCGTCTCGATCGGCGAGAAGGGCAGCTTGGTCTGCGGCACCAGGTGGTACATGTCGCCGACGAAGAAGGGCGGGTCGGTCGGCGGCGGGCGCTCGGGGGCCCGCGGCTGATGATCGAGCGGAGCCCAGGAGAAGGCGAGCAGCGCGAGCAGGATCACCGCTTCTTCTTCCCGTGCGGCGCCTTGTCCGTCGATGCCTTGGTCTGGGGAAGAGCCGGCGGCGTCCCCTGCCCCGCCGTGGCGGGCGGCAGCGCCGCGATCTCGAGTCGCTCGTTCGCCTCGCGCACCACCGCGGCGTCCTTGGGATGGTCCTTCGCGACGCGCTCGAGCTGCTCGCGCGCATCCGGCTTTCCCTGCACCAGCGCGAGGCGGGCGACCTGGTAGTCGGCGCGGGCCGCCAGATCCAGGTCGCGCAGCTTCTCGAAGGCGGCCCTCGCCTCGTCGAGCTTGTTCTGGGCCTCGAGCGCGTAGCCGAGAGACTCCTGCGCGAACGGCCGCAGCGGGTGGTCGCGGCCGGCCCGGTCGAGGAACTCCTGCAAGTCCTTCTGCGCGCCCGCCGCGTCGCCCGCCTTCAGCTTGTGGAAGCCGAGCTGCGCGAGCGCGGTCTGCGCGGCGGTGGTGCCGCCGTGGGCGGAGCGCACATTCTCCAGCGCCGCGATGACGGCCTTCTGTCGCTCCTCCTTGCTGGGAAACGTATCCTGCCCGGGCTGCGCCGGTCCCTCCCCGGCGATGGGCCGCGACTGCAGCTCCAGCGTTTCGGCCAGAGCGCCGCCGGCCTTCGCCTCGCGCGAGGTCCGCCAGGTCGCGAGTCCCCAGGCGATCAGCAGCGCGGCCAGGATCGCGCCGGACGCGCCCAGCACCAGGCGCTTGTGCCCCACCATCCAGCCCATGGCGCGGCCGGCAAGGAGCTGGAATTCGTCCGGCCTCTTCAGCTGCTTCCGATCGATCTTGTCCGCCACCGACGGCCTCCTGCAGAACGCGCTTTTGTCGCGGAACTCCCCTCTGAAGTCAATCGAAGTGTAAGGTGCGGCCCGTGCGCCCGCTCGCCGCGCTCCTGCTCACGTTCCCCGCCGCGGCGGCTCCGCTCCCGCCCGGAAGCTCCCACCTCCAGCTGAGGATCGAAGGGCTCTTCGGCCAGCCGACCACCCAGCTCGGGGTCCGCGGCGGGGCGGCCTTCGGCGCCGGCTGGCGGATGACCGACCAGCTCTGGATCGTCGGCGACGCGGGGGCTCGCGCGGCGCCGGGCGGCGGAATCAGGTCCCTGGCCTTCGGACTCCAGGCCACGCTGGACGCGACACCCATCGCGCCGTATCTGGAGCTCGCCATGGTCGACCTCACCAACCGCAGCGCCGTCGGATACTCGCTCGCCACCCGCTTCGGGGTGGGCGCCGACTGGATGTTCTCGCGCGGCGCCGGCATCGGCGTGGTGTTCCGGACGTACACGGCCATCGATCCCGAGAAGGACATTTCCACCCTGTCGGGCCTGGAAGGAGCATTCCGGCTCGTCCTCACCCCCGGAGCACTGTGATGCGTGCTGTTCGCTGCGAGCGGCAGGGGCCGCCGGAAGAGATGAAGCTCGTCGAGCTGCCCGACCCGGTGGCGGGTCCCGGGGAAGCGGTGGTCCGACTCCACTTCAGCGGCCTGAACCACCGCGACGTCTGGATCCGGCAGGGCCTCTACGCCCGCATCCAGCTCCCGGCCGTGCTCGGCTCGGACGGCTCGGGGATCGTCGAGTCGGTCGGTCCGGGGGTCGACGCCGGGCTGGTGGGAAAGCGGGCGGTGATCATCCCTTGCGAGAAGTGGGGACCCGACCCCGCGGTACAGGGCAAGGACTTCCTGATCCTGGGGATGCCGCGGCAGGGGACCATGGCGGAGAAGATCGCCGTCCCCGCCTCGATGATCGTGGAGCTGCCGCAGCAGATCTCGTTCGAGGACGCCGCCGCGCTGCCGGTGGCCGGCCTCACGGCGTATCGCGCGCTGACCACGCGCGGGGGTTTGCGGCCCGGGGAGCATGTGCTGGTCACGGGCATCGGCGGAGGCGTCGCGACGCTGGCGATGCTGTTCGCGAAGGCGATGGGCGCTCAGGTCTCGGTCACCTCGGGCAGCGACGAGAAGCTGGTGAAGGCCCGCGAGCTCGGAGCGGTGGCCGCCGCGAATTACAAGAAGCCGGGCTGGGAGAAGGAGATCGTCGCGCAGGCGAAGAAGCCGCCGTCCCTGATCATCGACGGAGCCGGCGGGGACGGATTGAACAACCTGATCGGCGCGTCGGCGCCCGCGGCGCGGATCGTCCTCTACGGGGCGACGCGGATGTCGCCGGGCAAGCTCGACATGGCGAAGATCTTCTTCAAGCAGGTGGACATCCGCGGGACGACCATGGGAACCGACGACGAGTTCCGCGGGATGATCCGGCTGGTGGCGGAGCACCGGATCCGGCCGGTCATCGAGAAGATCTTCCCGCTCTCGCAGACTGTGGAGGCGGTCCGGCTATTGGAGGAGTCGGGGCAGATGGGGAAGATCCTCCTGGATTGCCGGGCGTAGGAGTCCAGCGCTCCCCTTCGAACGCGTACCTCGCGCCGCACCGGACGCACCAGTAGAACGGCCGCGGATACCGAGGCCGTTCCTGGCGCTGGAAGTACAGACCGGCGCGGCAGGACCGGCAGAGCAGCTCGCACGCGCGCAGCGGCTCTGGAAGATGTTCGCCGAGCGCGACCGGGCCAGGTTCCACGGCGGTGGCATAGCACCGCCGTGCGACACGGTCAGAGGCCGCGCAAGGACGGCCGCGACAGCCCCAGCCCCAGCCCGAACCGGCCGTCCGGCGATTCGATCCAGCGCTCCGGCGTGAAGCCGGCGGCGTCCACCAGCCGGAGCACTTCGTCGCGCGTGAACCGGCGGGAGATCTCCGTGCGGATGCCCTCGCCGCGCCCCAGCTTCAGCGTGCCGCCGATGCGGCCCAGGTCCACCGTCATCGCCTCGCGAGCGACCAGCCACATCTCGATCCGGCGCTTCTCCACCAGGTAGGGGGCGTGGTGATCGAACGCGGCGGGATCGAACCGGCTCTTCGCCACCGCGTTCACGTGGAGGAGGAGATTGCGGTTGAACGCCGCGGTCACGCCGGCGGGATCGTTGTAGGCGAGATGGATCGCGGCCGGGTCGGTGACCAGATTCGCGCCCAGCAGCAGCAGATCGTCCGGCTCCATGTGCTCGCGGACGCGAGAGAGCAGCCGGATGGCCGATTCGTCCTCCTCGTTTCCGATGGTGCCGCCGAGGAACAGCACCAGGCGGCGGCCGCCGGGAGGACGCCGCGGGAGCTGCAGCGTCTGCGTGTAGTCCGCCAGCACCTGTTCCACCGCGATTTCGGGGCGGGCCGCCGCCAGGATCTCGCGCGTGCGCTGCAAGGCGTGCGCGCTGATGTCGACGGCCACGTACTTCGGACGCCCTCCCGCCGCCAGCGCCGCGTCGAGCAGCGCCACCGTCTTCGAGGCGGCGCCGCTGCCCAGCTCGACCACGTCGGTCAGCCTCGGGCCTCCCGCCGACTCCACCAGGGCCGAAGCGCGCGATTCCAGCAACGCCCGCTCGGTCCGCGTGGGGTAATATTCGGGCAGCCGGGTGATCTGCTCGAAGAGATCGCTGCCCGCGTCGTCGTAGAGGTACTTGCAGGGGAGCTCGTGCGGGATGCGTGAGAGCATCGCCCGCAACTCACGCAGCGCAGCGGCCTCCGCGTCCAGGCTGACCAGCGTGGCGGTGCGGGGCGAGCCCGGCTTCGGAAGCACGCTGCGGCGCACACGCGCCGTCGGTCTCCGTTGCATCACGTCCCCCCCGCGCAGCGGAAGCCCGTTGGAGCCTCGCGGAACGAGGCATCGTACCAGTTTCGCAAGCTCGGCCGTACCAGGGCGGGAGACGTCGCCCAGGAAGCGCCGCGCAGCACCCGATGCGTATGGAACCACGGGGTCGAGTAACCGGCGTATGGATAGGCCCGGAAACCCGGATACGGGGCGAACGTGCTCGAGGTCCATTCCCAGACCCCGGAAGGACGGATCCTCGCGGCTTCCAACTCGAATTCCGTCGGGAGGCGGGCTCCCCGCCAGCGCGCGTACGCATCGGCTTCGTGCGCGGACAGGCAGGTCACCGGCCCGTCCGGATGCTGCTCCCGCAGGCCGATGGGCGCCTCGATCCCGTGCTTGCTGCGCCACTCCCATCCGGCCTGCGTCCAATGTCGCGGGTCCTTGTAACCGCGGTCATCGACGAACCGGGCGAACTCGGCGGCCGTGACCGGCGCTGGATCCAGCCAGTAGGGCCGCAGCGCAAGCTCGTGCTGCGGGCGCTCGTTGTCGTAGGCACGCGCCGCGTCCGCCGATCCGATCAGCACCTTTCCACCCGGAAATTCCAGGCGGTTCGCCGATCGCACTTGCAGCGGCGGCGGCATGCGGTGCAGCCGCCGCTCGAAGAGCGCCGCGATGACCTGAACGTGCTCGGCGTGCTGCAGCTCGTGCTGCGCGACGTTCTGCACGAGAAAGCTCCGCGGCAGCCCGACGATTCCAGGAATCCGTCCGTCCCGGACTGCCCGGCAGGCGAGTCGGTGCATCTCGTCGAGCCAGGCGCGCAGCTCCGCGGGATCCGGAAGCTGCCAGCGTGCCTCCTTGGCGGTGGCGGTAGGCTCGAACAGCGACCCGTACCTCGGCTCGGTGCCGGGCAGAAGCCAGCGCGTCTCGATCTCGGCCACGTGGCCGAGGTGCCAGCCGATGGGGCTGTACGCGGGCGTCGGCTGCCTGGCCCAGAGCTCATCCGCCACCGGCGCAATCGCGCGCAAGAGGAAGGCGCGGGCAGACTCCAGCTCCGCGACCAGCGGGCGCGAGAAGGGGGCGCGGACGTTCATTGCAGCCGCTCCACCCTCAGATCCTCGCCGGGCCGCGCGACGGCCAGATGCCCTTCGGGAATCTCCTTCCAGCCCGCTCCGTCGAGTGGCTCGGACGCCAGGGCCACGCCGTTCCGGAACGGCGCCCAGTACAGGGTGGCCGGG
>Ga0137397_10002055_pt1 | contig 14109 bp, 13 predicted proteins | sample czorhiz116metaG_FD_106658 | JGI IMG/M metagenome (GOLD analysis project Ga0137397, IMG submission 106658) | Vadose zone soil microbial communities from Angelo Coast Range Reserve, California, USA - czorhiz1.16 metaG | ecosystem: Environmental > Terrestrial > Soil > Vadose zone | place: USA... | reverse complement strand
TCCTGCTCGTCCTCGTTCTTGATCGCGCGCGCTTCCATCATCGGCGTCATGCCGTCGGTCCAGTCGATCTTCTCCTCCGCGAAAACTTTCAGCATGTTGATGTCGATGAAATCCACGCCGAGCTTCGTGCCGGCGACGTTCGCCTTCTTCATCTCCTGCTTGATCGCGTTGGTGAATTTCTTCACCTGCGCGGTCGACGCCGGGCCGGCGGCGCCCTTGATCCAGGCGTAGGACCAGCGGATGTGGTCTTTCGGGATCCACGGAGAATGGCGCTCGATCTGCATGCCGATGTCGCCTTGCTCGAACAGCACCGGCGCATCGTCGCCGCACAACATGGCGTAGCGCAGGCCGGGCTTCAGGCGGTTCCAGCCGGGCGTGAGCGTGCTGGTCACGTAGCGCACGTTCTCGTCGTACATGAGCAGCATTGCGCCCAGCCCCGCCGCTTTCATGCGCGCGCGCGCTCGCTCCAGCCGGTACTTGCGCAGCCGGTCCCAGTTGATCCGCTGCTGCCAGTCCAGTGCCACCATTCCTGCGTTTGCCATTCCTCGTCTCCGTATAGTTAACTACCTGTCATCCCGAGCGCAGCGAAGGATCTCACTCGGCACCGTGCCACATGAGATCCTTCGCTTCGCTCAGGACGACGCTTCGCGTCAGTCCACCGTCGCGCCGACCTCGCGCGCGACCTGTCCCCAGCGCTCGGACTCCACGGCCACGAACTCGGCGAATGCCTTGGACGACTCGCTCAACACGACGTCGACACCGCCCGACGCGAGCCGCTGGATGACGTCAGGCGTCTTCATCACTTCCTGGGTCGTCGCGAACAGCTTGTCCACCGCCTGCTGCGGCGTGCCCTTGGGCACGAATACACCCTGCCACGACCCGGTAACCGAGCGTGGAAACCCCGACTCCACCATGGTCGGGACGTCGGGCAGCGCCGCGACCCGCTTCGCGCTGGTCACGGCCAGGACCTTCAGCCGCCCGCCCTTGATGAAGCCGAGCGCAGACGGTGCGGTCGTGAACATCAGATGTGTTTCCCCGGTCATCAGCCCGGTGACAGCGGGGCCGGCGCCTCCCTTGTACGGTATGTGCACCATGTCCATTCCGCCGGCAGCCTGGCGAAACATCTCCATCTCGAGCCGGTTCTGGCTGCCCGAGCCCGGCGAGCCGTAGTTCAGCTTGCCCGGATTGGCCTTCGCGTAGTCGATCAGCTCCTTCAGGGTACTTGGGGGAAACGCCGTGTTGGCGACCAGCACGCCGGGCACGTCGACGACCTCGGTCACTGCGACGAAATCGCGCAGCGGCTTGATGTTGAGCGAATGGAACACCGCCGCGTTGATCGCGATCGTGCCGATGTTGCCGAGGAAGATCGTGTAGCCGTCGGGATCGGACTTGGCGGCGGCTTCCAGCCCGATGTTGCCGGCGGCCCCGCCGCGGTTCTCGACCACCACCTGCTGGCCGAGGCGCTCGCTCATCCTGGGCTGCATGATGCGCCCGACGAAATCCGACGCTCCGCCCGGCGCAAAAGGGATGATCATCCGCACGGGGCGGCTGGGATACGCCTGCCCCAGAGCAAGACCTGGAAACAGCGCAAGCGCAACCCACGCCAGCATTTTGCGCTTCATCATCTCCATTCGACTTACTTGTGCAGCACTCGCTTCGGTCAATCGGGCGATTCTACCAGCCCGGCGAGCGCCGGCCGGGCTTTTCAGCCTATGGACCGTTCTTGCAGAGGTTCTATGGACCCGAATGCTCGAGCCGTTTCACCATTGGACCAAGGTCCAATTGGGCCGGCCTCTAATATAGGAGAGCATAAGGGAGCATTCCTTTCGTCACAACTCCTTGGGAGACGCGCGTGATATTCGGAAAGAGGTGGCTCGGAGCGATCGTGCTGACGATGTTTCTCGCCGGCTGCTTCGGCAGCTATTACGCGGTGCGCGACCCCTCGTCGGGCGCTCAGTACTACACCACCGATGTCGACAAGGCCGGGATCACCGGAGCGGTCAAGTTCAAGGACACCAAGTCCGGCAGCCAATTGACGCTGCAAAGCTCCGAAGTCAAGGAAATTTCCAAGGACGAATACACCAAGGGATCCACCGCGCCCGCTCCGAAGCCGGCTGCCGCTGCGGCTCCCGCCACCCCGACGCCGCCGGGTTCCACGCAGTAGTCGGGATCCACGCCAGAAAGTAAACCCGCGGCCATGAGCATTTCGACGATAGCGCGCATCGTCGTGGCCGGCTGGCTCGTTCTTGCCTACGGCGTCGCTGTCGCGCAGGACGCCCCCCGAGGTACATCGGCCCCCGCAGCGGCGCGCCCGAGAATCGGCCTCGCGCTCTCGGGCGGCGGCGCGCGCGGCGCCGCCCACATCGGCGTCCTGAAGGTCCTCGAAGAGTTGCGCGTCCCCATCGATTGCGTCACCGGCACCAGCATGGGCGCGGTCATCGGCGGGTCGTACGCGGCGGGGACCACGCCGGTCGACATGGAGCAGATCGTCACCCAGACCGACTGGGGCGGGGTGTTCACGGACCGCCCGCCGCGCGCGGAAATCTCCCCGCGGCTCAAGCAGGACGACTACAAGGGACTGTTCGCGCCCGAATTCGGCGTGCGCGGCTCCTCGCTCGTGGTCCAGAAGGGCATCGTATCCGGCGTCAACATCGAAAGCTTCCTGCGCTATCTCACGCAGCAATCGGGCAGCGTCGCGGACTTCCGCAAGCTGCCGGTTCCCTTCCGCGCGGTGGCCACCGACATCGGAACCGGCGAAGCGGTCGTTCTCGACCACGGCAGCCTCTACCGGGCGATGCGCGCGAGCATGGCCATCCCGGGCGCCGTGGCCCCGGTGGAAATCGACGGCCGGCTGCTCGTGGACGGGGGCATCGCGAACAATCTGCCGATCGATGTCGCGCGCAAAATCTGCGGCGACGTGATCATCGCCGTGAACATCTCCACGCCTCCTCTGGAGCGCGAAGAGATCACCTCGGCGTTCTCCATCGTCGGACAGCTCATCAACTTCCTGGGCAAGGAGCGCGTCGACAAGCAGCTGACGAGCCTCGGCAAGCGCGACGTGCTGATCCAGCCCGAGCTGGGCGACATCAGCTCGGGATCGTTCGAGCGCATGTCCGAAGCCGTCCGCATCGGGGAAGCGGCCGCGCGCAGCCAGGCCGACGAGCTGCGCCGCTACAGCCTGCCAAAAGCCGAGTACGAGGCTCTGCGCAAGCGGCAGATCGTTCCGCGCACGGACACCCTGGGTCGAATCGACGAGATCCGCTTCGAGGGGATCGAGCGCAGCAACTCTGCCGTGCTCCTGCAGTTGATGGACACCAAGCCCGGCGACGACGTCACCGAGGCCTCGCTCAGCCGTGACCTGCGCCGCATCTACGGGCGCGGCGACTTCGACTCGGTGGACTACCGCATCGAGGAAGGCTCCGGGACGCGCGCGCTGATCATCCGCGTGCGCGAGAAGGAGACCGGGCCCGATTACATCCGCTTCGGCTTGACCCTCGCGACCGAGGGCAAGGGCGACAGCTATTTCAACGTGATCGCGAGCTATCGCAGCACCTGGGTGAACAGGTTCGGCGCGGAATGGAGGCTCGAGACGCAAGTCGGTCAGAATTCGTACGCGTTCACCGAGTTCTACCAGCCTCTGACCCGTTATGGCTACTTCTTCGTCGCACCCTACGCGGAGGCCAGCCAATCCTATCGCGGCGTGTACAGCGGGGACGATCGCGTCGCGGAGTACACGGTACGTGAGAACCGCGCCGGGCTGGACGCCGGCGCGACCCTGGGTCAATGGGGCGAGCTGCGGTTAGGGCCGGTGTCGCGCACCGTCAGGGCGAGCGTGCAGACGGGCTCCCCGGTTCTGCCCGAAGTGGACACCAATGCGAGCGGCGCGCGCGTGAAGCTGGTGGCCGACCGCCTCGACCAGGTGTGGTTCTCGCGCGAGGGACAGCGCCTGACCATGAGCGGATTCAAGGCCTACCAAACGTTGGGCGCGGACAGCACCTACTCCCGCGCGGACCTTTCGCTGCTCCAGGCTTTTAGTTTCGGCGAGCACACGTTCCAGGCGGGCATCTACGGCGGCACAAACCTCGATACCAACCTTCCGGGCTACGATTCCTTTACCCTGGGCGGCCCTTTTCGCCTGTCGGCGTACGCGATCAACCAGTTCTCGGGGCAGCAGGCCTTGTTCGGGTCGCTGCGGTACTTCAACCAGGTGAAACGGCTGCCGTCTCCCCTCGGCTCGGGTGTTTACGCCGGCGCCTCGCTCGAGGCAGGTCGGGTCAACAAGCTCGACGACAGCAGGAATACGACCGGCAATCTCGAGTCAGCCTCGGTGTTTCTCGGAGCGGACACTTTTCTCGGACCGGCATGGATCGGCGCGGGTTTCGCGCCGGCCGGGATCAGAAGCCTGTTCCTGCTCGTGGGCGTACCCTTTAGCTTCGACACCAGACCCTAGCGCGCCGCCTTGAGGTCGGCGAGCAGCCTCTGAAAGGCCGGCGTCTCGCGCAGCAGCCGGCCGGCGACTTCGCGCACCTTGTCGACCTGCTCTTTGGGCAGCTGCAATCGGGTCTTCACTCCCTTGAAGTAGCGGCGCTCGGCGGGATCCTTCAGGCTCTCGAAGGTGACCTGCGCGAGATAGGCGCGCCGCTCCGGGCTGCCCGCCTGCCACGCCGCGAGCTTGTCGCGCACCTGTTCCACGCCGTCGAGCGTGATCCGGTCGATCGGGATCGACCACATCTGATCGCTCAGCGTGTCGGTGTCCGGCGGAGCATCGGATCGGTCCCAGTCCACCTCGGGGAAGCGCAGCGCGTTCACCGCGATGACCACGATCTTACGGGCGCGGCGGAGCGCCGGCAGCACCGTCTCGTCCGGATCGACCTTCAGCATCTCGAAAGCCCGCACCACCTCGGCCAGGCCGAGATTTTCCGAAATGCCGCCGTCGAATACGTGGACATACGGGCGCGCCGGGTCGGCGTAGGCCTGGAGAGCGCGCGCGCGCAGCAGCGCGCGTCCCGGGGTCTCGGACTCGCCGATGGCCGCCTCTGCCGAAGCCTGCCAGGCCGGCGTTTTCCTGCCGCAGGTCCCGCCGCGGTTCTCGAAGGTGATCGGCGTAAGGAGCGGCGGCAGCGCCGTCGATGTGGCGACCGCCCTTCCCAGGGGAATCTGCAGAAGATCGCCGCAGATGGCGTCGAACTGATCCTGCGTGAAGCTGAACCGGGCACCTGAAGTGATATCGGTACCGTTGATGATCACGAGCGGCCCGCCTGCCCGCTTTAGATCGGCGAAGGTGGCGCGGTCGAACACCGTCTCGTCGTAGAGCTCGGCGAAGAGGTCCGATTTACCGAACGTCCCGGAAGGGAGCCGGAACCAGTTGGTCGGGGTCAGGATGCGCTTCACCAGCTCGGTCTCGAAGTTGCGCGACAGCACCTTGGCTTCGAACTCCTCGAAGGTCTTCTCGCCGCGCAGGGCATAGTAGGTTGCGGGAAAAGTGCCGCCCGAGACGGCCGAGATCACATCCACCTCGTCGATGAGACGGCGCTTCGCTCCGTTCACCGTCACGTCGGTGCGGCGCAGCTCCTCGAGTACGCCGTAGCCCAGCGCCGCGGCGCGCGTGCCGCCGCCGGACATGGCGAGGATCACCAGCAGATCGTCGGACTGGCCGGGACGGCTCACCTCGCCGAATCGGTAGCCGGGGGCGCCTGCCTGCTCCAGCCGCGGTGTGGCGGGGTAGTGGGCGCAGCCGGCGGCGACTGCGCAGAATGCCGCCGACAGCGTGGCGGCGCGCGCCAAAGCGAAGCTTGAGTCGAGCTTCATATTCCATTCCACCTGTCATCGCCAGCGTCCTGTGCGATGCTACACGCTTCACCGTCGACTAGCTTCCTTTGATCCGTATCCAACTCGCCCCGCTGGCCCTGGGCGCGGCATGCGCGCTCGCTTCGCCGCTCGCGCTCGCGCAGGCGCTGGTCGGCGCAGACCTCCAGAAGCGCGTGAACGGCGTGCTCGCTCTGATGGGCTACATGCTGACGCCGGATGTGACCACCGGCTCGCTCGCCATCTCCAACGCCGCGTCGGGGAACCCCGACTTCGCCATGACCACGGCCGGCGGCGGTTTCACGATGAGCGGGGCATTTCCGCTCTATCTGGAAGGCACCCTGGGCTACAGCCGCTACGATCCGACTTTTGTCGCGAGCAACGGGCTGGCCCAAGGCTCGGTCGCGGCGAAATGGGACGCGTACTCGGCGACGGGAGGAATCGGCTGGGACTTTCCGCTCGCGGAGGGGCTGGTGTTCCGCCCGATCTTCGACTTCTCTTACGGCCGCGTTGACAGCAACGTTTCGGGCTCCGGCCAGACCGGAACAGGCATGGAGTTCGACTTCCTCGCGAACGGCCGGCTCGACGCCTACGGCCTCGGCGGCTCGCTCGTGCTCGACTACGAGCGCTACCGGCCGGAGAGCGAGATCGACGTCGAGCTGCGGTATACCAATATCTGGCTCCGGAGCTTCGGCAGCAGCTCGTCCGCGGTGCAGGGCAGCGCCGACGCCCAGAGCCTCAGCCTGTGGTCCTGCTGGCGCGCGCCGACCGGCCTCACGATGCTCCAGCGGCCGCTGCGCTACGTGCTCGAATTCGCCCATACGAGGTTCCTCGGCGACCTCGACGGCGTCCTCGGCTTCAATGAGCGGACCTCGCTCGGCGCGGGCCTCGAGCTCGACTCGAGCGCGCACGACATCGCCGTGACACGCACGCGACTGATGGCCCGGTACCAGGCCGGTGAGCACGTCCGAGGGTGGTCGGTCGGGCTGGCGGTGAGTTTCTAGGCGACGACGGCCCGAAAGCGCTATCCTGCCGCCCTCGCCTGCACGCGCGGTTTCTCCGCGGCGATCGGCAGGGGCACGGCGCGCTTGAGCCGCGCCGACAGGTCGAACGCCTTGGTGAGCATCAGCCGGTCGTGCGCCTCGGCGGCGGTCGCGTGCTGCGTCGTCAGGCCGAGCGACACGCGGTTCAGCCACTGCTCGGTCTCCTCGCGCATCGGTCCGCGCAGCTCGCCGAGCGCGACGTCTCCCGGGGGATAGCTGCCCATGAAATCCACCCGCCGCTCGGCGTCGGGCGCGTAGCCCTCGCCCTGCGCCTTGTTGGTCGCGAGAACGATGTCGCGGTGGGTATCGTCGATGGTGAGAACGCCCTCGGTGCCGACGATGCCGACTTCCAGGCTGTAGACCGCGCCCGGCCATACTTTCGGCAGGGCCCAGGAAATCGAGGCGTGATACAGGCTGCCGTCTTCGAAAGTGATCATGCCCGCGGTTGCGTCGATGCCGCCGCACAGCGGCCCCAGGGCCTTGTCGACCGAGCGCGCGTAGACTTCGACGGGCTTTTTCGCCTCCATCATCCACATGACGACGTCGAGCGCGTGCGTGCCCGAGATCACCATCGGCGAGATCGACGAAGGGTCGTCGGTGCGCTGGTAGTTGTCGAGCGCGACCAGGCGGTTCATGAAAGCCCGCGAGGTCACGAGCGTCACGTCGCCGAGCGCCCCGGTGCGCACCTTTTCCTTCGCCGCGAGCCAGCGCCGGCGGAAGCGCTGCGTGTAGCCGACCACCGCGTCGACGCCAGACTTGCGGATCGCCGCGAGCACCCGCTCGGAGTCGGCCAGGTCGGTCGCGAGGGGTTTTTCGATGAGCAGCGGCAGTTTGCGCTCGACCGCGGCGAGTATGGGCTCGACGTGCAGATGCTCGTCGGTCGAGATGATCGCCGCGGTGACCTCGGGCCGCGCGAGCAGCTCGCGGTAGTCCGCGGTGACGAAGTCTGCGCCGACCTTCTCCGCGACCAGCTTGGCGCGCTCTGGCTTGATCTCGGCCAGGCCGATGAAATCCACCTGCGGATGCCGCGCCGCGACCTCGCCGCGGAACAGGCCGACGCGACCCGCGCCGATGATCGCCAAGCCGATGCGTCTGGGATTTTTCTTTGGCATTTAATACAAGACCCTTGAAAGAATCATCACCCGGTGCGATCGCGATTCATTCGGGGTCGGGCTGGGTGATGATTCTTTCAAGGGTCCGGTTTTCGTGACTACGTAGCAGCTTTACGCCGCAGCCCGCACCGATTTCGACGCGGCGACGCCGATCGACACGGCCTCGTTGCGCTCGGCCGACAGGTCCGCGGCGATGTAGATCTCCATCACCATGCGCGCGTGCTCGGGGGTCACCATGACGGGACGCTCGTACGCGACCGCCTCGAGAAAGTGGATGGTTTCGGCCGCCATCGGCCCCGCATAGGTGTGCTCGACCCGTTCGCCGGGCATGGTCGACATCGGCAGCTGCATGCCCTTCGCCATGGTGTTCAGGATCACGTCGCGGTGGCTGTCGTCGACGAACAAGGCGCCTTCGGTGCCGACCATTTCGATCCAGGTGGTGGAGAAGTTCGGATAGCCCGGCGGCAGGCTCCACCCTCCCCCGACGACGAACGACAAGCCGCTGTCCATGGTCACCGAGATCCACTGGCTGTCCGGGATCGGCTGGCCGCTCGCTTCCTGCATGGCGCCGAAATTCTGCTGCGAATACACGCGCACCGGCTTGGCCGGCTCCAGGCACCACAGCACGAAATCGAGATCGTGGGTCGCCTCCATCGCCGCCGGGGAGAGCTTGACACGCCCGCTGATCTTCTTGCCCAGGCCGCGGGTGATGTGCCGCGAGACGAGCGCGCTCACCGGCTTGCCGATGGTGCCGTTGCGGATCGATTGCCGCACGTAGGCGAACTTGGGATTGAAGCGCTGCGAGTAGCCGATGGTGAATTTCAGGGCCTTCTTCTTCGCGAGCGCGATCAGCTCGTCCGCCTCGGCGAGCGTCATCGCGATCGGCTTCTCCAGGAACACGTGCTTGCCCGCCGCGAGGCAGTCGCGCGCCATCGGATAGTGCGTGGTCTCCGGCGTCGCCGAGATGTAGACCGCCTCGATCTCCGGATTCTGCAGCAGCTCGCGGTAGTCGGCGACCGCGCTCTTCGCCCCGGTCGCCCTGGCCACCTCGGCGAGCCGCTCGGGCCGGATCTCCGCGAGGTGCAGGCTCTTGGTGAGAGGATGCGCGGCGCATGTTTCGGCTCGGATTCCGCCGCACCAGCCCGTGCCGATGATCGCTACGCCTGTCTGCTTCATGAGGCCTCCAGAGTGCCGCCCTGCCCGCTGCTGCTGCGTATTATCGCCTGATCTTGAGCAAGCGGGCAGCCGTGTCCCCCATGATCTTCTGCTTGTCGGCGGCGGAGAGCCGCGGCACGCTGTTGATCAGGCCTACCGGATCCTCCTCGCCCATGTCGAACGGATAGTCCGTTCCGAGCAGCACCTGCTCCGGCCCGAACTTGTCGATCAGGTTGCGCAGCATCTCGGGATCGAAGGTGATCGTGTCGAAGTAGAACTTCTTCAGGTAGCTGGTCGGCGCCTTCTTGATGATCGTGCGGCAATCGGGACGCGCGCGCCAACCGTGGTCCATGCGCGCCCAGTAGTGCCCGAGAAAACCGCCGGCGTGAGGCAGGACGATCTTCAAGCCCGGGTGTCGCTCCATGACGCCGTCAAAGATCAGATGGCTGGTACCGACGGTCGTGTCGAGGGGATTGCCGATCAGGTTGTTGAAGTAGTGGTCCATGAGCCGCTCCCCCTGCGTGAAGCCGGTGGGGTGCATGAAAATCACGATATCGAGCTCGCGCGCCTTGGCGAAGAACCTGTCGAGGTTCAGGCTCGGGTCGGTGAGCTCCTTGCCGTTCACGTTGGGATTGATCTCCACGCCGCGCAGGCCGAGCTGCTTCACGCAGCGCTCGAGCTCGGTCACCGCCAGCTCGACGCTCTGCAGCGGCACGGTGCCCAGGCCGACGAACCGGTCGGGCCAGGTCGCGACGATCTGCGCCAGGCGATCGTTGATCATGCGCGACACTTCCAGACCCAGGCCCGGCTCGGCCCAGTAGTAGGTCTGCTGCGGCGCTGGAGAAACCGCCTGGATGTCGACGCCCATGCGATCCATATCCTTCAGGCGCAACTCGATCGTCGAGAGCTTCGGCCCACGGTCCTGCATCTGCTTGACGTTGACCTCGCGCGTCAGCGCATTGGCGAACTTGATCTGCGGCTCGTACTGCGCCGGGTTGAGGGGCGCCATCTTGGCCGCCGCGTCCTTGTTCAGGAAGTGACAATGGATGTCGACCTTGAGGCTGCGCCCCTTGCGGTCGCGCACCACGGCTTGCGCATGCTTTTTCGAACGCGAGACCTTCGCCGGACGCTTGCGCGAGGCGGCCATTGCGGGGTGTTGCGCCGGCTGATTGCAGCCCGGGGTGACGCAGGTAAACATCATGACGGTGCTTCTCCGGTGAGTTGAATCAGAAAACTCCAAGGTGCTGCGTAATCAGGGCCTGGTCTGCGCGCACGCGCTCCACTCCGCCGTGAAAGGCGACGCGCCCGGTGTTGAGGATCACGACGTCATCGGCGAGATCGAGCGCGAGCTTGACGTTCTGCTCGACCAGCAGGATCGACTGCCCTTCCGCCTTGAGCCGTGCGATGGTCCGGCCGACCTCGGCGACGATCAGCGGCGCGAGGCCTTCGGAAGGCTCGTCCATGAGCAGCAGGCGCGGGTTGCCCATCAGCGCGCGCCCGATCGCGAGCATCTGCTGCTCGCCTCCCGAGAGCAAGCCGGCGACCTGCTGCAGCCGCTCCTTCAAGCGCGGAAACAGTCCGACCACGCGCTCGAGCGTCCAGGGCGCCGCCGCCGTGCCGGGGCGGGCCTGCCTTGCGACGACGAGGTTTTCGCGCACGGTGAGCGTCGGGAAGATGCGCCTGCCCTGCGGCACGAATCCGATCCCTTTGCGCGAGATCGACTCGGGCGCGAGGCGCGAGATCGACTCGCCGAAGAAGCGGATATCGCCGCGGCGCGGCGGCAAAAAGCCGATGATACTGCTCATGCAGGTGGTCTTGCCCGCGCCGTTGCGGCCGAGGAGCGCGAGCACCTTCCCGGCATTCAGCGTGAACGACACCTCGTGGAGCACGTGGCTCTCGCCGTAGAACGCGTCGACGTCCGACAGTGCGAGGGCTTCGCTCATGCTCCGTCGCCCAGGTAGACTTCCCGGGTCTTCGGGTCGGCGATGATCTCGGCGCGCGTGCCCTCGACGATGACGCTGCCGTAGTGCAGCACGGTGATGCGCTCGGCCAGATCGAGCGCCGTGTCCATGTCGTGCTCGATCATCACGACGGTCACCTCGCGCGGGCTGCGCGCGATCAGCTCCTTCATCGCCGCTCGCTCCTCGCGCGACAATCCCGCGAGCGGCTCGTCGAGCAGCAGCAGCCTCGGCTTCTGGGCGAGAGCCATGGCGATCTCCAGTCGCCGCTTCTCTCCGTAAGCGACTTCGGCGATCGGCCTCTGTGCCAGATGATCGAGTCCGACGAGCTTCAGGACTTCGCGTGCCTCGACGTCGAGCTCCGCGTAGCGGGCGAGCGCGCGGACAGTCCCCCAGCGGATCCTGCGCAGCCCCAGCAGCGACAGCACGATATTGTGCCGGAGGGAATCCTTCGAGAACAAGGTGATGATCTGATAGGTGCGCGCGAGGCCGCGGTGCGCGCGCTGGTGGGGCTTGAGGCGCGACACTTCGTCGCCGAAAAAGCGGATCGTGCCGCTGTCACGCTCGAGATCGCCGGTGATCAGGTTGAACAGCGTCGTCTTCCCCGCCCCGTTGGGGCCGATGATGAGGCGCCTTTCGCCCGGCTGGACTTCCAGCGACACGCCGTTCATGGCGGGCAGCCCGCCGAAGGACTTGCGCAGGTTCTCGAGCTGCAGCGCCGGAGTCATCGCGCTCTCCAGCGCGCCCACAGCCGCCGCGCGCCCGGCACCACGCCCTCGGGCACGAAGATCACGATGAGCACGAACACGAAGCCCATCAGCATGTTCCAGCGCTCGACGTAGGCGGAGACGTAGTTCTTGAGCAGCATGATGATCGCCGCGCCGACGATCGGGCCGGCGAGCGTGCCCGAGCCGCCGGCGATCACGCCGAGGAGCGCTTCCGCGGAGCTGGTGATCGAAAGCGACGCGGGATGAATGTATTTGTTGTAGTAGACGAAGAGCAGCCCGGATACCGCGCCCCAGAAGGCGGAATACACGAAGGCGATCCAGCGCACCCGCCACACGTCGTGGCCGAGGGCGCCCATGCGCCGCGGCTGGTCGCGCGTGCCGCGCAGCGCGGCGCCGAAAGGCGACGCGACGAACATCGCCATGAGGACGATCGCCGCCACGGCCACGATCAGCGCGAAGTAGTAGAACGAAATCGCGCTGTCCAGGCTGATACCGAAAGGCTCGGGGCGCGTCAGCCCGCGCAGCCCGTTGTCGCCGTCGGTCACGGACACCCAGCGGTAGGCGGTGCCCCACAGCACCTGAGACAAGGCCAGCGTGATCATCAGGAAACCCAGCCCCGTCGCACGCAGCGAGATCCAGCCGAATACGCAGGCGATCAGCACCGTCCCGAGCAACGCGGCCGGAGCGGTGACCCAATGACCGAGGCCGAGCTTGAGCGACATCCACGCCGACAGGTAGGCCGCGAGCCCCAGCCACGAAGCGTGACCGAGCGAAGGCAGCCCGCCGTAGCCGACCAGCAGATTGAGGCTCGCGGCGAAGATCGCCGCGATGAAGATTTGACTGGCGAGGTTGACGTAGTACTCGCCGGTGACCCACGGCACTCCGGCGAGGGCGACCGCCAGCAGGACCCACGCTCCCCTGTTCATCGTCACTTCAAACAGTCCGGCGGCCGAACAAGCCGCGCGGCCGGAACGCAATCACCACGATCATCGGCAGGAACAGGATCACGTAGGCGAGGTCGGGAAGCAGCGCGGTACCGAAGGTGTAGATCGCGCCGATGAGAAAGCTGCCGACGAAGGCGCCGAGAAGGCTGCCGACGCCGCCCAGGATCACGACGATGAGCGCGAGCGGCAGCATGTCCGCGTCCAGACCCGGATACGCGGACATGATCGGCCCGCCGACAATGCCGCCCGCCCCGGCCAGTCCCGCGCCCAGGCAGAAGACCGCCGTGAAGAGCTTCTACACGGGGATGCCGACGGCGCGCGCCATCTGCATGTCGTCGACCCCGGCGCGGATCATGGCGCCGATGCGCGTGCGCTCCATGAGGATGTACAGAACGATCGCTGTCACCACGGCGATCGCGAGGACCACCAGCCGATAGGTCGGGAAAGCCACGCCCCCGATGCGAAGCGGTTGCTGCAGCGCGAGGGGCGTCTGGATCGGAATCGGATCCCCTCCCCAGAAGACCAGGCAGAAATCGGCGACGATGAACGAGATGCCCAGGGTCACCAGCACCTGTCCCAAAGCGTTCCCGGCCAAGGCGCGCAGAATGAAGCGCTCGACCAAGCCGCCGAATACCGCGATCACCAGGCCGCCGATGATCGCCGCGAGCCAGAGGTTGGGCACGAATTTGAGCACCGAGACCCCGACGTACGCGCCGAGCATGTACATCGACCCGTGCGTCAGATTGGCTATGCGCATCAGGCCGAAGATGAGCGAGAAGCCCGCGGCGAGCAGGAACAGCAGCCCGCCCAGGGCCAGGCTGTTCAGCGATTGGATGATCCAGTACTGCACAAAAAAAGAGGCCGGATTCTACCGGCCCCGAGTTTTCCCGGTTGCCTACAACTCGAGATTCTTCGCGGGTGGCCAGTCGCGCGAGTAGACGGGATTCTTCAAGAACTCCTCCGGCTTGTAGGTCCAGAACTGGCTCACGTTCGGATAGGTGTGGATGACGCTGTTCACCAGGCGTCCGTCCTTGCGCTCGACCTTGCGGATATAGATATTGCCGACGACGTTGCCGTATTTGTCGAACTGCACCGGACCGCGCGCGGTATCGACCTTGATCGAGCGCACCGTCTTCATGAACGCTTCCTTGTCCTCGATCTTGCCCTTGAGCTTCTCCAGCGTGGCGTCGAGCACCGAGGCCTCGACGTAGGTCGCCGCGGCGTAGAAGCCGGGATCGTAGCCCCAGTCGACGCGGAAGTTCGCCGCGAAGCGCTTGTTGATCGCGTTCTCGATCTCGGCCGAATACCAGCACGAGGTGACGATGCCCAGGGCCTCGTCGCCCATGTTGCGCAGCACCGCCTCG
>Ga0137397_10002054_pt1 | contig 14110 bp, 13 predicted proteins | sample czorhiz116metaG_FD_106658 | JGI IMG/M metagenome (GOLD analysis project Ga0137397, IMG submission 106658) | Vadose zone soil microbial communities from Angelo Coast Range Reserve, California, USA - czorhiz1.16 metaG | ecosystem: Environmental > Terrestrial > Soil > Vadose zone | place: USA... | reverse complement strand
CCGCCCAGCGCGCAGCAGAGTACCTGAAGCGCGTCGCTGCACTCACTGGAGCCGAGCAAGTTCATGGTGACTGTTACCGCCTCAGAGCCGGGCGTATGCGCTTCCTGGTGGACTCTAAATTCGTACGTCTTATCTCCCCCCGCGGCAAATCGACGTGCTTTTATATTGCAGCGGACCCAGACATGCCGGGCGCAGAAGCGGTAGCGTCTGCATTGTTGCAACTGAAGAACAATCCAAGACTGTTTGAAAAGTGGAGAGAACTGCATGGATATCCTGTGGAGCTGGAAAATGCCCGCAGTAGCAGCAACTCTACTCGGTCTTTGGATTGCACTGAGAGTGCGGTCCAGAATCGAATTTTGACTAAGGGTTGCTGCAATCGAAGAGACAGGGTAACGGATTCCTACGCCGCTGACCTGGGTGGTTGACCATGAACCGTTTTGGTCGCCCGCCAGCGCAATCTCGCGCGCGAAGTGCGCGCGCAGCCAGCCGTCGACTATCTCAGGGTATCCGGGCACGAACGCCGGAGGCCCGCTGGCGACATGGTGCGTACCGGCAATCATGAATCCAAATGGCTCACTCAATCTGGGAATGAAGTTCCTCTATGGTTGGAAGATGCTGCAAAATGGTGAAAAGGCAAACGCACCTCGGATTCAGTTCAGTGCGAAGTACAACTTCGTGAAGGTGGAGTGACCTCTGCAGGCCTCCGCGGCGGCGTTAACAGCTATGCCCAAGATGAAGGCATGATTTACAAAACCAGTCAGAAATGGACCTCAACGTGAGATGGACTTGGGCGGATACATTTTCCTTCTCATTTTGTCTCCAAGATTTCCCGGCCGTTCGTAGGTTGAATAGGCCGTGCGTTGTTAGGGTATAACTTAGCAAACTCGTGTAACTGGCCGGGCGAAAGGGAGCCAGTAGACTTCAATACGAACCAAGTGACGTCTTCCGAGCACGGCGGGGTCGTCAACGAACCAGAAAAGGTGAAATAGCCAAGATCCGAAGGCAGCAAATCTCCGGCATTGATGGTAGTGCCCGAAACGTCTACGGCCTTGTCTTTCTCGGTGGGAACGTTGTTCCATATTTGATCAATCAAGGCGCTTGCGTTGCCTGTTTTAAACAGTACGGCGACGACGGCCAAGTGCCCATCGGCATCTGCGTGAACCAAATGGGCAACCATATCGTAGCCGTGTCCGTTTACGTGTTCCTCACTCGGGTGATGAAAGTGGAATTGCTTCAGGACGTAAGTTTTGCCGCCTGCGGAAAGAGTGCTCCCAGGAGCGTAGTTCACTTGGATGGTGTGGCCGTTGTCGACAATGCTCAGTGGAACCGAGTTGTAGTCAAATTTGAGAGCAGTGAGACTCGAAGCTGTTGCACCTTTTATGTCGATGGGAGATTGCCGTTTGCCAACTGCGCACGAGGCATTGGCGGGGTCCAACTTGCTCCAGTTTTCCGGGCCCTCATGACCTGTGTAACCCCAGTGCGGTGACTGCAGCGCGGACAGTGAAAAGCGCAAGAGCACCGAGCACGAAAGAATGAGACCAGCAAATGTAAGAAGAAATCGAAATCTCATCTTGTCCTCCCTTGTTTGATTCGCGGCATATAGGCTAAATATTGTCGAAGCCTCGCCATTTGTAGACAGCGATCGAAATGATCCAGCAGAGGAAGAAAAGACCGACAATGCAAAATCCAAGTACGCCAAAGTTGGCGTTGAGGCGCATGATCGCGTTCCAAAATCCTCCCTCTAAATGCAACTGGCCGGCCAGCAACCCGAGAGCTTCAATGCCACCCACGGCGACGGTTACAATTATAGTAATACTAGTAATAGTTATATTATAGTAAATCTTGCGAATAGGCTTTACGAACGCCCAGCGGTATGCCCCCAACATAAGGATGTTGTCTGTGGTGTCGACGAGCGTCATGCCTGCAGCGAAAAGTATGGGAAAGATCAGGATTGACCTGAGGGGCAGACCCCTCGACGCTTCCGCGGCTGCTATGCCTAAAAGGCCGATTTCCGTTGCGGTATCAAACCCCAGACCAAACAGGATGCCTAGGGGGTACATGCGCCAGCTTTCGTTGATCATACGAAGCATCGGACGATAAATTCTTGAGAGAAGTCCAGGATTGCAGAGAAGCATGTCGAGGTCCGCTTCAATGTAAGGCTCGCCGGAGCGCACTCTCACAAACGCCCGGTATGCCGATTGCAATGCGATCAGGTTCAACGCCGCTATCGCAAACAGGAAGAAAACGGAAACTGAGGTCCCGATCAGGCCGCCAACCGTTTTGAGCGCACTTCCTCGATGCTGGACTGATAAAGCGGTACCGGCGATTGCGCCCGCGCCGATGAGGACGATAGTCGAATGGCCGAGTGAGAACATGAGTCCCACGGTGGTGGGACGCTTTCCGTTCTGCATCATGTTGCGGGTGACGTTATCGATGGCGGCGATATGATCCGCATCCACGGCGTGACGCAATCCAAGGCTGTAGGCGAGCAACGCAGTGCCCAGAAGAAAGGGGAGATCATGGAAAACGATGACGGCCCATACCCATGCGCCCAGATTAAAGGCAAATAGAACGAAGTAGATTCCGAAAATTCGCCCGCGAAGGCCATCGGGTTCGTCACTCAATAGGCTTGTCAAATGAAATCGCATTGTTTGGCTAACCGGTCGTTCCGCTATGTAGACAACGGGAGAACTCTCATCTGAGACGCAGGGTTCAACTGCCTCCGAATAATGAAGAAACCCAGCGAGAGAGCACATCACCGTAGCCCCAGATCAGTGTTCCGACGACCCCGGTCAGATAACTGAAATATGCAGTCACCTGGTAGGGTTCGGGTGGATCGAGACTCAACTCGAAACCCCGCGTCACGGTACCAAGGCCCTCCTTGAGGCCTGTCGCAAGTTGCCCCTGTAAAAGTCCCGTAAGACGGAATGTAGCTATTGCGCCCACCAGGGCCATTACTGCCCCGGATCGAGTAAACCAGTCAGTTCCCGATTTCCTGGTCACAATGAAGGAAAATGCCGAAAACAACCAGGAGACCGCCAGCAAGATCGCAACCTGTCGGCAAGTCCGTATGAATTGGGCGCGTAGCTCTCTCCTTATAGTTTCCATTCTTTTCTCCTTAGCAAGATGGTTTATACGCCCGAATGTACTCTGCACGTACGCGATCCCATGCAGTGGGTCATCTCCACGGAAATTCCGAAGGCACCTTGAAACCAGTGACCTGCGGACGAACTAATGACAAAAATTCACGGACCTTTGCCCGAACGATACCCGATTCCGTAGCGAGCACCCTGTAGATGAGACCAGCGTCATTGGGCAGACGGCTTAGGCCAGCAGCCAAATTCTGATCCTTGTCCCAGATCGCAGGCACACGGGAATGAATTGCGCCCCAGTGCTCCGGAGGAGTAAGCAGGATCACGTTTCCGAACATGGTGAATTCGCCCATAACGCCAGGGCGACACAGAGATGAACTTTGTGGCTCGAGCAGGAATTTTTCGGTGAAAAGCTTCGATTCGTTGAGACGCTCCGCACTCACAGTTGAAGAGAACACGTCGAACTGAAATTTCTCGCCATCGCGGTAGTAGAGCCGGCCGCCAGCAAGGATCTCCGAATAGAACAGGGTGGCAGTGGGCGCGAGTCGAATCCGCGTGGAAATGTGAAAGCGTGAATGGCGAAACGGAATGGTCGCTTCAGGCAAATACTCGAGGTAAGCACCATCCTCCAAGGTGATATCTTGGGTTTGAGCAAAATAGTTCGCGTCCATCTGATGGATCTTTGCAGCTGCTTGCGTGGTGATGTGTCCGCAAGCGCCCGGCCCTACAGAGAACTCCATTGCGTAGCGATCGCCCTGGAGGGCACCGCCAGAAGTGCTGATGATGTAGACCACTGGGAGACCAGGCATACCTTCGTCGCAGTAAAGCGCCTTTTGAACGAGGAGCGGCGCGCGCCGCTCCATGAAAGCGAGGATGGAGCGGTCTTGACGTGCCTCGAATTTGAGACGCAACAAAGCATCTTTCCCGAGTCCACCAGTGGGTAGTTGCCTTGGCTCGTCCTGATACTGGTCGAGTTCAGGTGCGAGAACTCTCATCTGGCCTCACGTCAATGCAAGTTCAAACAAAACGTTCTCTTTGATGAGCTGCACAAGTTCATCGATCCCTTCGCCGGTCTTACAGTTAGTGAACACAAAGGGGGCGCCACCGCGCATCGCGCGCGAATCGCTTTCCATGACCTCAAGCCTTGAGCCGACGTAGGGCGCCAAATCAGTTTTGTTGATGACGAGGATGTCTGACTGGGTGATTCCGGGACCGTTCTTTCGTGGAATTTTATCGCCAGCGGCGACATCGATTACATAGATGAAGTAGTCGACCAAGGCCGGGCTAAAGGTCAAAGTGAGATTGTCGCCACCGCTTTCGATCAGCACGAGATCGGATTCGGGAAAGCGCGCTTCCATATCTTCGACTGCGGCAAGATTCATGCTGGGATCTTCGCGGACGGCGGTGTGAGGACATGCTCCAGTCTCGACTCCGAGAATGCGCTCCTCGACCATAACGCCTTTGAGCGTGCGGCGGACGTGCTTAGCGTCTTCGGTGGTGACCACGTCGTTTGTGATGATCAGGATGCGCACTCCCATCTCAAGTAGCTTGGGTGTGATTGCCTCAATAATTGCTGTTTTGCCAGATCCGACGGGACCGCCGATCCCGATCCGCGAGATTTTTTTCATATGACTCCTCCCTTTCTCAAATTAGTTCATGAACATGCGCACTCTCGCCTGAACGTGAGCAGCTGCGCAGATGTCAATCATGGGTGCGAAGGAAGACATACTTTCCAGTGATCTGGAGGCAATCCGCAGGTAGTCGGCTTCCGCATGAGCATTCACGTCGAATAGGACAGACTGAGCATCCAGGTAGTGAATTTTCATCAGGCGCAGGGACGCATTAGTGAGCATGCTGGCCAAGCCGTATTGGTGCACGGCAAAGGCGTCTTGTTCAGAAAGTTGTAGCGACTCGAAGACCAATGCCTGGCCAACCGGATAACAGCCTGGAGTTCTGTTGGCCTTGACCCGCTCAAGCCACGAACTGGCTGCGCTGGGGCCTAAAACACGGTCCGCCATCTCCCCCAGCTTGCGGCCCATGCGCACCGTCATCGTGCGCATCTCCTCGTTGAGCTTGCGGTTGAACACCGCCTGGTCGACTTGGTCGATCTGCGTATCGTTGCCTGTGCGAGCGGCACGGAAGGCAGCAAGGACTGCGACGCCATCGGAGGTCGCTGCCTGTTCAACCACGACTCGAACGAAATCGCCGAGCGACAAAAGGTCGTGTACGACGCCCAACTGGATGGCGGATTCCAGACCATTTGAGAACGAAAATGAGCCTACCGGTAGTAATGAGTCGCCGAATTGCAAGGCCCGTGAGATCCTGCTGGCCGCCCCGAGTTGACATTCATTCTTCGATTCAGTGTTTGTGCTCATGTTCATGCGATTGGTCGTGTTCGTGCGAGTGCGCGATGACATGGTCATGCTCATGGTCATGGATGTGAGAATGGGGCACGGACTCGGCACCGCCGAAGAGCTTGCGAGACTCATGTGGAGAGAGGTAAGCGATTACGGTTTTACCTGGTACAAACTCGTACGTAATTCCCTCAAACGCATGGGTCTTCATCACAGAATTCATGACTTGCTGATTTACCGTCAGAGGCACATAAACGCTGGTACCCTTCACCACAGCCGGCCAATGTTGATTGCCGAGGGCGTGTCCGAGTTCCAGGCAGGTGCGACCGAGTAAATTCGGAGCCTGCAAGAGCAAACCATCCAGCCGGATGACCATCACGTCTTTTAGCTGGATCCGCGTAATGATTGCCAGACGACTAGCGTTGTCCCAAAACAATACGTCGCCATCATGCAAGTGAATGTTGCGTTCCAGGGATATGGCCAAGTCGATCCCGCCATCTGTCTTGCGACGGAAGCGATTCTTCTGCGCCTGCCACTGGTCAAGACTCAAGACATCGACACGAGCGTTCTCAAGTCTTACCTTCCAGGCTGGATCCTCCGCGTTCCCCAGCAATGTTTCGATCACCTTCATCGATTTCCTCCCTGCTCCACGGATTCCCGCCCATCAACTGAAGAAATAGAGTTGGTTCAGCGAGATGGTTTTCGGCGGAGTGACGGTGGCATGGACCCCGTCGATTGTCACCGCAAAAGTGTCCGGGTTGACGTCGATGTTAGGAACCAAGCTGTTGAGGACCATATGCTCCTTGGTCAAGACGCGGGTCTGACGCACCGGCTCAATTATTCGTTCAAGCCCGTATTTCTCATGGACTCTCAAATCGTAGGCGACCTGAGAAACAAACGTCACGCAGGTCTTTTGCAAGGTGGAGCCATGGGCTCCGAACATGGGGCGGTAGAACATTGGCTGCGGCGGCGCAAGAGAAGCGTTCGGATCCCCCATGTTGGCCCACACTACAAAACCGCCCTTAAGGACCAACTTTGGCTTTGCCCCAAAGAAAGCTGGCTCCCAGAGAACCAGGTCGGCAAGCTTGCCAGGAGCAATGGATCCAAGCATGTGAGCGACGCCTGCAGTGATACAGGGATTCAATGTCACCTTTGCCAGATAGCGAAGCACGCGGAAGTTGTCGTTGCCTTTTGCATCTTCGGGGAGCTTGCCGCGAGCCTTTTTCATGGCATCGGCCGTCTGTATGGCGCGCAAAAAAGTCTCGCCGACGCGGCCCATAGCTTGAGAATCGCTACCGATCATCGAGAGCGCGCCTATGTCGTGCAGTACGCTCTCTGCCACAATCGTTTCGCCTCGCACTCGGCTTTCCGAAAACGCCACGTCGGAAGGAATCTTTGGGTTCAGATTGTGGCAAACCATTATCATGTCGAACAGCTCAGCCACTGAGTTCACGCCGCATGGTAGCGTGGGGTTCGTGGAGCTGGGCAGCACATTCCGCTGACCAACGACCTTCAGCAGATCAGGCGCGTGGCCTCCCCCGGCACCCTCAGTGTGATAGGTGTGTATCGTCCTTCCATCGAAGGCCGCGATTGAGTCCTCGACAAAACCAGACTCGTTAAGTGTGTCTGTGTGAACAGCGACACTAACGTCGTACTCATCGGCGACCGACATACAACTCCGAATGCAGGCAGGGGTCGTGCCATAGTCTTCGTGGATTTTGAATCCAGCAGCACCCGCGCGCAACTGCTCGACCAGCGGGGCCTTGCCAGTGCTGTTGCCTTTTCCTTGGAAGCCAATGTTGATCGGCAACGCTTCAACGGAGCGCATCATCATTTCGAGATTCCACGGACCGTTGGTCGACGTCACGCCCAGGGTTCCATCTGTCGGGCCGATGCCGCCGCCCCAAAATGTGGTCGTCCCATTCGAGAGTGCGTGCTCGACTTGCTGAGGACAAATGTAGTGGACGTGGGTGTCCATCGCAGCGGCAGTAAGTATCAGATGCTCACCCGTGATCGCGTCGGTCGAAGTGCCTGTGCTAAGACCCGGCGTAACGCCATCCATCGTAGAGGAGTTGCCGGCTTTACCGACTCCTACGATCCGACCGTCTCGGATCCCGACATCAGCTTTGATCACTCCTAACAGCGGATCGAGGATCGTTACGTTAGTGATGACGAGGTCCAGGCAGCCCGCCTCCTGCGTGAGCTGGTTGTCTGCGCCCATACCATCCCGGAGGGTCTTGCCGCCACCGGTGACTAACTCATCGCCGTAAACTCGCAGATCCTTCTCGATTTCGACATAGAGATCCGTGTCGCCTAGACGAATCTTGTCGCCGGTAGTCGGGCCAAACAGGTCAGCATATTGATGGCGTGAAATCTTAGACATGTTGTACCTTCCTTTTCGTCACGTCCTGGACTTGGTTTGACTTATACCCACATTCAGAAGCGCGTCTCATAGCCATTTCAAAATTTGGTCGGTGTTCCTTGTTCGGCCCCGCACCCGTCCACCCATCAACCAGGTTGTTGAAGCCAATGCAATACTGCTTACCGCCCATCGGCACGAGCTTCACTTCCTTTTCATCGCCCGGCTCGAAACGAATCGCGGTCGTGGACGGAATGTCAAGACGCAAGCCGAACGTCCGGGCACGATCAAACTCAAGGTAGCGATTGGTCTCAAAGAAATGGAAGTGCGAGGCGACCTGGATCGGCCGGTCGCCGGTGTTGCGCACCTTCATGGTGATGGTGGGTCGGCCGACGTTAAGTTCGATATCACCCTCGGCCAGTATTAGGCCCCCAACAGGCGTACTACTCTTCGACGATTTGTTCTCGCTCATTTGTCGATCTCCTTTTTGACTTAAACGCTTCTAAAATGAATTGTCACTTGATTGGATCGTGCACCGTGATCAGCCGGCTGCCATCCGTAAAGACTGCCTCCAATTGAACAAATGGGATCATTTCTGGAACGCCTTCCATAACGTCTTTGCGGGTCAGCACAGTCGCTGCGTCCTTCATCACTTCCTCGAGTGTCTTTCCTTCGCGGGCGCCTTCCAGGGCGGCGACGCAAATGATCGACATCGTCTCCGGATGATTGAGCTTCAAGCCTTTGGCCTTTCGTTTTTCAGCAACCTCAGCGAGCTGGTAAATATAAAGCTTTTCCATTTCACGTGGTGTCAGATGCATACAGGTGACCTCCTTTGTGTCACACAACCAAGCTCAATAACCGTCCACGGACGGAACCAGCCTTTGCGAGCTGCTCTAGGCGGCATTTTGCTCCTTCATGAAAACCAGTTCGATCTGTCCTATGAGGATTACGACCCATGCTCCAAGAACAAACGGCGCTGTAAGAGCAGGTATCCCGAGCTGACTGCTTGGGAAGAATTCTGTTAATGGGAGCGTGATCGCAGCGGCCAGCAGCGAAATCAAGAGCGACTTTCGCCAGAGATACACGGCGATTGACACCAGGGAGGCATTGTAGCCATAGATACCGAGATAGATGTTTGCGACCGCGTTGTCGTGGTAAATACTCAGAATTGTGCCCACCATCGATCCGAGCAGCGCGAGCAAGGCATGCGTCCGGTTATTTATTGCGATGCCAACGATGAAGAAAAGTCCCGTGATCATATTTGCGCCAAACATAATTTCGGCGGTGCCACGCAACACTATGTTGAGGAAACCAACCGGAGCATTGGAAACAGGCGCGCGTATTACGTCTATCGCGGCGCCGGCGACGACATGGGCGACAAGTATGACGATCCATGTCACGAGTACGAACGGTGCAGTATAAGTTGGAAAACCCAAATGGCGGCGCATCAGGTTGGTGACAAATGTGGCCGCAAGGCACCCAACGACAACTAACGCCCACGTCAGGCCCACAGGCTGCAAGTAAAACAGCGATGCGGTCCCGACCAAAACGGGATTGAAACCGAAAATCCCTGCTCGTATTTCGTCGCGATCAAATCCTGCAAGGGCCGCGGTGACTGGACCGATGATGGCACCCATCAGCGCCCCCACGGCCATCCATGGCGACTCAATAACAATTCCGATTAGAAAGAGCAGTCCCGTAGCTGCGTTGTCCTGAAACAGAACCTGTCCGATTCCGCGCGGGACGATCCGCACAAAGTTTGACAGCGTCCACAAGTCTCGAGAATCGTTTTCCATGACGGCTGTCATATCTAGCTTCTCTTCACGTTCCCAAGTCATGTATCGAAGCGTCCCGAAGCCAAACGTTAGTTGCGACTCCATCTTGCGGCAACTGGCAGAATTAACAGGGCAGGAGGCTTAGGAAGACATCATCATACAAATGGACCGAGTTCTTAGGGCACAGTTCAGGATGACGAGTCGCATAGTTGACTTATTGAGACGGCCCTGACTTTGACACCACTTCACCCCCAATTGGACAAGGGTAGGCAGACCCCTCAGGCTCTTCGTTCGCCTCCGTGGATCTGGAGGGGACGGCAGCGTTGAGTGCTACGTAGATCTCGCGGATGACACGCGCGCGGCCGCTGGAAGGAGGCGAATCGAGCGTGGCGGTGATGGCAGGGCTGTCGCCCAGCAGTTTTCCCTAAACTCAACCCCCTGGCCAACCCGAGATGTGTCCAGCTACTGGGTATTATCAAGTACTTGGCAGTCCCCAACAGTCTCGTAAGTTGTTGTGAGTACTTGAGGTCCCCGCGTTGACACGGTAGAGGTCTGCGGTTCGAGTCCGCACGGGCCTACCATTCTTTTCGATACCTTAGCGCGTTTTCTCCGGAATCCGACAGAAACTTCACCTGTAATTCTTCACCTGTAAACTGGGTTGTTGCGGTGTAACAACGGTGCAACGAACCACGCATAACTCATGAGTCTTGGTCTTGGCGAGACTATTTCTGTAGGTAGTAGGTCCAGCTCAGACTGACATAGGATTTCAGGGGAACCCCAACGACGCACTCGAAGGGGCAGGGCTGCGGCTGAGGAGGAATGGTTTCGAGTGTCTGACCAGTGTAACCAGAGGCGGCCAGAAAATTGACACCGATGGACATCCGATTCCGATAAAAGGGTCGAAGAACAGCTCCGCGAAACTCGTAAACAGGAACGCCGACGAAACCATCGCCAAGTCGCTTGGCGCGTACGTATTCAAATTCGCCGCGTGCTCGCAATCCAAACGGAAGTCTATCTATGGAACCCACGGTATCAAGGACGAGTCGGGGTGCCTCGGGGACAGGTTCACCAGTGTTTAGGTCTCTCGCGTCAGCCCGTGCATAGGAAAAATAGATAGCCCCGTGAGAGAAGTTTCTCTGTACGGACGCGACGAGAACACGGTTGGTGGATGTGCCGACGTTTTCCTGCAACCCGGTATCGGGGTCAATCTTTGCCAATTCTTGCGAGTTCCACACATGCTTCAGGGTGAGGTTGATTTCGAATTGTTTTATGTTTTGGGTGAATACGAGTTGATAGGCATGCGAAGGAGAAAGAAGTTGCGGCTCCCCGCTGCCCGTGCCAATGCGGGGGTCATTGGTATGAAGGGCTTCGCCGTAACTAAAGGCAACCGTTGGCAGGGGTGTCCGGTCTGGAGGAATAAAGGTGACGGTCACTTTGGGCAAGGTCAGAGAGGCAAGTCTGTTGAAAGAATTGTCGGCATTGATTTTGTCGGCATTGTCCATCCACACTTCCTCTTGCCGAAAACCGACGTCGTAGTGCACGAATTTGCCCATAGTTCCGTCCAAGGATAGGAAGGGCTCGACGAAGGAGAGCGTCAGGTCATTACTCGTTACGGGCTGAAATATTCCGTGGTCATCCACACGTTTCAAATCCAGATTACGGGGAGCGTCGCGGCGAAGGTCAACACCCGCAAGCACGGAAAGCCATGGACGCACGCTCTGGACGTACGTAGTCTCGCCGCCGTAAACGTTGCGTGTTTCACTTTGCTGGATAAGACCGTCGCCAAAATTCGAGCGCAACTGAAGAGCGTAGTTTCGGTAGAAGCCCGAAAAGGTAAATTGGCGTCGCTCGCTGAGTTTCCATGAATCTGTGACGACCCCAAGAAAGGTGTGTGTTAGGTCGGACTGGCGTTCGTCGATGGTGTCGCCGGGAACGGGAACATGAATGGGGATTAGACCGGGCAAATCGGAAGAGCCGTAGTAGCCAAGTCCGTAGAGAGTTAGCTCGTGACTTCCGGACTTGAACTGGCGAAGCCCGTTTAGATTGTACTGTTGGCAATGCTCAAGACGGTCAAGGTATCCGTTGCCGTAAGCCGCTTCGCCTACGAGCCAAGCGTTAGTGCGGGGATTGCGAGACCCCCAGGCACCGATGAGGTCAACGTCGCGGTAGTCGCCAGTCAGTTGGATGAAGCTGCCGACATGCTGAGAAGGAACGTAAGTCGCGGCGAGGTCCACCGAATTATTTCCCTCGCGGACATTAAACGCACCTCCGTCCACAGTTACGCTCTCGATTGTAGGGGGGATTAATGCATTTGGGTCTGCGTAACCGTTGCCGTGTGCGTTGGCCGGAAGATTGTTTGGGTAAAGAAAGCCGCCGATTTGAAAAAACTGTGCGATTGGCTCGCCGTGGTCACCAGCCACACCAGGAGCGAAATACTGTGGTGCCTTAATGCCACCCGAAGCAGTCTCGATGGGGAGTCCGGGGATGGAAATTGGCGCTCCTGGACGACCGGGATTGGAATCAAGAACTTGGTCATGGACGACCACACTCCGGGAAGGGTCGGGAGTCAGAGCCGAGGGCAAAGAAGCGACAACAGTGATGGCTTGTTGAACTGATACAAGCTGTTTGAATTGCAGAATGATGAGCTTGCGCTCATCCGTTGCCACGGAAACGTCCACGATGATGGAAACGAAAGCTGGCGATGCGGCTTTTAACTGATACTGGCCGGGCAGAATGACATCGAGCACGAAGGCACCTTGCTCATCGCTCGTAGCTTCTTGAACAACAACACTCGCAGAATTGACTAACGTAATGTGGGCACCCACTACGTAAACACCTTGAGGGTCGGTGACGTTTCCCAACAGTCGAGCCGTCCCGGCAGCTAATGCTCCATTTGCCGACATAACGACCAACGAGAACAATAAAGCGGACACCGCAATGAGCCGCTGACAATAGAGCGGTGGAGCCACGGAGTCTTCACTTGCGTCAGATCGTGAGCACGGTAGCATAAACGCTAACGAGGAATCTCTCCCGTACCGCGAAGAAGCGGTTTAATAGTCAAGCCTTGTACGAAGACAGAAAAGGCGACGACAGCAAAACTGACAGAAACGATTTCTTGTCGTTGCAGAACTTCGGGAGGAAGTCCAAGAGCGAGAGCCAGCGCCACTGCTCCTCGCAGTCCGCCCCAGAACAAGACATGCTGATGCTTCGTAGTCACCCGAAGCGAGGAACGCGAAAACACAAGACAGCAGGGATAGATCGCTACCGCCCGACCCAGCGTCACCAGCACAATCGCAATAACTGCCGGAAGCCATAGCTCCATGAAATGTTGATCGGTTCCGTGCATTCCGATCAGGAGGAAAACCAGCGAATTCGCAACGAAGGCGACATATTCCCAAAATACCTGAACTGCTTCCTTTCCCCGATCGGATATCGTGCCGAGTGACTTGATATTACGTATGACAAGTCCGGCAGTAATGGTCGCCAGTACGCCGGACAAGCCAAAATGGTCGGCAAGGAGGAACGAGCCATAAGCAGCGACGGTCGTGAAAGTAATTTGAACGAGATGATCGTCTGTTCGCCCAGCGAGGAGGAGCGTGCCAAGAGCGACAGCTACACCACAAAGAATGCCACCACCGATTGTTTTCAAAAGCATTGTGATGATTTCAAAGGACGTGAGCTGCTGACCTGAAGCCAGGGCGATAACAACGCCGAACGCAACCGCGGCCGTGCCGTCGTTTAGAAGACTCTCAGCCTCGATGAGTACCAGCAAACGACCATGGGCTCTTGCTTCCTTGAAAGTTGCGATGACCGAAACCGGATCGGTCGCAGCGATGAGAACGCCGAACGCCAGTGCGCCAAGCCATTGCCATCGCGCCAGATAGTGCATCCCGATCGTGGTAACGCAAGCAGACATTAAGACGCCGAGTGTCGCCAGCACGACGATCACAGAAAGGTCGCGACGCAACTGTTCCCAATGAATGTAGAAAGCAGCATCGAAAAGGAGTGGTGGAAGCAGTGCAGTGAAGATCAATTCTTTGGTAAGACTGACCTTCGGTACAAACGGCAAGATCGCGAGAATGATCCCTGCCGCGACCAGGCCCACACTGTAAGGGAGGCGCAGTCGCCGGGTCAGCATTGCGACGACAGCACCAATCAAAAGCAGCAGCACTCCCACTTGAACAGTGAGTTCCATGCGTTTCCGTACCCGGATCACGCCCGGATATATCAATCCGGGGCTGGTTCATGCTTTTGCATAACCATCTTGCCGCAACGATCGAGTTGTCATTAGCGATATTTTGCTTATCAGCTGTTGGCTGTGGCGCTCAAAGCGCCCGTTACGACTTCTTCCGAAGTAATTCAAGAAAGACACAACCAACTCTGCGGCCATAACAGCGATCGTACAATTGCCACCGTGAAAGTATCGCCGATGGCCCAAACCAAACCCTTGCTCTGTCCTGGACCTGAGCTTTCAAACTCTTTCATAATCTTCTTCCCGTAGTCACGGATGGCCTGCTCCCGGCCGGGTAT
>Ga0137397_10002052_pt1 | contig 14114 bp, 14 predicted proteins | sample czorhiz116metaG_FD_106658 | JGI IMG/M metagenome (GOLD analysis project Ga0137397, IMG submission 106658) | Vadose zone soil microbial communities from Angelo Coast Range Reserve, California, USA - czorhiz1.16 metaG | ecosystem: Environmental > Terrestrial > Soil > Vadose zone | place: USA... | reverse complement strand
TCGTGGAGCACGGGGCGGCCGACAAGAATGGGGTGGGTCCGACACGCGGGTGCGGCCTTAGGCCCCCTCTACGCCGTTGTCCAGTTACCGGCAAAACGGTCGGACGGAGGTATAGACGATTACTATGTGAAGATTGGGGCCGAATACTACGACAGCTTTCCGCCTACGGTCGCTTTTGTTCAGCCGGAAACGTGGGTGCAGGCTGGACCGGGATCCAAGTGGTTGCCCACGATTGGGGCAGTGCCGTGGTTTGGATTGCACCCGAATTACAATTTCCCCGGCGAAGCTGCCCCGCGCCAGATGGTGTGCTTTACCTTCACCGCGGAGTACTACATGGTGGGTCACAGTCCGCCCGAGTCGACCGTTTGGCAGCAAGGCAAACACACTGTGGCTGCCACGCTGTACCGACTCGCTGAGGTATTGCAGCCACCGTACTATCTCGGGCGGGCGGGACAATGATTGTCGTTTCGGATCTCCTCTGGGGCGTGCTCTTGGACAATTTCGCTTGGCCCAAAGGTCGTCTAGAACGCGTTGCCTACATCGACGGTGTGGCGGCATCGGATGATCTGAGCGTAGCCACGACGCTCGTGTTCCCCAACGCAAAGCTATATGAACGTCATTTCGAAGTGAGTGCGGAGGCGATGAGTCAAGCGGGCCGGCATTTTCGCGCCTACTACTTGCAACGCCTGGCACAAGTGCACACCCATCCGAGTGATTGGGTCGACCATTCGCAGCACGACGATGAAATGGCCTACTCCCAGCACCGAGGAGCCGTTTCCATCGTGATGCCAAACCATGCGCGGAGTCGGCCAGCCATATCGGGTTGTGGCGTGCATGTCAGGGAAGACGGGGGTTGGAGAATGTTGGCTCAAAGCGAAATCTCAAGCTACATCTCGGTTGTGCCTGCACAACTTGACTTTCGGAGGAAATAGTCATGGAGCGCGTTTCCAACCGACACGAGGGTGATCTCTATGGCAAGCTCTTGCCTTTCGACGTATCGTCCAAGATTCACGTATCGTTGGAAATCGCGGAAGAGAACGCGCATCTTGTCGCCGTTCAGCACACGGCTTGGATGCTTCTGAATATTTTGCTGCGATTGCAGGGGATCGTCGACGAGGTATCGCTGTTCTGTCCTCATGGCGTTCCCGTCGGCGGGCGGATTGTCCCATTTGCTCCCGACGAAACAACTCTTCGGGATGCTCTGGTAAGAGGGGCCAGCAAGTTGCCGTTCGTCCGATTCACGGAAGGCGGCGCTCGTTCGGAATTTGTTGTGCATGTTGGTCCTGTGGCCACAGCTGGAGCGCGCATCAATGTGTATGGTGAAGCTTGGTGGGGCGGAATTTTCGATGGGGGCGAGGTGCCGCATGGCAGTGGTAGCGTGCTGCCGTTTGGGCCTTACATAGGCGCGTGCCTCGCTGCAGCAGAGATTTTCAAGTTGGCGCGCATGCACACGTCGGCATTCTCACCTACCCGGCGGGCCTTTTATTCCTCGTGGACCTATCGGTCCGGAGAGGTGGTTGATACCTCGGGGCCAGAGAGTTGCGACGGAGTACTCCCGGGGCCGATTGTACTTGCAGGAGTCGGAGCCGTGGGGTGCTCCGCGCTTCATGCGCTGTGGGCTACCGATATTCGCGGAGAATTGATGGCGGCGGATAACGATGAGAAGGGGGTGGAGAACTCCAACCTAAATAGATATTCGTTCTTTGGAGCCGACTCGATCGGAAAAGCAAAGGCAAGTCAGGCCGCCCAGTCGTTCGACGGCCATCCGCTGAAAGTCATTCCGCACGACGGGGGGTTTGAATTCTTCTTTCAGGATCCGGAAAAGAAGCCAATGGTGGTGCTATCTGCAGTGGACAAGAACACCGTTCGCCGGGCGGCGCAAGATCAATATCCTGGGCTTCTCCTTTCGGCGTCGACGGACGATTTGCGAGCGGAGCTAGTCCGATGCGGACCTCCGGGCCGAGGCGCGTGTCTCGCGTGTTTCAATCCCCCAGAGAAGTCACCCACCGATGAAGAGATTCGGCAGGAGCTAGGCCAACAGCCGCCGGAGCAGGCACGGCTGGCGAGAACCCTAGGAGAAGCAGAGGAAGCGATACGAGAGTGGGTCGCGACGGGTCGCTGCGGCGAAACCGGTGGGCGAATTCTTTCGCACTTGAGGATGCGCGCGGGCGATCCCGAGAGGTTTGCGGTTGGATTCGTATCGGTCGCCGCGGGAACGATGCTGGCCGCACAAATCATAAAAGAAGTATTGGTGACGACCCACAAGGTGCAGGTTCTGAATGAGCAAGAGAATCGAGCCGTTCTGCAGTTTTGGATGCCGTGCGCCGATACAAACCGCGCAAGATTTTACGCAAGGCAAGAATCATGCCAGAAGTGTTTCCCTGGCGGCATCGGTCTGAATATTTGGAGCGAGCGTTACACACGTGCTTCCGAAGAATTTGCGCGTTCTGGTTTGGGATAACGAAGGAGAAGCAATGTCCAAGTACATCGTGCGGGTCGAGCTCCATCACGCTGATTATCAGGACTATGAGCAACTGCATGCCGCAATGGAGAAGAAGGGTTTCGCTCGGAAAGTCCAGGGAAGTGATGGTCAGATATACGATCTTCCGGAGGCGGAATACTTTGTTTCGACACAGAGGGATATTTCCGAGGTCAGGGCCGCCGCAAGGAATGCTGCGGTCGGGACGGGCAGGAAAAACGCTGTTCTTGTCACACAGTCGGTAACGAGCGCATGGATCGGTCTCAAGAAATCTGCCTAGGGGCATGAAAACCTGCTTTAGAGAGGCGTCCCGGAAATGAGAATTGAAGACTTCGGTGAGAGGGCGAGATTGCCGGCAAGTGGAAATACCGTTTGCCGTTGAATCTCTGTCAGCGACTCCCGGGCTTTCGCTCGATAGGAGGTACCAATGCCATCAGAGGGCGCCGTTGAATCTTCCATCGAAGAGAGTATCGTTCTTGGAAAGTATTTTGCTTGGCGCGGAGGCAGTGGCGTTAGAGATGATTATTCCCGGACTATCGTGGGTTTCAAGAAGGGGGAAGCGTCAGCGATCGAGTTTTTTACCGGGAAAGTCGGTCGAAGGATTAAAGCCGACGACAACTTGAATCGAGCAACATGCATCCTCGTCCCGGTGCCAAGCTCGAAAAAGCACGATCCGGAGCGCCCCCATCGAGGCGAGCTCCTCTGCCAAGCCGTAGCGGCCGTCCCCGGTATTAAAGTGACGTACGGAAATTACGTGGTCCGGCGTACCGCCATTCATTCCTCGCATGGGCGATCCGTTTCGAGTCGCCCGCTAATCGACGAACACTTGCAGACGATGGAGATACGGATTCCTGCGCTCTCGGGTAAATATGTCAGCAAGCTCGGCTCGAACCAGTGGAAGGGTTTCGATGCGATCGTTTTTGATGACGTCAGATACACGGGGGCGACGAGCGAAGCGTGCGCCGGTAAGCTGCTACAGGCAGGGTTCCGGAGAGTCTATGCGATCTATCTGGGTCAAAACCAGCCATGAGACTTTGGGAGATCCGGCCGTTGTGGAAATTAGGAAGAAAAGATAAACTCGGGCGAGATACGATATGAGCCAGGCGAATGCGGCCGTCCCAAAGAAATTAGAGAAATTAGTTGAGCCGGCGTACGTTCCTCCTCAAGAAGTCGCGGTCCTCAAAATTGCCGATCTGCTTACAAACGTGAGGGAAATCCCCGAAACGCAGCAAGGCCGCCTTGGCATTACCGTCGAAGGTGGTCGGGGCTTCCCGCTCTGGTGCGCGGGTGATCTGTCACTGGTGAGGAAACCATGTGTGGCGGTGGTTGGTGCACGGGAAGTGTCGCCTTCGGGTGCGGCGCGGGCAAGACGCGTCTCTCGAGAGCTTTGCAACTCCGGCGTGGTCGTGGTGTCCGGATTGGCGAAGGGAGTCGATACAGAGGCGATGAAGGCTGCAATGGAGGCGAAAGGTCGAACCATTGCCGTGATCGGAACGCCGGTCGACAAAGTGTATCCTGCAGAGAACAGGCGGCTGCAAGAAGTCGTCTATGAGGAACACCTGTTGATTTCCCAGTTCGTACCGGGAAAAAAGACGTATCCCAGTAATTTTCCTGAACGAAACAAGCTCATGGCAGCGATTAGTGATGCGACCGTCATCGTTGAGGCGAGTGATACGTCGGGCAGTCTTCACCAAGCGGCGGAATGCCTGCGATTGAATCGGTGGCTGTTCATTGCGAAATCCTTGCTCGAAGACCGGACTCTTCAATGGCCTTCGAAATTCACCCACTACGCAAAAACGAGGTCGCTGAGCGCGACCAAAGACATACTCGATGTGCTGAAGGAGACTGAAGCGTCGACCCGTCCTGAGAGGGAGGGGTTAAGAAACTTTTCGGTGTGCCCTCATTGCCGACAATATGGTAGAGAAGGGAGCTGGGTAAGAATTCAGCAGGACACGCCCATCCTATCTCGCTCCGACGGGAGGCACTTCCATCTATTCCTGGTTGCTGGGCCCCTTCCGCAGCACGGACCGAGTGGCGGAATTGTGGCCGGGCGAGTGATTGCGCAATTTGCCTACGCACTTGACGAGCAGAGTCTTCAGCGAGAAACGGTCGATGTGCTCTTGCGCGTTTTGGACACAAGGCGCGAACCCCTCATGAATGCAATGGAGGACGCAGCGGACAAATTAGCCACGGTTCTCCAAAGTAAAGAGGCGCTGAAGGCAAAGTATTTTTACACGGATGGTGAACTGTCGGAATTACCCTAAGCGAGACTCTTTGCTCGGGGAAGTGTAGCGCCGTCGTAGTCTGATGTTTCGGCACGTGAGACAAACCATCTGATACTTCCAGAATAAGGTCATTTTTCCGTGTCCTGAGATTCGAAGACTAACGTCTATTACGAGACGAGTATGCGGACGGATGCGATATAGAAAGGCAATTTCAGGAAATCTCAGCCACAACAAGCCGTCGAACCCGCAAGCGTGGGAATAGTTCCCGGTCCGCGATCCAACTCTGAACGATTCACGACCACCATCTTCCCTTCACTCCAGCCGCCGTCACGGACGCGGCTCTCTAGGGTCGCCCTTGACCGCGGCTTCGCTTCAGGAGTGTTCTCGCTTATGAGCGGCGTGGCCTCGCTGCGCTTAGAGGTTGCGCCGAAGTTTACTCAGGAGAAAGCCGCGCATCGACATTCGCTAGGGCCAGCAAGGGCATTTAGTCTTCCAACCATCGACTATGGCCGTGACATTCGGGACGACATCTCCACTCAAGTTGTCCCACAGGTATGCACCGAAAGAATCCCAGTGTTGATGCTCGGCCTTCTCGGCTTGGTAGGTCGCGAATCGCTGATTAATGAATGAGAGCACATCTGGCCACATAACCTGTGTCACTTGGGGGAGTGTCCCGTTTGTCTGGCTGCCGAAGCAAACGATACGAAAAACGTAATCTCCGCTCTCGTAGTTCTGTTTCTCGTAGAGTCCGTTCGCTGCCGTCGCGATAGATTTATCGTTTTCCAAAATGCCGACTCTACGCAGGACGTACTCCAACGCGTTCTGATTTCCGGCGGCTTTCCAGGGGCCGTTCAGTTTACATCGCCCTGTTTTTGATTCAGCAAAAACAACGTCGATTTTGTTCGCTGGAATGTGTAACCGTTGCGCGTCATCTGGGTATTCCCGAGAGTACGGAAACCTTACGGCCAGCACATCTACGTCGGTGCGTGGACCTCCCTCGCCGTGGGCGATGAAATTGGGGATCACAAAGTATCCGTTCAGTCTCAAATACCACAGCGCAATTTGCTCAAGTGTGTCCATTGCGATCTGCCGCGTAAGTTCTGGGCAACGAATCTACGTCGGGCGATAGAGCCATGAAAGCGTGGTCGGAAACTCAATTTCTCGGAGCTTGGACCATTGCCAGAATCACAGTGTCAGGATCACCCGCGTCCTTTAGTTCCCCGCCCGGGAGTCGTCACAGGTCAAGATAATTGACATGATATCAACCAGAAGATACGTTGTCGGCTGGGGACAAGTCAAGTTGGACGCTCCAATCGAGAAGGGATGATTCCGTGGCAATAGACTTGGGGAACCTTAACCCAGAACAGAAGCGCGCAGTGCTTGAGGTCACAAGGCCAGTTCTGCTAATGGCCCCAATGGGAACGGGCAAGACCAAGGTCCTGGCTCTTCGAGCCGCGTACGCAATAGATAGCGGAATCGCGGCGTCCTCAATTCTTTGCGTATCGTTTACGAATCGGGCCGCGAAAGAAGTGAAGGAACGCCTTACCGAGCTCCTAGGGAGAGCTGGCAATGCTGTGACGACGAGAACATTTCACTCACTTTGCGCGATGATCATCCGTTCGGAGAGCGACGTCATCGGAATTGACTATGATTTCGTTGTGTGGGACGAGGAAGACTCGAGCGAGGTAGTGAAAAGACTGATTCGCCGATTTGGTATTCAGGTCGGCCAGGAGGACATCGACAAGGTTGTCGGTTGCATTTCGATGAGCCTCGCTGCTTTTCGCCTCGCTAGCTATGAGCGTTCCAAGCCAGAATCGGTAGATCATATCTTCCATCGCAATCTGCAGGGCCTCAAACTCAAGGTTACCTCTAGAGACCAGACCTTCCACTGCTCCCAGATGCTCGATTCATACCTAGCCGAGCTCCGAGAGAATCACGCGCTAGATTTTGTCGATCTCATCATTCAAGTGAGTGACGTATTTAAGAACAACGCGAGGGTCCTGACGCGTTGGCAGGAGAGGTTTCGTTGGATTCAGGTTGACGAAGTTCAGGATACCAACTGGTCGGAATATTCGATTCTAGCGGCCATCGGAAGGAAGCATCGGCAGATGTCCTTTTTCGGCGACGTGGACCAAACGATTTATGAATGGCGTGGTTCGGTGCCACAGGAAGTAATTGCAGTCTTTAAGAAGGAGTTTGGACCTGTAATAGAAATCGATCTGAAGCGGAACTACAGGTCCACTCAGAAGATTCTTGAGGCTTGCGGCCGAATAATTGGATCGTATCAGGGCGCCGTGACCCATCAAATGGAGTGCCATTCCCGGGTGGCTGGAGAGCCGGTTATGATTCACAGCGAGCCTGACCCTGTATCTGAGGCACATTGGCTGGCTGATAGGATCCGAGAGTTCCAAAAGGCGGACAAGTGCAAATTCAGGGACTTCGCCATCCTCACGAGGACGAACGGGAGAGCTACGGTAATTTCGAGAGTACTAGAGAATGAACAGATTCCCCATTTCGTCGCAGACCAGTTCAGATTCTTCTTACGGGCCGAAATAAAAGATGCGATCGCACATCTCCGCTTTCTATTAAACACACACGACTCGAATGCGTTTCGCCGCATCCTTCAAAGACCGCCGAAGAGAATTGGACAAGCCACAATTGATGCCATTCAAGCCATAGACAAGGGCACTTGCCTCAGATTGGTTGATTTCGTGAATCCCATTACTCTCAAGTATGCGGATCCGTACGCCCCACTTCTCGACGCGTTTGCGTCTGGCAATATTGCCATATTTGACGTAGAGAGCACGGGCCTGGATACGGTCTCGGACGAAGTGGTCGAACTCGCTGCTGCAAAGGTGAACCACAAAGGCCGACAGGACGAGTTCCATGCATATCTGAAAAACGAGAAACCAGTGGGTGACTCGTTTTCCGTTCATAAGCTGTCAGACCAGTTCCTTGCCCAGAAAGGTAAAGATCCAAAGAAGGTATTGGAGGAGTTTGGTTCTTTCTGTGAGGGTTGCGTGTTGGTCGGGCACAATGTCACGTTTGACAAGAACATTATCGAAAGTCAGGCACTGAGGATAGGAGCTAGGAACCCTACTGTCGGCCTTTGCTTTGACACCCTTGACATTGCGAGAAGATTGCTGCGACTACCGAGCTACACATTGCAATCGCTCCACGATACTCTCAAGTTGAAGCACAAACCGACGCACCATGCGCAAGACGATGTCAGCACGACAGATGACCTTCTGCGGCACCTCGTGGAGCTTCTAACGCCCGGAGCGGCTGAGAGACGCAAAATCCTTCGGGGGCGGATGGCTCCGTTTGCGAATTTGGCTTACCAGCTGGAGGCGTGGCGGAACGGTATCGCCAACAAACGGCCTCACGAGCTCTTGGCTTTCGTCCTTGAGGAGTCAGGGCTCGCCGCGTACTGGCGTAAGCAAGAGGATGGCGAAAAACGGCAGCGCAACCTCGGGGAGTTGGTTGACCTCTTTGGGAAGTACGACGATCCCCGTTTGTCCGGGCGAGATGCTCTTCAAGAAATACTGCTCACTGTCTCCCTCGGCAACGACACGGAGAGGCTTCTTCAGAAGGATGATCGTGTCTTGCTAGTGACCGTGCACCAAGCGAAGGGGCTGGAGTTCGATACAGTGTTTGTAGCTGCCGCTACGGATGACGACTTCCCTTCATATTTGAGCAAGCGCGATGGCAGAGTCGATGAGGAGCTCCGCTTGTTCTACGTGGCGGCGAGCAGAGCGAAGAGGCGTCTGGTGTTTTCCCACTTCCGGGAGAACGACTGGGGCTACATGCAGCAGCCGAGCAGGTTCTTGACCTGCCTCTCCGCGCGGAAGGTTCGCTAATCCAGAAGTCTAGCCAAACTGACCCTTTGCCAAAAAATAATCGGGCTCTAATATTCTGTGAGTTTTACTGACAGAGAGTTTTCGAGCGATTTAGGTTTCGATAAAAACTGCGAAGCTTGTCTCATTCCTTCCACTCTAAATGTTTTTTGCCACAATTACAGAATGCTTTCTTCTCATGACTGACATACTTTTCCACTGAAATATACTTCCCACAGGCCGTACAAAAGAACACGTCATCCAACCTAAAGATATCTTCGTAAACCGCCGCAATGTCGCCTGAGCTTAGCACCGGCCCCGAATCATGTGAACCTGTGGTAGTCACAAGGGCACAGGACTCTAGCCTTGAAAAAATGGGTTCGCACAAGGTAGTAGCGCTCTTCTTCTTTAGGACTGACCTCAACTCGCTGATCAATTCTCCCGACATTCTACGTTCATTCTCGTCGTTGTAACGGAATGCCATTTTGACTTCGAATGCCACAGACACGTCTTTTAGGATTCTCTCTAGGCAAATTCTTAGGTCGTTTGCGGTCAAAGAGCCCTCCGCTTTCTTGCGGATGATTTCTTCCTTGACGGATTTACTTGAGCCTCTGATTTGCAGTGTTGGTCCCGGTCCGATCTCCAGATCGCTAACGAGCCAGCCTTTGGGTAGCAGTTGCTTTTTGATGATCTGAAACCAAAAAGGTTCATGAGTTAGCAGGAGAATTTGTCGATCCGCAAAGTCATCGTGCAACAGCTGTACCAATCTGAATCGGTGATTTGAATCGAAGCTACTAACAATGTCGTCGAGCACAAGGAAATTTGCGGTCTTATTGAAAAGTTTGGCCGAGGCTAGGAATGCCGCGATCCCCAAACTATTCAAATGCGATTCGCTGAGGTATTTCAGTGGTGGATATACTCGCTTACCGTGGAAACCGTACTCGAACTCTATTCCTTCTTCCAAAATGGTGAGCTTAATACTGTCGACCTGCTCGCCAGGATGCATGAGCAGGTAAAAGCGACTGATGTCTTTAGACAGTTCATCGAGAACATTCTGAAGTGCACTGGTATGCACTTTCGCAAAAGATTGGCTAATGTCGGCGATAGTGCGAATCTGACGGTCAAACTTTTTCGTGGTTTCAATTGCGCCCTGGTACTTATCGTAGGCAAGTTTGAGGTTTTCCAAATTTCTAGCTACTTCGAATAACCTCTGCTCTTCCTTCGAAAGTTCCAGCGCTTCAATTTGGACTTTTATCTGGCCCGAATGTTCCTCAACGACCTTCGTGATCAATGCTGTTTCAGACTCGATATCCGACGAGACCGCCTGTAGTTTGTCGAAACTGGCTTTGATTTTCGCATCTAGGCCAACGACCATAGTGCCGTATTCCTTTATCGCGTTGAGAAAACTTTGGCCAAGGGCTGCTTTCGTGGCGCCCTTGTAAAGCTCCCTGGCGACGGTGACGGCTTCCGTTAGACTCGCTAAGGCAAGACCCTTTTCCGACGCGGCTTTATCAGCTTTCTTCTTGCTTTCTCTGAGCTTGAGGATCCGAGCTTCGAGTTCCTTCCGAAGGGAGGCCCACGACTTCGGTTGCAGGCATAATGGGCATGTGTCGAGAGCAGTCAAACCTTCTTTAAGTGCCCTCTCGCCCAGAGTAAGCAGCGTTTCGAGTCTTATTTGGCGGACATTTTGCTCAGAATTAATTAGATCTTTGTAGGTTCTATCAAAGCTGAGGAAGGCATTCTGTGCTTCGAGGGCTTTGGCGTCAAGCTGATCACATGACTCTTTACATTGCGAGAGTGTCAGTTTAAGGGCAGCTTTTTCCTTGCCTTCAATGCGTTTTCGGATTTGGTTAATAACTGAACCATAGCCTTTATCGTCTAAAATGGTCGCCGTTACACCGATTTCTTCAGCCATTCGGCTAGCGTTTTTGTAAAGGTCCTCCGCATTCGCTAGCATACTGCCAGAGATTTTGAAAATATCTTTCTGGTATTCAGGGATATTCCGTTTTGCTGCCACGTAATCGGGGGTATCTTCCAGCTTTTTCTGGGTTCGACTGATTACCTCTCGAAATGAATCAAGACTTTCGTAGCCAATTAGTTCCGCCAGTTCCTGTCTCTTCTCTGTTTTTGTGCTCAAAACGAAATTCCAAAGGTCAACGTTTCGAAGGATTATTCTTTCCTGTCCTTCCCGTACCTTCCGAAGATGATTTTGGAACTCGTTACTAACATTCGAGTACTTAATCTCGAATGAGCTCGAAAGACTCTTCGCGCAATCTAAACGCTTATCGGTAAAAAGCAGAGAGACGCTTGAGCTTGTGATATCAGGCAGGAGCGTGTTTCGCAGGGATGTCTCTTTGCAGTTTTCCTTCCACAGGTGCGCAACACGATCTGTATAGAACCATTCAATGGCATCGGCAATTGAACTTTTCCCAGTCGCGTTCTCACCATAGATCGCAAGGCTCTGTCCACCAAGGTTCACCGTAAGATTCTGAAGGATCCCCCGGAAACCGTCGATCTGGATTGCCCGCAGGCGAGTCATATGCTCGTTTTCCCTCTCGCCTCCTCAAGCATTTTCAGGAGATTCGTCGGAGTTAGCCGCCTATCTTGAAAGAGACTCTCAATCGCTTCAACCGTAGACTTATCCAATTTGGGATGATTCCTAAGCGCAGAAACAAAATCCGCCACGATTTCCGGCCCTGATCGAATTTGATTGGCGCTGCTGCCGGAGCTTGGCGGTTCTTGCGACATGCGAGATACTCCTTTGACGAACAGGGCAGAATGTCGAATAATCCCACAATTCGTTTTATAGAGGAACATCTATTCGATGAGGTATCTATTCGCTCGGTTCGCGGCTTAGCGGGTTTGTACTTTATACATACTTTTGATTTAGCGATTCCTTATCCGTTTCGACCTTCGCGGTTGATATATGTGGGCATGAGCGAAAGCAAGCAAAACAGCATCGGAAATCGCATCCGGGACCACGAGTCAGGGCAATCCGGGAATCCCGGTCTAACAAATTACATTCGCACCCGGAACGCGAAATTTAGTTATTTTACGTTCGATTTCCTCGATGTTCTAGGCATCCCGACCATTGCTGAGCTAGAGGGGGCGTTCTTGCGGGCTTTTCTTAAGGACCATGGCTCTTATCCGATTTGTAACAATCAGTCTGGGATTGAATTGAAAACCCCAATCGTCGTTCCTCCTTTCGAAATTGACTGGCAACACTTCATATGAGTTTCGGTTCTCACGATGGAACAAGAATAGGGGCGTCATGCGTTTCCATAATACGGCTGTGGTCGGGTGGACATGGCATCGCGATCCTGCCACAAACGGCGTCGCTGGCACATAAGGTTACAATTGACGCGGCAAGAACGGAATGAGCGACTTCACTTTTCTTGATCCCACGCAGGAAGCTTCGAGGGTTCTGAACGAGGCAGATTATGCGCGAGTTGAGGAGCTGGGCCTTTCCATAGACGCCGACGTTGAGTCATGGTTCTCGACGAGCGTCGCATGCTGCGATGCATGCATAGACGGATACATAGCTGCCTGGCCGAATGCATATCGGCACGACGAATCCTTTCAACGGAATAAAATGAGTTTCTCCGCGTTCTACGACGGCTCAAAGAGAGTTAGGGATGCGTTTGCAAAAGATGAATTTAATAGGCTGCTGCCTTACGTAGCGTGCCCGCGCTGCCTCCAAAGTATCGGATCTACGCTTTACCCATATGAACTGCCGTTTGGTGTCCCAGAGGACTGGGAAGCCAAACAGAAATCTCTAGCGGATCGAGCAGCGAACACTCCTTTTCTTCTTCTAGAAGAACCCTTTGCAGAAGAGATTTACGATGACCTGAAAAAAGCGTGTTCCGAGATCAAGTTGAGTAGCTTGCCGGTCGACCTTTTCAGGGGCAGAACATGCAGCACGCATCCAAACGACGAGGCGTTCCTTCCTCCTCCTGCACAAAAGACCCGTGAGGGACGCTATAACCATGCCGGCATTCCGGTCCTTTATTTGGCGAGTAGCAGACTGACTTGCTGGAGAGAGTGCAGACAACCACGTTCGAACTTCTACGTTTGTCGTATTTCGGTTAATACGTCAATGAAGATAATAGATTTGGCGAAGTCCGAAGGGTTAAATCCAGCACTACAGGCGCTCATTTTTTCCAGTCTAATGAGCGCCCCATCTTCGGACGATAGCGGCTGGCACCAGCCTCAATATGTGCTCACCAGATTTGTCGCGGACTGCGTCAAAGCGAACGGGGTCCATGGAATCATGTATCCCTCAGTTCGCTGTGGAGAAGGAAACAACCTTGCAATTTTGGATCTGAAGGACTGCATGACCTGGCTGCGTGTTAGCGAAATAGAGGAATGCGCGCGTAAGTAGATCCCTTGGCGGTGTTTCTGAAGGTGAGCGTCACCATCAATTATATATAAACATTAATATCAACTACAGTGACGGAGCCGCCGTCGAAATTCCAATCCAGCGCCAGCATCCACATTTTTGGGGGTCTTCACAGGGGTCCAAACAATCAAAAAGATCATGGTCGTGAACCTCAATAGAGACGAAGGAAGCAAATGTTTGAGCGACTGTGGAAACGGAATGATAGGCTCTTCCCCGCGGGTCGTTCCGAAACCTTAGACCCTTATATCTTCCGATCGAGGATTCCGTGCGTTCATGGAGGCCGGGGGGCTCAACCAGTTCCTTGAGCGTGAACTAGATGGCGAATCTCTAGCGTCGCTTCATCTTCTGCAACACACGCTCATTGATCTCCAGTTTCTTGGCCTTCTGCTTAACTGTCAGACGACGTTTCCGCATCACATCCAAGTAAAAATCGTGTTGCCAGCTATCGATCCACCCTCGCTCGAAGGCGTGATGGATCGCTTCAGCGTTGAGCGATTTGGATTTGTCCTTCCTGACCCGCTTGACGCCTTGGAAAATCTCGTCTGATGGCAAGCCAACAAATCTCTTCACGCAGCAATTTCCAACCGTGGCCCGACCGCCATTGAGGCGGTTCTGAATCACGCAGAGCTCGATGATTGGATAGTGACCGCAAAGACATGTTTCCGGCTCGTCTGCTTCGTAAACTTCCAGCAGAGACCACTCAAGTTTCGCTTCGTCCCAAGTCTGAGAAACCGAGCGATTAATAATCTCACTAGTTAACCTAAATTCAGGCAACTGTCGGCTCCGAACGTATTCCGTTTCGTCGATGAGTTTATCAAATACGAGTGACCTACAGGCCACGGCAAAGCTGACCTTTCCGGGTACATGGTGCTCCAAGCTTCCTGCAACGTTCGCCAGTCATACACGGAAAGTGTGGACTGGATTCTAGGAAGCAGTGCACGACCGCACGATACCGCAGCGGTTCAGAGGGTTGGTGTCCATGCTGTGTTTAGACTGGGAGCATATGGTGTATCCTCGTTAGCCGGACGAGAACCCAAAATGGAATTCCTGGCTTGTCTCGAACAGCGGAGTCGGGATGCGATATTGGTGGGTCAACCAGAATCAAACATTCCGCCAAGAGATCGCGGGTGGCTACCTCTGGTCTCCTAAGCGCAACGCCAATGGCGCGCGCAATC
>Ga0137397_10002051_pt1 | contig 14118 bp, 11 predicted proteins | sample czorhiz116metaG_FD_106658 | JGI IMG/M metagenome (GOLD analysis project Ga0137397, IMG submission 106658) | Vadose zone soil microbial communities from Angelo Coast Range Reserve, California, USA - czorhiz1.16 metaG | ecosystem: Environmental > Terrestrial > Soil > Vadose zone | place: USA... | reverse complement strand
CTAGGATTCTTTATACTCGGGTGAATGACCTAGTACGGACCTCGGCCTCATCGGGAATGGGATGTGGGTGGCATACACGCGATGCAGAGCGTGACTCGCGCTGGAAATAGTATGCCAAAAGCCTAGGCCTGCAATGCCAGTGTTCGCTGCTACTGTACCCGCAGATGCAGTTGTCGCAAACTCAATCGGATTACACAGGACAGTTGCTGGCTCTAGAATCATATATACCAGGCTCTAGTTCATGCGAATGTCGTGTCCACCCCATGCTTCCGCGGACACCAATGGTACTAGTACCAGGCCCAATAGAGACGTAAATTTATCCTCGGATCGGTGTTCGGACTACGTGAAGAGAAGGAGGCTGCGGCTGTTGGTGACATCCTCAGGAGGGAAGACATCTTGCGTGGAGACCGTGGGCATGTGCTTCCTTGCAGACCGTGAACAAGGTAACCTCGTTTGCTCTTCGACTTGGAAGTCGACGCTGATGGGTGTTTGAAACAGGATGGGATTGAGGAACTGGAAATTCGAGCATTTGGCATGAGTGTTATTGCTTCTACTTGCATAAGCATTTTTCCTCGACGCCCAGCAGCATACCCGTCCGATAAGTGAGCGCTTATGATACAGTTTGGTGGAGGTATGCGGGACCCGACTCGAAAGATATCATGATTTCGCGATGTTCCGTACAGGACGTCTCCGCCGCGGTCTTCAAATTAAGTACACGTTCAATATGACCTGTCAGCGCGACCTAGTACTCAGGCTTAAGATTAAGTCACAGAGAGGTGGCCCGACGGGTAGTGACAAAAGAGGACTCTGATAGGTAATCGTGAGGTGGCGGCAACGTGAGGTTCCAATGTTTGATCGTAGAGCGGGCAATGGACCGATGGCAAAAATCGCATTCGGGCTTTGTGAGGTTTTCTGGGGCACTTCGACTGCATTGGCTTGTGCCTTGTGAAGCGCTCTGGCCGTTCTCTGGGGCAACAGAATATTCTGTGGGACTGTACACGTACGGTACGGGTACCTCATCACATTAAGTGAGTGTTGCGGTGTATTAGCGTTGCCAAATGCGGTGTGTGGATGTATTTGTTCCGTAATCGTCCATCGAGGCGCACGGGCCGCATGCTCTGATGGAATAAAAGACAACGGTGCTGCGGAATGCGGGCTGCAGTGGGTGCAGAGTACGACGAATAAATAGCTGCGTCCATCGATACTGTCAGCATACCATGTAGTAGTCACGGTACCCCGTCGAGAGTGTTCGAGGCTATGCCACTCCAGCTGGCGGCTTGTGCCATCCAAGGGCCGAGGCCGAGCTCGGCCGGGAATATTCTATTTGTGGAAGGAGGCGGACTGGAGGGTCCAAGTGCGTTGCTTCATCCTAATCGCTCTCTCGCTCTCCCTCTTAATAATCCACCTCTCCCCACAACCACCATCTATCCACTCTCTTTTTCTTCATACTCTCTCCGTTCTCGTAAAGCACGTACTCCTCATACATACACCTCAAGCAACTTGATGGAACGACATGTCCATAGTCCTAGCTTCTTCAATGCATTCAGCCATCTCTTCCGTCGTGGACAGAGCTCGTCACGGAGCCCACCGGCGGACGAGCGAGTGGATTTCGTCCCCCAACTATCCGGCGTACTTGACTCCCGCTTCCACTCATCGGAACAAACTGAGCCGGTATATTCACTGCCGCTTTAGCGTAGATGACGTCTCACTGACTTCACTGAAGGAACGAGGCCGTGAGGTGACATCCTTTCCCAGCTCAGCCACATCACACGCTGTGAATGAGGATGTCGACATGCTTGTTCCGGATTCCCCGAGTGACACACCCTCTTACCCGACATACTCAGCTTACGCCACGTCCGATTTGTCACAGTTGAATTCGTTGCCACATACGAGCGCTCAAGCCATACAATCCCATCCAGTCGACTCGGAAGTGTTTGAGGGTACACACCCTCCAGTTATTGATATCGATGCTCGTAGCGACACTTCGATGCCCCCTCTCTACGACGCCTCGGATTCGGAGTCTGAGGATCATCATCATCATCACCGCGGGTATGACTCAATGTCCGAATCGGATGCTGATGCCTACGATGTAGAGATGACTCTTCTGGCCGACGATGGAGATCCGTCTGATGACGAACACACCGCTTTTCCAAGTGAAAGTGCGCCATTCCAGCCGCCTATCCCACCCCTGGTGGACAATAGCGATAGAGATTACCGGCGTGTTGTGATCGAGGAAGTGGAGGACGAAGAACGGCATCGGACTGGTAAGCGGGCAGCTTTTCGGCCTTGTTGTAATGACGTGCATACTAATACGATTCCAGGCACCATGCCACCGACGACAGGCGGGCAGTCTGCATCGTCATCACACGTCGAAGTACCCCCACATTGGTACCCACATCCGCACCCACATCCTCATTTCCACCCCCACCCCCACCAAGACATGCAATCACCGCGTCCCCCACACCCAGACGGTGGCATTCGTCTCCCCAATTTCCCAGCTATGCCTAATCTTCGTACGCCAGGTCAGGTTGAGGGTCAAGTTCCTCTTCCGGGCCTCCGAACTCTCTTCCAACCTCTCATTGTGGAAGCCGTCGCGCAAGCCGCTGAGCGTTTCCGTACGGCACGAGGTACAGGTGGTCCTGCCACCGGTCAAGGACCGGCGACTGGCCCGGCGACTCCCATCGTGCAGGTTACATTCGATGTTCCAGTGTTCCGTATTCCTACGGATGCTCAGACGAGGCAAGAGCCCCAAGCAGAAGCACGGCGAGGTGTAGATGCCCAGGGCCAGGCCGGTCAACCTGACCCTGCGGCGCCACCGCCGAGAGCTGATAATCCATATCTAGCGATCTTCAATGGTACTCCTCCCGCAGCTCCGCCGCCCAACCCTATTCCCAATGCCACTGACGCCATGCCACCTATTTTTCGTCAACTCTTTGAAGCCGCTTTTGAAGCCGGACCCGCAGAGCCAGACGCCGATGGTCCACAAACCGGTGCAGCTCCTCCGGGATGGGCTGGCCTCATGGGCTTGCTCTTCGGTCTCGGTCTCGGCGCATCGCATGAGCTTAATCGCGAGGATCCCGTCAGGGCAAGGAAACTCGTTAAGGGCTTGGAAGCAGTCAACACCGGTCTGGTGAGGAGGATGCGGAAAATTAGCGAGGGTAGCGCCGACGGCGCTATCTGTGCCATCTGCTGGGATGCACTCCTGGAAGAAGACGCTGGGGTCACGCCAGATACGGGCGTGGGTGGGAATATCTGGGATGCTACCTCCGATCGTGGACAGTCAAATGGCCATGAAACCGATGCAACTAATCCCACAGAGCCAGAACGAGAACTGGAGGAGCCTCTTCCGAGAATAATTGCTTTGCCGTGCTCGCACGTGTTCCACAGCGCATGTCTCGTACCGTGGTTCTCGCGGCCAAAGCAAACGACATGTCCGACGTGCCGATTCAACGTAGATCCGGATAATTTGACGTACGAGCCTCCACGTCGGGCTCAGAGCGAGACTCGTCAACAGGGGCAACAACCAATGCCGCCGCAATCAGCCGTTCCCCAGCTGGAAGGACAAGAGCAACGAGAATCACCTTCCGGTGTGGTCCCACCCCCCCAACAAGCTACCCAACAGCAAGATGGACAACCTTTGCATCCACCTCCTCTACGGCGAACCATCTTTGAGCATACTTTCACGATTCCCTTTCCTCCACGTGCATTCCCTCTTGCACACCTGCAGGCAGGAAATTTACCTCCTCAGCCTCAGCCAGAAATGCGACCACAGGGTGCTGGCCAACAAAATCCCTCCCCTGCGCCGGCTACGGTAATAGACCCTTTGGTACCCATGGCATTTCAGCGCGCGCTCCAGAATCTCCGACGTCAATTTGTCCCTCACTCACAAGACCGCTCGCAGCGACCCCCAAACATTACTCCTACCCAAGAAGATTTCACACCGCCCCCGGTCCCACCGCAACCTCAAGCACAACCGCCTTTGCCAGGTCTACAGCCGCCACCACAAGATGGCCCGCGGAATACTAATGGCATGCCACGCTCTCCCGGCCTGTTCCAGTTTGAGCTCCCTCAGGTCGTCCGGATGCCGGACGGGACATGGCTCTGGTCCGCCCCGCTAGGCGGCTTCCCAACACCTGCGAATGCTGCCGCACCCCAGCCGGCGCAACGCCCTGCCGCGCCGAAGCGACCATGGGTACCCCCACCCGCACCTGGCCTCACCTTGCGCCAGAGGGTTGAACAAGACGAACGCGAGCAAGGTTTACGGTGCGACGACGTGTCCTGCGGGCTTGGGCCATCGGACGATGACCCAGAGCCGATGACGGACCTCGCGCGTGTTGTTATCCGCTCGGTCGGGGGAGACGGCGCGTCAGGTTGTGAACACACGTTCCACCCGGCGTGCCTAGTGAGCGCGGAACGCGTCGCGGGATGGGGCCCTGATAATGAGCGCGAGCGCGAGCGTGCAGGCGGGTTGGTCGAAGTCAGCTGCCCCGTATGCCGTGCTGTCGGCGTCGTCCCGAGTAACGACTGGGAGAAAGGCGTGCAAGCACTCGCATGAGGGTAGAGCAAGTACTTCCGTATCATTTGGGTTTTTCCTCGCATGTTTAATTAGTTTTGCTTTGTTCCGCATACCCTCTGGTATCATGTTCCATCGTGACCCATAATAGCCTTTACGGACGGTACGAGGCAGCCCCCCTAGTTTATTGCACCAAAGTATATATGTTCTCGCTCTCACGACTCATGTAATCGACTCCTCGTGTATGACAGAAACTGTGACATCATAAGCGACAAGCCTTCCTCTATCTCTATGACCATGTCAATCAGATATCTCACGACAAAGCTTGCACAGCAGGTGAGCCTTGATTGAACGGGAACCTTTTCCGATGAACTCAGATTCTTGATAGATCGACGAAGAACTGATGAGCACAGCTGGAGCGTTCAGCATCGATCAGGCAAGTTGTACCCTTCTGTGCCCATGACTTCGCCTCAGTCTCCCGACATAGCTCATGGAGCTCGCGGGTCTTGCGTGCGCTCAGACACTTGCAACTGTCTATGGAAAAGAAAGGTACCCTCGTGTGTTGGTCTGCTGCGGACCGGGGAACCAAGGTGGCGACGGGCTGGTCGCCGCACGACATCTGGGTACTGCTGTTGTTGGATGCGTGTGTGAGTGCTTGACAGGCGCGACTGACGTTCGACCTCAGGCATGTTTGGATACAAGCCGACGGTTTGGATCCCGAAGGTGTGACTGTTCCCGTTCGTCCTTGCCCCGAACGACAGCTGATCGCGAATCCAATCCAATCGAACAGATTGGCTCAAAGGACATATACAAGGTCGATTCCGAGTCGCTCCCACTACTAATTCGTATCCTCTCCTGACACTGGCAATCCCGTTGTGCCGCCCTTTCTGCAGCGCCTGCACGCGCAGTGCACAAACATGCACATCCCGACGCTCCCCGCGGCGTCCGACGCGGACCTAGAGCTGGCAGAGACGGCGCTGTCGACGGCGCTCGCGGCAAGCGACGTTGTCCTCGACGCCATCTTTGGCTTCTCGTTCAAGCCCCCCGTGCGCGCCCCGTTCGACGCTGCGCTCCCGCTCATCGCGCGCTCAGGCTTGCCGATCGTATCCGTCGACATTCCGTCTGGGTGGGACGTCGAGGGCGGCGCGGACGCGGACGCGGACGCACCGGCGGGCGCCAGTGGTCAACGCAGGCTCGTGTTGTATCCGGACGTGCTTGTCAGCCTTACGGCGCCGAAGGAGGGTGTCCGGAAGTTCACGGGACGTCATTTCCTCGGCGGACGATTCGTGCCCAAGTAAGTGTGCTCGCGGGAAGCGTAACCCTGTTGTTGACCGGGGGGCGTGCCGCTCCGGGAGGGAGGTCGTACTTAACATCTTGCTTTACAGGTCTCTGGAAGAAAAATTCGAACTTAATCTCCCGCAGTATCCCGGATTCTCGCAGGTTGTTGAATTGCCCCAGAAGGATGGAGAGTCCTCGCAGAAACTGTAGGATGAGAAAGGCGTTTGTTCTGTATGGACTTGGAAGTCCACTATTTTTTGCCACAGCGTCACGCGAGTTATTTCGACTCGCTGCCGTACTACTTACTATCGCACAGCACGACATTAATATCACGAAGTGGCACCTTGTTCCATCTTCGAAGGAAGAGCGGTATCAGCATTTGGCACAGAGGTACTACTCGTTCTTCCCAAATCATTGATGCCGTGTTCGCAATTCAATTCCTTCTTGGAATCGTGTATTCTTTTTTGCAAACGGGCTTTCGTATTTCCTTAGATATGGATATGATGGACCGAGAGTGGACCTGTCTCATTGTGTAAGTGATACTTCTATTTGATTCTTACATTTACTGATGGAAAAAAGATTGCATGATTCCGAGAAGGAATTGAGTTGTGAACGTGGATGTCGTGTTCGCAATGCGATTGCTTCTCAGAATCATGTATTTTTTTGGCAAACGGGCTTTCGTATTTCCTTGGATATGATGGTCCGAGAGTGGACCTGTCTTGTCGTGTAAGTTGAAGATCCCTCCCCCCTCGCGCTGTTTACTATATGCCGCTCAACCGGAGGCCATCAATGTTTCTGATTCAACTTGGGTGATTATTTGGTCTAGTAGTCTGGAAGCGAGGTACTTTTCCGGGCTTGTAAACTGAAAGAAAGCGTGAGCAACTATAGTGGAAAGACCTGTTAATAATCACCTTTAATCATCTTGAAATTTTGACAATATTGATCTTGAACGTAGGTTGAACGCGTTAATGTTGACCGCCTTTGTATGCTGGGATTGCGTCCGGCCATCCGTAACTAGAGTCCTGTCAATTCGGAAATTCTGGATTTACCTTGCTCCATCTTTCCTATTCATCCGCACAAACCTGATATGGCCGTGGCCAATGACCTCAGTGTCTGTTTCTTCTTTTTATAAAAGCAATCTTCAGAGCTCCGAGTCGCTAATGGTTCAGACAATGTAGTTGGCTGAGCTGCGTGTTTGCCGGTAGAAACGGCCCGGTCCCGGCACTCGCGTCCGAGTCCGCGCCGATGCACACTCAACTTCTGTGGTTGTTGGGATCGGCCTCTGCGGCCTCCGACCGTGGCCGTGCGTATGGCACACACTGATCCCACGTTTACCGCGGAGCCGGCAATATGCATGGAGTTATTTTGTGGACCTGCTGATCACCCCACCAAGGCCGCTCGCCACCGGCAGTTGGCAGTGGATCGTGCCAGGTACGTACAGTCAGTCAACTAAAACCTGGGTGAGACACGATTGATTCTCTGCGCTTTCAATCGGTTCTTCCTCCTCTATGTGTGCTCTTTCCAGCTGGCATTTTATCTCTCGCGCCACATACGCATGTTCCGAGGCCTCGAGTTTCGAGAAGCGTTTGAGTCTTCCTTTCCCGATTAAGACGGACACCGCATGAGGCCCTCCCCGCCGATGAACTAGTTGTAGACAATCTCAATCTTTGCTGATGAATCCTCATGATGGGCCACCTAATTTATTTATAGCCGATTTTTCTCAAGTTTGTGATTACGCGGGGGTGCTAATAAGGAGGCCTTTGCGGATGCAATATGGTCTTTGCTTTGAGACACGAAGCGGAGCCACGGAGTATTCTGGGGAGGCTGAAGTGTTTTCTACTGATCACGGGAAATGATGTCAGACGATGCATTACAGTCTCAAGTTCTTCAGAATGCGAGGGGGGTAACAAATGAGTGGATGACGATCCGTCATTGGGACCTATCCTTTGTGATGACCAGTGAGTGATATTCGTCATTGCCGCTCATCGACTTCTCCCATTCAATCTTTTGATAGTGTGCTCGACGGAATCATCCACGGTGGGGAGGTGTCAGTTAACCATGCATTCCATGGCGACACATAGTATTTGAATCAACCCCTGCGTTCTTTATGACATTGTAGTATTGTATCACGCACTCCATCACTTGACCTGGTGATGGAACCGTCTTCGCGTCATCCCAGATGAGGTGGCTTATCACGAGCCTGGGTTACATTGATGCGGAACAGCAACGGTGACTGGTTACCTTGGATAACTGACGTCTGGGCGTTAAATCATTTAAAATATTTCTAAAAATGTCTAGAAGGATACATGTACCATATGTCAGTATGGAAACAGGTCCTCGCAGCTCCAGGCGACGAAGAGAAACCGGATTTCTACGTACCCATGATCGAGGTGTAGGTGTGAGTAGCGTGTGATATTACAAGGATTTTGGGGCTCCGCCACGCGTCCGGACTCCGGTGTCGCATCAGAAGGCTGACCCGATCACTGGCATTTCTGCGAACAACGGATACGGCACATTAAGACTTATCCGACCTGACAACGAAGTATTCCACCCCACCAGTGGGAGCTGGGCAAAGAATCTTTAACCCTGGCAGCGCCGCACCTGGGGGTGTCCAACCTCCGAGGATATAGCTGGTTATTCAATTGCATGCCTGAGCCCCCTGAATTCTGATGCGTGCACGTTCCAGGACTTCGATTCAAACTTTAGCAAAAGGGAATATGTGCCATCACAAATCAGAGCACTGGCAGGCTCATTGTCACAGCCTAAGCGTGGAACAGAGTCAAGATCTTCGCTTTTGGTCCGTTTCATCATGCGCCTAACGGCATTTTGATCTCTATCACCAACACATGCCGTTCAGGCGGAGAGGCGCTTCTTCAGCTGTGGCGCCCCGGCAGGGATAGAGCGAAGCGCTCTGAATTGCATTTCTTCATTCAAATCGGGAGCGTTTGATGTGATATTGCGACAATCCAGCTCGCTTGTGCTTGCTTAAGTATAACCCGTATCAATCTGTTCCAGGAGTGACTGCCCCCCCTTCCTTTCCCTCTCTCTTTTCGTTACCTGCTAGTTCGGGTTCCTTGTCAGTGGTAGCGTTGACCGCTCACTGGTGGCGAATACTATGACAAACTGGAACAGCCCTTCCCTGCTTATAACTGAAGGCTGTTCGTCCTCATCCCCTTCGCACGACTGAAGGCTGGTTTATTTAGTTTTGCCTGACAGTCGCTCTTATCAAGCTGGTTCATGTTGTCGCTGGCCTGTACATGTAAGCCGTCTCGACCACTCTTCGTACCCTGGTCCCTGTTCTCACCTCACGACAGTTGGGAGTTTGTCTTGCACTTGGACTATGAGTACTCCATCATAACGGGGAAGCGCAAGTTGAACCGGACAGTCCCCGTATGTTCTCCCTCAGCCTTGATGAAATTGAAGTCTTCATGTTGCGGGCTATCAGCTTTACGTGGTGTGTCGTTGGTCTACGTTGCTCGCTATTATAATGCAGCTCGTGGGTATCGACTACCCGACTGGAGTTAACTGTCAGGTACGAAGTCTCTCACCCTCGTGGCTGTTCGGATGGGACATGTAGACTGAGCTGATTCATAGGCTTTGATCATCATGGCATTCGTAAGATACTTTGGTGCCCGTGGTTGTGTGATCTTAGTTGCAAGTTGCCACGCAGATATTCTCTTACTTTGCGTTCTTTTCCGCGTCCTGTTTGATTATTCTGCGCATGTGAGTAGACATCCCCCTTGTTACTTTCGCCCTCTGACTGTGGCGCTCTCAGCCACGCACTCTGGGAGAAAAAAAAGATTATCATCGCAGTCACCGTGGCCGTTTGGCTCGCCAACACTACCGCCTTTGTTTATAGTTAGTGTCTATCCCTTCCTGGTACAGGGTCTCCTGACGCATATGGCCAGATATGTCGATATCTCGCGCGCACCGGGAGGGAATCTTTTGTGAGGTTGACCATATAGCGGATATCAGAATCACTATCCTCTCCTCATTGATCACCGATGTCGTGCTCCTTTCTCTTATGCTAATTGGCGTGTTGCGCTGGAAAAAGGCACGTCTGACGGGTGGTATCTGGCAAGTCATGTACCAGCAGGTAGGAATTCCCCATTTCACAGTGGCCGCTTTTGATTGTAGAACTCGATACTCATAGGGATTAATATGGGTCATAATTGTCACGCTTGCGGATATACCTCCCACGGTGCGCATTTCTCCTAAACTGATTTAGGACATATGTTTAAAGTTCGGTCTCCAGGTTTTGATCTTGTTAAATTTTAACGGTGAGTAGCCCTCTTGTCCATACTGAATCGGAGACTACGTGCTTACGACGACTCTGTAGAACCCATGGACCGGGTACGTTCGTTGATTTGATACGGAATGAATACATGTTAACCCCCCTTCGTCACACTCACAGATGTTCATGCTTCCGTCCAGTGGGTGGTCCCGCGTTTTGAGCGTTATGTGTTCTTTACTGACTGTGATATACCGTCGCTTAGTGATTATCCTGTCGGTCGGTGCCCTGCGGATTTACCGGGCACTTGTCGACAGTGATGCCCTCAACGCACATACGGTGGTGGAACCACCTTTCTCTACTTGTAGGGGGCTGTCGACCAAGTCGGGTATCCAATTCGCAACTCCCTCCCAGACCGAGTCGCGCCCGGGTCGCCAAGAAGATGGAAAGGATACACGCGACGGCGCAGCAGATCCAAATTACTTGATCTCTAGCTCCCAACGAGTTTTGGTCGTAACGAATCAAGATGATGGATCGCTGGAAAGCGAACCCGTCTGATAGCATTGCCGCGATGCTTTACTCGCGTGTCACCTATTACGCGTACTTCGCTGGATGGATGTATGGTATTCCGCAGAGTTGACTCGATTACGCGGCTTGTATTTTCTGTTTCTGGGTATGCTATTTCAGCGTATCTGGACAAAAGTAACATACTGTAAGACCGAGTAGAGTAGAATGGGGCGTTTGCGTAAAATGTTCCGCGTTACAACACCGTGACCTTCACCTCTTGTTCCCATCATGCTCTTGACGATGCCGACAAAAAGTGCCGTTCGATTATGCCAAAGCTGCAGATAGATCACTCCACCACGGCATGATTGACGTGCCATTGCAATGACAACGGCCCCAAGCGCCGCAACAGTTGAAAGTCTACCGGACATCATGCGTGTGTGGGATACAAGCGCTGGATGTCGTAAATAATCCGCAATCAGCAAGTTTTTCGAAGTGGAGAACACATTCGTCCTCGTCTTCATGCACAATGTGTCCACCACCGACGGATTATAGATGAACAACCTCTGCCCCTGTGTAGATCAGCAGTGCAATTTCGCGTCTTCCGGGCCGCAATCCCCGGGCCGTTGTTGCGGAGAGAGATGAACGGTGTCGGAAATGATTCAGGTCCGTTGCCAGCCAGATTCTTTCTCGAGTTCTCCGAGTCCTCCGCCCCATCATATTTGTTTTATCAGCGCTTGTAATCAGCAAGTATCGCCCGTCAACACCGCGCTGTCCCATAGCGGCCGATCCTCAGTCACTGGCACTGGCAGGAGGAGTTCTCGATGCGATACTCATGTTGACATCCCTATGCCCCCCGACTCCCGTTGTGCCATTTCTCTCGAACAATTCATTTGCGAATTTTCGCCGATACTGTGCGGTGCGTGCACCCACGTCTTACCACCTCTACAATCTCAACGCGCGATCATTGGCGCACTTCAGCTCCGTATCAAGGATGACGCGATGACGTGTCGTGTGAGACATGTAGTTGGCACGCTCGTGACTAGTATTGGTGCCGAGGCGCATGCGTACACCACACCTTTACTTTGTATGGATTCGGGCGGATCGGGGCATGATGATGATGGCGGTACTCATGCGGGATACGTGGCAACGCACCCTTTCGGTCGGTATGTGACATCTGATTGTCAGGCAATTCTGGTCGTCCATCACTTTCTTCGAAACCAGGAACATGATAGTATATTTGTCCCGTAGGCGTGAGAAGAACTCGGTCAATGAGGTTGACACCATGGGGATCATCCCGGCTCGACATGATGTCGTGCTAGCCGGTAGACTCCTGTGCAACTCTTGGATTTTCAGGTTTCATGTGGTTTCTGCCCGAGAATCCCACTGTTCAGCGTATTCCTGAGTCACCATCATAATATCTCCGACGTGCACTTCAAACCGTTCGACTCAAGCTTGAGTTTTGAAGCCGCTGGATATCAGCCTGGATATGTATCAAAGGGGAATCATTACTGACCAGGCACGTGCGTTCTGTTCAGAAACGTTTCATCAGTACAGCGTTGTACAGTAGCAGCGTTTCCTGGGCTGGTAACACTCGCGCTCTGCACTTTGGGGATGAGTCAGGCTACGACCATGATGTATTTCATATACTCCTCAGCGCCCCAGCCCTTGATCTCCCTGTTTCGTACTCGCTTAATTACAGCCCATATAGGACGACCTATGCCAAATGCAACAACTTTTCTTCCTTCAAATTTATACTCCTCCCTGCAAACATCTCGTTCTCCTGCGTTGATCGCTCGTAGCTATGACCAACTGGCGTGATCCCGCCCGCGAACTCTCGACAATGTGTCTGTTTTTTCACGATCTTAGGGGAGCCTAGTCACTTACTGGTAGCCTTTGTGACAGTCGCTCTCATCAAATTCACACATGTTATGGCTGGCCTGTATCTGTAAGCCATCACCTCCTCTTTATGACTTTCTGATCTATAGGTTCACCTATCACTAGCTGGGAGTTTGTCTTGAACCTAGGCTACGAGTACTCTATCGCCATGGGAAAGCGGAGGCTTACCCTCTCATCCGTAGTATGTTCGAGTTATCGTTCGACCTCGTCAAGGGTGGATGACTTCATGCCGCAGTCCGCCAGTTTTACATGGGATGTCGTTGGTGCACTCTATTCGCCGTCATAGTACAGTTCGTAATCATGAGTCCGTCGAACGGGATGAACTGTCAGGTACGAAACTTTGGCTCCTATGCCGCTTCGATCGGAATAAGACACTGAGCGGTTCTTAGGCTTTGGTATCCATGACTTTTGTAGGACACTCTCGTGCTTTTATGCGTCATCTCAGCCTGAAATGACTACTCAGACATTATTTTCCCTGTCGATATTGTCCGCGTCACTCTTGGTGTTTCTACGCGTGTGAGCAAAGCTTGCCAAGTTGTCGTACCCTTTATATAGCGTGGCATTCTCAGGTACGCTCTCTGGGAAAAAAACAAAATTGTGATGGCAATTGCCTCTGCGTTTTGGCTCGCAGATGCCGCTTCCTTCATTTATGGTCTGCATCCATTTCTTCGTTTACCGGCACGGGACCTTCTGAATCACCTTGTCAGTTATAGCCACATCCCGTGGGTACTGGGCTGACGGCCGTTGCGTGTTTGATCGTATCATGCACACCAGAATCAGTATCATCTCCACGTTTGTCAGCGATCTCGTTCTGCTTGCGCTCATGCTTTCCGGTATCTTGCGCTGGAAAGGACCCCGTGAGAGCAGTGGCACCTGGTGGCTCTTGTACAGGCAGGTAAGCCTCTCCCTTTTCCGCGACCACTTTGATATTATTGCTTATGCTGACTGTTAGGGTTTGGCATGGATTATACTTTTCGCATTCGCCGAGGTACCGCCTCTGGTGCGTTTACCCAGTCACTTTCCCTTCAACCTGTCTTGCGGATGTACCTAATGGCCAGCCTTCAGGTGCTCATCATCTTGAATTTGAACAGTGAGTGACTCTTCCGTCGACCCCGGGCTGCGTACTCACGAGTATTTACTCTGAAGAATACATGGATTTCGTGCGTTCTTTGATTTCATAGGGAATGAATACGCTAATCTCAACGTTAAATCAACGCCCGTAGATGTTCCTGGTTCCCGGGGGTGAGTGTTTGTGCAGTTCGAAATTAACGCACACGCGGTTGACTATGATATTTTGTCACGTAGTGATCGCGATGACGGTTGGTGCTTCGCGATTGTACCTAGGGCTTGTCAACAGTGCGGCGTTCAACAAGCCGCCTGAGGGGGCAGTTGGCAGAAAAGAGTGGCCCATCGCGGTGCGAGCTGGGTCCCCCAGTCCATCGAACCTGAGTTGCCTCGAAGAGGGTAAAAACAAAGAGTAGGCGAAAGACTCGCGTTTCAAAGCGCTTGCTTTGACCCGCAGATCTAGACTATGAGGCGATGTCGCCTGAGCCATTATGCAGGGATCTATATTGGCAAAACTTATCCTGTTACTTTTAATGTATCAATGTAGCATATATTCTCTGTTGGTGAGTGCGCGCTGCACGACAGTTATACTAGTATGTACGGAAAAAATGTTGAAAAATGTTGCTCG
>Ga0137397_10002049_pt1 | contig 14124 bp, 11 predicted proteins | sample czorhiz116metaG_FD_106658 | JGI IMG/M metagenome (GOLD analysis project Ga0137397, IMG submission 106658) | Vadose zone soil microbial communities from Angelo Coast Range Reserve, California, USA - czorhiz1.16 metaG | ecosystem: Environmental > Terrestrial > Soil > Vadose zone | place: USA... | reverse complement strand
CTTGCCCGTCGGAGTCGCCGTCGCCCTCGCTGTCGGAGTCGCTGTCGGAGTCGCTGTCGCTGTCGCTGTCGGAGTCGCTGTCGTCGTCGCTGTCGCAGTCGCTGTCGGAGTCGCCATCCCCGTCCCCTCTTCCGCCTCGATCCTCCGGAGCACGCTCCTCAGGTCCACGTCTTCCGCATGCCCCGCGCTGCTCATCCTCCTCGCCACCTCCGCCCACGCTCGCGGCGCCGTCCCCGCCCTCACCGCTCCCGCCCGCGCCGCATAGAGCAGGGCCGGCACGTCGTTCGCGTGCGCGCAGTACGTCTGGCAGCGCAGGCACCCGGTGCAGGCGGCGAAGGCGAGCGCGGCCGACTCGTCCGGCGCGCGCCCCGCGAGCGCCGCCAGCGAGACCTTCCCCCAGGGCGTGAACGCCTCCCGCGAGGTGACCTCGGAGGCCGGACACGCGAAGCGGCACATCTTCGGGCAGAACACGCACAGCTCGAGGGCGCGCGTCAGGGCCGTCACGGCCGCTCCTCCGCGCCGAGCGCAGCGACCAACCGGCCCCACGCGGCTCCTGCTCCCATCTCCTCCCACGACGGCCCTGCCTCGCGGAGCCGCCTCGGCGCGATCAGGCGCGCTCGGACCGCGCGCGCGGCTCCGGCGGACTGCTCGACGCCCTCGCCACCCAGCGACACCACCGCGAACGCTCCGCCCGCGTGCATCCCATACAGCGCGAGCTCCCGCGCGCCGGGATGTCGTGCGAACGCGGCGAGGGCGCCCCAGCGCGCGTCCACCTCGACGCCGCCCGAGGAGGCCGGCGCGCGCACCTCCGGTCCCGCTTCCACGGCGAGCGGCTCGCCGAGCGCGCGCACCGCGCGGTCGCGCAGGAGGCGCCCCGCCTCGGGTCCCTCCCACGACAGAGCGACCAGCGCGGCCCCCTCGTGCAGCCGGAGCATTCCGCGGGCCGGCGCCAGCCGGTCGCCGCACAGCCGCTCGACCATGCTCACCGCGGCCGGGAGATCCGGGGCGCGCCAGGCGGCGTACGCCGGCGGCGCCGCCGGAAAGAGCCGGATCCAGGCAGCCGCGATCACGCACAGTCTGCCGGCGCCCCCGAGCGCCAGGTGATCCAGGTCGGGTCCGGTCGCCGAGCGCGGCGCGGCGCGGCTCTCGGCGATCCGCCCATCCGCCAGCACCGCGGACACGGACAGGGCGGCGGTCTCGCGCCGGGCCCCAGGGACGGCGCGCTCGGCGCGAGTCGGTCCCGCGAGCCAGGCGCCCACCGACCCTGCGCGCACCGAGGGCAACAGCGGCCCGAGGGTGGCTCCGGCGCGGCGCGCCGCCGTCTCCAGCGCGGCGACGCTGCAGCCGGCCTCCACCCGCGCGATGCCGGTCGCTCCGTCCACCGAGGCGATGCGGTCGAGCGCGGTCAGCTCCAGCAGGGCCCCACCCGCGGGAGCCTCGACGGGCGCATCGCCGTTCCCGCGCACGCGCACCGGCAAGAGGTGGCCGCGCAGCACCGCGACCGCCCTGCCCAGCGCCGCGATGCTGGGCGGCGTGACGCGCAGCCCGTCTCCCTCGGCCACCACCGCCGATCCAGTGGTCGATAGATCGTCTCGGAGCCCGTTCACAGCAGGAGCTTTCCCGGGTTGAGGATCCCGTGCGGATCGAAGGCCTGCTTGAGCGCGCGCAGCTGGCGCATCCCTTCGCCGTGCTCGCGGGGAAGGAAGACCTGCTTGTGCAGGCCGATGCCGTGGTGGTGGCTGAGCGTGGCGCCCGCGTCGCACGCGGCCGAGAGGGCCGCGTTCCAGCACGCGTCGTAGCGAGCCTCGGCCTGCTCGAGGTCGTCGGCGTCGCTCGCGCCCGCCGGGGCGCCGGCCAGCCCGACGAAGGTGAAGTAGATCGAGCAGCCTTCCAGGTAGGCGTGGGAGAAGTGCGCCATGACGAAGGCGTGCGGCGCGACCGCGTGGCGGACGGCGCCGTAGAGCGCGTCGAGCCGGTCCCAGGTGGTGGCGACCTCCATCGTGTCCACGAACGCGCCGGCCGAGAAGAGCGGCGACTGCCGGTAGCTGATCTTGTACCGGTTGGCCAGCCACTTCTCCCCCGGCGTGGGTCCCAGGTCCTCGGCGCCTTCCGCCGCGAGCAGCCGGAGCGCCAGCTCGCCCTCTTCGCGCGCGTCGGAGGAGGCGAACGGGCCGTCTCCCTCGAATCCGAGGAGCAGGAGCGACGACCCCGGCAGCGCGTCGACCAGGCGGTTGAGCAGGACGGGGGCGCGCAAGGCGAGCCTCAGGGCCTCGCCCTGGGCGCCCTCCACCACCCAGCGCAACGGCTCGGGGACCTGGACGTGCGCATCGCCGCCCCCGCGGCCGGCCAGCAACGTGTCGAGCGGATCGTAGAGACGCGCGACCGCGGGTCGCAACCCCGATCGCATCAGCGCGCGCAGGCCCGCCATGCCCGCCTGCACCGAGCCGAAGCGGAGCCCGCGCATCCACCGCGCGGCCGGCGACGGCCAGCAGCGCAGCCGGGCCTTGGTGACGATGGCCATGGTGCCCTCGCTGCCGACCAGGAGCTGCACGAGGTCCGGCCCGGCGCACGGGACGTCCTGCGTACGCAGGACTTCGCCCGTGCCGTCCACCGCCTCGAGCGCCAGCACCATGTCCTCGATCTTGCCGTAGCGCGACGAGAGCTGGCCCGCGCTGCGCGCCGCCAGCCATCCCCCGACGGTCGAGCAGTAGATGCTGGAGGGAAAGTGGCCCAGCGTCGCGCCCGCCCCGCCGAGCAGCTCCTCGAGGCGCTGTCCGTTCATCCCGGCCTCGACGTCCACCGTCCGCGCGGGCAGGTCGATGCAAGGAGGACCGGACAGCCGCTTCAGGTCGAGCGCGATCCCGCCCTTCACGGGCACCGCGCCGCCGCACACGCCGCTGCCCGCGCCGAACGGCACCACCGCGACGCGCCGCTCGGCGGCGAATCGCACCACCCGCGCGACCTCCGCCGCCGAGGCCGGCCAGACGACCACGTCGGGCGGGTGCGGAGCCACGCCGGTCTTCGTCCACAGGAGCGCGCGCGGCCAGCAGTCCCGGGACATGGCCCACAGGTCGGCCGGCTCGCAGGACGCGGCGCCCGCGCCGAGCAGCGCGGTCAGATCGCGCTCGAGGGCCCTGCCCCGCGGTCCCGCGCCGCGCAGCGGAGAGGTCACGTACCGAGCCCGGGCTGCGCGGCCGCGACCGGCTCCTCGGCGGGGGCCAGCTCGGCGGCCGGCGCGCGCGCCGCGTCCACCTCCACCAGCTTGCGCCGGGTGAAGGCGAAGATCTCGAGCAGCGGGACCGCGCGCGGGCACACGTCCTGGGAGGCGTGGCAGACCCCGCAGGCGTCTAGGGTGGCGATCGCCGCGCGCAGGTGCGGCAGCTCGGGCGTGGCCCGCGAGTAGGCGATGGCGAAGAGGCTCGGGCCGCGCCACTCCGAAAGCTCCGCGCGCCCGACCAGCGGGCAGACGGCATCGCACAGTCCGCAGTTCACGCATCCGGAGAAGCGCGGCAGCTCGGCGCGGTCCGCAGCGCTCATCGGCACCAGCGCCTCGGACGCGTAGTTGGAGAGGAAGCGCCGCTTCCCTTTCCGCTCCGGCGGCGTGAAGAGCTGCGCGAGAGGGTGCAGGACCAGCGCGCGGAGTCCGAGGAGCATCAGCGCGAAGGCGCGCTTCACGGGCGCACCGCCCCGGACGCGGCGCTGGCGCCCGCCTTTCCCGCGGCGCGGGCCGCGCGGCGGCCTGCGACCAGGCCGGTGACGGCGCAGACTCCCAGGCCCCCTTCGTCGCGCGCGGGATCGAAGCCGCCCAGCACCGCGCCGCAGACGAAGGCGGCTCCGGCGCGCAGGTCGGAATCCGCCCCTACTCCCGCGGCCAGCCCGGGGTGGGGCCCGGCGGCGCGCTCGGCGAAGAGCGTTTCGTTGGGGAGCGCCGCCAGGGCGTCGCGGCCGGCGGCGCGCGCCGGCAGATCGAACACCGTCTCGCGCAGCCGGCCGTCGGCCTCGCAGCGGATCCCACCGCCCAGGAACCGGCCGCTGGCCAGCACCACCGAGCCGGCGCGGACAGGATCGCACTCGACTCCTCGCACGATCTGCACCTGGCCGTCCGCGCTGCGCTCCGCGATCGCCGCCACCGATCGCACGCCCGACTTCTCCAGGGCGGCCTGCAGCGCCCGCTGCAGGCGCAGGCCGGGGACGCTGGGCGGCGCGCCGAGCATCTCCAGGACGGGCACGCCCGTGGCGCGCTCCAGCTCGGCGCGAGCGGCCACCGCGTCTTCGAGCCCGACGGTGGGGACCAACAGATGAGTCGCGTGCGCCTGCGCCGCGGCGCGTGCCAGGGACGCTCCCAGCGCCGCGCGGCGGCCGGGGCGGTCGAGGTCCTGCGCGATCTCCGGCAGCGTCCGCAGCGCGTCGCCGCGCTGCCGGTAGAAGTCGGGCGCGACCACCACCGCCTCGCAGAGGGGCGCGAGCAGCGGAGTGAGGCCGTGCGCGAGGAGGCGCGCCTCGACGGCCTGCGCGCCCGCCAGCGCGACCACCCCCAGCCGCGCTTCCCGCGCGGCCAGATTGCGCAGATCGCCCGCGGCGATGCCGCCCTGCGCGAGGGCGGCCGGCTTGGCGCGGCCGAGCGGCGTGGCGAGCCACAGGTTGCGGTCCGCCGCGGTCCGCGCGCCCGAAAGGCCCAGCGCGGACAGGTGGCGCTGCAAGAACGCCAGCGCATCGTCGATGGCGGGGACGAGCCCGTCGCCGAGCAGGGCGTAGGGATGGCCCGGCACGGTGCGCGCGAGCCTGCGCGCCGCCTCGCCGATGGGCGCGTCGTCCTCGCCGCTGGCGAAGTCGATCGCTCCGCTGGACATCGCCGTGGCGCCCGGGGCGCGCGCCACCAGCAGCACCTCGGCGCCCGCCTCGCGGGCCGAAAGGGCAGCGCAGGCGCCCGACAGGCCTCCCCCGACCACCACCACGTCGGTGGTCAGCGCCACGGCCTGCCTCCGCCGCGGCGCAGGCCGCCGGTCGTGTAATAGGTCCCTTGCACCAGCTCGGCTTGCGCCAGGCCTTCTCCGGCCAGCACGGCCCGGTTCCCCTTCCAGCGCTCGTCGAGCAGCGCGGTCAAGTCGGCCAGCGCGGCCTCGGAGGAGAGCTGCCGCTCGTCGGCGACCAGGGCGGCGGCGGGACCGGCGCAGCGGCTCCCCTGGCACACGCCCATCGCGAGCCGGCAGCGGCGGCGCAGATCGGCGAGCGACTCGGCGAACTCCTCGCGCAGCGAGAAGGCCAGCTCCGCGAAGGTGACGCCCTCGCACGAGCAGGCCACGGCGCGCAGCTCCGGCTCGTCCTCCGCGGCCCGCAACACGCGCTCGGCCTCCGCCCCGTGACGGTACGAGATGCGCGCCGCGGCGAACGCCGGGACGGCGTACTTGCGGGAGAGCTCCTGGGCTTCCGGCGCCGGCGCCTCGCCGCCGGGCAACGCCACTTGGTGGGTGGTGCACGCGGCCGAGTTCCCCAGCTTGCGCGCCACCGCGTCCACCGCCTCCTGGGCCATGGCGCGGAAGCTGGCCAGCTTCCCCCCGACGATGGTGAAGAAACCGGGCGCGCCGTCCACCTCGTGGTCGTGGATCCGGTGGTCCCGGGAGAGCGCGTCCTCGAGCGGCCCGTAGGCGTAGAGGGTCGGCCGGATGCCGGCCCAGGCGCGCAGCACGCGCGCCTTTCGCACCGCGGGGAAGGTGTGCTCCACCGCCTGCAGCAGGTATTCCACCTCGTCGCGCGTCACGGAGAGGTCGTCCGGGTCGCCGTAGAAGTCGTCGTCGGTGGTCCCGACGATGGACGAGTCCTCGTGCGGCATGACGAACACGTCGCGGCCGTCGACCGCCTTGCAGATGATCCCGTAGTTGGAGAGCCGGCGGTCGAGGGTGACGTGCACGCCCTTGCCCGGCCGGATGTTCACCTCCACGCCGGCCAGGGCGGCGATCTTCGGCGCCCACGGCCCGCCGGCGTTGAAGACGCAGCGCGCCCGCACCTCCTCGGCGCGGCCGGTGCGCAGGTCCTTCAGCTCGGCGCCGACCACGGCGGCGCCATCGCGGATCAGCCGCATCACCTGCGTGTGGTTGCGCACCGCCGCGCCGTAGCTCGCGGCGCTGCGCGCGTTCAGCGTGCACAGCCGGAAGGGGTCGATCCCGTACTCGTCCATGGTGACCGCGCCGAGCGTCCCCGGGACGATGCCGGGCTCCAGCTCGTGCAGCTCGCCGTCGGTCAGGCGCGTGTGCGCCTTTCCGTTCTTCAGCGGCTGGTACCGGTCGTAGGCTTCGAAATAGCACTCGGCCCCGTAGAGGAACGCGCGGTCTTTCAGCGTCGGCTCGCCGGGGCGCTCCAGCAGCACCGGGTAGAGGAAGGGGATGCGGAACAAGAGATGCGGCGCGATCCGCTGGATGTAGCCGCTGTCCAGGCAGGCGAGGCGCGTCACCTGCGGATCGTCGATCAGGTAGCGGATGCCGCCGTGGATCATGCCGCTGTTCGCGCCCGAGGACCCGGCGGCGAAGTCCTTCTTCTCGACCAGCATGGTGCGCAGGCCGCGCATGGCGGCGTCGCGGGCGATGCCGGTGCCGTTCACCCCGCCGCCGATGACGAGCAGGTCGTAGCTCCGCACGGCCGGATCCTCGCAGGCGACCGGGGTAGGCGCAAGGAGTTCTTGTCGCGCTGCGGCATCCCAGAAAACCCGCTGCGCCTAGAAGCGTTTCACGCGGAGCTCGCGGAGGGCGCAGAGTCTTTTTTTTGGCAGCGCATCGGGCGAAAGCGCCCGGATCGTGCAGGTAGAAAAAATCCCTCTGCGCTCTCAGCGGGCTCTGCGTGAACCGTCTTCAGTCCTGTTTCTTCGCGGTGGAGGCGACGTGGAGCTCTTGCAACTGCTTGGGGTCGGCGTCGCCCGGGGCGTCGGTCATGAGATCGGTGCCCTTCTGGGTCTTGGGGAAGGGGATCACGTCCCGCAGGCTCTCCGACCCCGACAGCAGCATCGAGAGGCGGTCCATGCCCAGCGCGATGCCGCCGTGGGGCGGGGCACCGAAGCGCAGCGCCTGCAGCAGGAAGCCGAACTTCTGCTCCGCTTCCTCGGGCCCGATGCCCATCGCGGCGAACACTCTCTGCTGCACCACGGGGTCGTGCAGGCGGATCGATCCCCCGCCGATCTCGAACCCGTTCAGCACCAGGTCGTAGCGGTGGGATAGGACGCGTCCGGGGTCCGAGTCGAGGTACTGCAAGTCCTCGTCGCGCGGCCGGGTGAAGGCGTGGTGCGCGGCCACGTACTTCTTCTGCTCCTCGTCGTACTCGAACAGCGGAGGGTTCACCACCCAGAGCAGGTTCCAGCTCGCCGGGTCCTTGGCGTCGCGCGGGCCGTGCTCGGGGATGAGGCCCAGCTTCTTGCCCAGGTGCAGGCGGAGGTTCGCCAGCACGGTGTGGACCTGGGCCTCCTTCCCGAACTGGAAGAGGATCACGTCCCCGGGCTTCGCCCCCGTAGCCGCGTTGATCGCCGCCCGCGCTTCCGGGGTCACCGATTTCGCCAGCGGGCTCTGGGTCCAGTTGCCTTGCTCGTCGACCTTCGCGCGCGCCAGTCCCTTGGCGCCCATGCCCTTGGCGATCTCCTCCAGCTTGTCCGTCTCGGTGCGCGAGAGCCCGGCGCTCGCGGGGACCACCATCGCCTTGACGATCTGCCCGGGCGAGGGCTGGGCGAAGCTCGACCACATCGGCACGCCCGCGCCGCGGTGGTCGGCGACGAGCCTGGTGAGCTCGACGTGCTTCATGCCGAAGCGCAGGTCGGGCTTGTCGTTGCCGTACTCGCGCATCGACTGCTCGTACGGCATGCGCGGGAACGGGCGGGCGATCTCGACCCCGAGGACCTCGCTCCACAGCGCCGTCACCAGCTCTTCCACCACGGTGAATACGTCGTCCTGCGAGACGAAGGACATCTCCAGGTCGATCTGGGTGAACTCCGGCTGGCGGTCGAGCCTCAAGTCCTCGTCGCGGAAGCACTTCACGATCTGGAAGTACCGGTCGAACCCCGCCACCATGAAGAGCTGCTTGAACAGCTGCGGGCTCTCCGCCAGCGCGTAGAACTTGCCTGGCTGGAGGCGAGCGGGGACGAGGAAGTTGCGGGCCCCTCCGGGCGTGTACTTGACGAGGAACGGAGTCTCCAGCTCGAGGAAGCCGCGCTCGTGGAGCACGCGCCGGGTGGCGGCGTTCATCCGGGAGCGCAAGAGCAGCGGGCGCTGCACCGCCGGCCGGCGGAGGTCGAGGTAGCGGTAGTGGAGCCGCTTCTCCTCCGCCGTGTCGATGCGGTCCTCGACGAGGAACGGCGGAGTCTCGCTGCGGTTGAAGATCTGCGCCTGCGCGACGTGCACCTCCACCTCGCCGGTGGAGAGCTTGGGGTTCACGTTCGCGCCCCGCGAGACCACCTTCCCGCGCACCCCGATGCAGTACTCGAGGCGCAGCTCGTGGGCGAGCTCCTGCAGGTCCTTGCCGGCGTCCTCCTCGAAGACCACCTGCGTGAGGCCGGCGCGGTCGCGCAGGTCGATGAACACCGCGCCGCCGTGGTCGCGCCGGTTGTGCACCCAGCCGAACAGCACCACCTCGCGGCCGACGTCCCGGGCGGTCAGCTCGCCGCAGGAATGCGTGCGCTTCAGGTCGCGGATGAATTCGGCCAAGTTCCAGCTCCTCCGGGGGTGCGGTGCGCGGCGTTCGGTAGCACGATTCGCCGCCCCTTGCGAGGCGTCCGGGCGGGCAGGCGAGCGGCCGCGGCGAGCGCTTTGGCGCTTGCGTTGCACATCCCGGCCGGCATGGGACGGCTGTTCCTCTCCGCGCAGACCACCTGTGCGCTGCTGCTCGGAGCCGGGCTCCTGCTGCGGGCGCAGGCCCACCTGCGCGCGCAGGAGGAGAATACGCCCCAGGTGGCCGGCCGGACGCGTCCGGCGCAGATCCTTTCCGACACCCCCGGCGTGTCCGGGCGTGGCGGGCAGGCGCCCCGCGTGGTCCGGACGCCGGTCAGCCGGGAGCGGACGGCGACCCGCGGTGGGAAGGCCCGTACCCAGGGGAGGAAGCCGATGGCGCACCGCGCCCGGCCACCCAAGCGGGGCGGCGCCGCGGTTGCACAACCGAACACGGGCGAGGACGGGGGGCGGCGGTGAACTCGGGCGAGGGGAAGAAGGTTTCAGGGAAGGCTTACGACCCCATCTGCGGCGTGCGCGTCGAGAGCGGCGAGGGCGTGCCGAGCAGCGAGTACAAGAAGCGCCGCTACTTCTTCTGCTCGGACAGTTGCAAGCAGGAGTTCGAGCGCGCGGCCGAGCGGATCCGCATGCAGGAAGCCGCCCGCGCCGGCGCGCTCTTCACCCAGGGCAAGGTGCGATGGGGGCTCGCTTGACCCAAAAACCTCCCGCGTGGAGAAATTGGCGTTGGCGGATTCGGGCCAGCTGCCCGCCTCAGGTAGCGAGGTCCTTCACCTTGAGCTGCACCCGCTCCTCGCCGAAGTAGCTGTCCAGGCCGATCTGGAACGCGGCCCGCACCCGCGCGCCCCGCGCGATCGGCGCCGCGCCCATGCCGAAAGCAATCGCGTCGATCGGCGCGCCGCCGGGCGAGTCGGACACGCGGGGCGACCAGCCCACAGGCGCCGGCGCGGCGAGGCGCAGCTTGAGGTGCCCCGGTCCTCCGGCGCGGCGATCGGGAAGCGTGCGCACCTCGAGCGCCTCCAGCTGCTCGCAGGCGAAGACCGGCTCGGGGTTCCCGGCGCCGAATGGCGCCAGCCGCCGGAGCTGCTCGGCGAGGTCCCGGCCGATCTCCTCCGGGCGGAGCGTCGAGTCGATGCGCAAGCGGGGCTCGAGCTGCTCGGGTAGGAGCCGTTCGCGCGCCACCGTCTCCAGCGCGTCCGCGAGCTTGAGCACCGCCGAGGTCGGCAAGGTGACGCCCGCGGCGTGGCGGTGCCCGCCGAACCGCGTGAGGTGCGCCGCGCAGCGGGCCAGGGCGTCGTAGAGGTGGAACCCCTCGATGCTGCGCCCCGATCCCTTGGCCGTGCCGCCCTCGTCCTCGCACAGCACCAGCGCGGGGCGGTGGAACCGCTCGACCAGCCGGCTCGCCACGATTCCCACGACGCCCACGTGCCAGCCAGGCGAGGACACCACCAGGGCCCGCCGGTCGCCCAGCTCCTGCGCCTTGCGCACCGCCTCGTCCGCGATGCGCGCCTGCAACTGCTGGCGCTCGGCGTTGGCGCGGTCGAGCTGCTCGGCCAGCTCGCGGGCCTCCGCGAGGTCTTCCGTCAGCAGCAGCCGCACGCCGACGGACGCGTCCGCCAGCCGCCCGGCGGCGTTCAGCCGCGGCCCGAGCTTGAACCCGACGTCGCCGCAGCTCACCTCGCCCGCGATCTGCGCGACCGACTTCAGCGCCAGCACGCCGGGCCGCGCGCCGCGCGCCAGCTCGCGCAGTCCGAAATGGACCAGGACGCGGTTGGGCCCGGTGAGCGGCACCACGTCGGCGATGGTGCCGAGGGCGACGAGATCGAGCTGCTCGCGCAGGTTCGGCTCGGTGCGGCCGGCGAACCAACCCGCCTCGCGCAGCCGCTTGCGCAACGCGAGCAGCAGGTGGAAGGCGACCCCGACCGCGGCCAGCTCGCGGCCGGGGAAGGCGCAGCCCGGCTGGTGCGGGTTGAGGATGGCCACCGCGCGCGGGAGCGCCTCGGCCGTCTGCGCGGAGGTGTGGTGGTCGATGACGACGACGTCGAGGCCCAGCTGCGCCGCCGCTTCGATCTCCGCCACGGCGGTGACGCCGCAGTCGGCGCTCACCACCAGGCGCGTGCCGCGGCAGGCCAGCTTCTTCATCGCCTCCAGATTCAGTCCGTAGCCTTCGATCAGCCGGTTGGGGACGTAGTACTCGATGCGGGCGGGAGCGCCGCCACCCGGAGCGCAGGACGCGAGCTTCCGCAACACGGAGACGAGCAGCGCGGTGCTGGTCACTCCGTCGACGTCGTAGTCGCCGTAGACGCAGATCGCCTCGCGCCCCTCGAGCGCGCGCTGGACCCGCGCGACCGCCTCGTCGATGCCCTTCAGCCCGAACGGGTCGGGCAGCTGCTCGAGCCGTGGCTGCAGGAATCGCTGCGCGGACTCGGCGTCGCGCAGGCCGCGCGCCCAGAGCGCTCGGCCGACGGCGGGCAGGAGCCCCAGCTCCGCTGCGAGACGGCTGCCCTGCTCGGCTCCGGCGGCCATCGCCGCCTCTCCCGGTGACCAGCGCATGCGAGCGGTCTAGCACCCGGGTCCGACACCGCTGTGGGTGGCGAGCGCGCTGGCGGCGCCCCATATCCGCCGGCGGCACCCGCCGTGCGCGCTCGGCGCACACCAACAGCGTCCCCGGTGGCCAGGTTCCTGGCCAGAGCGGGCTCGATTTCGAGCCGATCGCGCAAAGTCGCGAAAGAACCTACAAATTGCCCGCACCGGCGCGACGCCGCGTTGCCCCCGGGCCGGACCTCCAGCCCGCCGGGCGCCGGCCGGTGCAAGCCTGACGCACACATGCACGGACCTCGCCAACCTCCGCGGCGGGACAAAAGCAGCACGCGCTCCCGAGATGCCCTATGAAAATGGAGGGGGTTGGAAAGGAGCGCGGATGGAAGCGGCGCCCATCGTTTTCCCGGTGCGCTACGTCTCGGAGGGGGCCGCAATCCAGACGACCTCGCGCGGCCTCTCCGGTGAAGGTATCGGGGTGCGCTCGCTCGTGCCTCCGCGCCTCGGCGCGCGCGTCTCGCTCGCGCTCTACCTGCCCGGCAATCCCAAGCCCGAGGTGGCGGTCGGCGTGGTCGCGGCCTCGGCGCGGGACCGGCCGGTCCCCGCGGGCTTCTGGGTGCAGTTCACGGCCATCGACGTCGCGGCGCGCGAGCGGATCACTGCGCTGGTGGTGGAGAAGGCCCGCACGGCGCGCGAGCTTCGGGACGCGCGCGGATTCCAGCGCTACCACACACAGTTCACGGTCCGCTTCCGCACCGCCCGGGAGTTCGTCCGCGAGCACGCGCAGAACATCAGCCGTGGCGGCGTGTTCATCCAGACCCGTACGCCTCCCCAGCTCGACGAGGTGATCACCGTGCAGCTGGAGCTGCCTGACAGCGGCCCCCCGGCGACCACCAGCGGTCTCGTCATGCACCGAGTGACTCCGGAGGAAGGCGAGCAGCAAGGCATCGTCCCCGGGATCGGCGTGCAGTTCCTCGACGCGGAGGATCAGTTCCGCGAGCGCATCGACCGGTACCTCGAGCAGCTCGGCTCCGCCTCGGCCTGAGGCGGGGCGCACGTGCGAGCGCCGCTCCGGTCGAGCTGGAGGCGGCGGTTTCCGCGCCTGTCAAGCCTTGAAAATGGGGGCTGCGGCTGCTGACCGTCAGGGCGATGAGCCATCACGTCATCATGGTCCATCCTGCACTGGCAGCGGCGCCCCAGGCCGTGCGCGAAGAAGCGCGCCGGCGTTTCGAGGAAATCGCCGAAGGGCTAAGCGGAATTCCGGCGGAAAGCCCGTTCTGGGCGTCCACCCGGGTGAGCCGCCTCTGCCTGGTGGTCGAGGGCTGGTCGTTCTTCTACACCCTCGATGACGAGACCCTCCGCGTCACCGAGCTGCGCCGAAAGAAGTAGCGCTCTCGACGGGCCGCTTGCAGGAATGAACCCAAATGCCCACCCTGCTGCCGGATACGTGCATCTCCGGACAATGGGACGGGTGAGTGACTTACTCCGTACACTTCGGCGTCGACGTCGGCAAAGTTCCCGATGCCACCCTCGGTGAGATCCGCCGGACCATGGACGAGATCGCCGATGCCCTGGGCACCGTGCCCGTGTCGAGCCCGTTCTGGACCTCGATGAAGGACTCGCTGCTGCAGATCGAGGTGAAACGCTGGCGGGTCGTCTACCGGGTGGACCAGGGGCTGGAAGCCATCCAGGTGGTCGAACTGTCGCCGACGAGGACCTGAGCCGCGGTCATCTCGCCGCGGCCTGCTGCGGCGGCTTCGGCGCGGGCTTGGCTTTGGGCTTGGCGGCCTCGATCGCCTTCCGGTGCGCCAGGTGCTCCTCGAGCCAGATGGTCATCGGGCTGGCGATGTACCAGGTCGAATACGTGCCCGAGATGATGCCGACCAGCATCGCGAGAGCGAAGTCCTGGATGGTGCCGACCCCGTAGACGATCAGCCCGACGAGCGACAGCGCGGTAGCGCCGGAGGTGAGGATGGTGCGCCCGAGCATCTCGTTGATGCTGCGGTTGATCAGGTCGCGCATCGGCAGGCCTTTGAACTTCTTCGCGTTCTCCCGGATGCGGTCGTAGATGACGATGGTGTCGTTCACCGAGTAGCCGACGATGGTGAGGATCACCGTCACCGAGGTCAGGTTGAACTCGTGGCGCGTCACCACGAAGTACCCCAGGGTGACGATGGCGTCGTGGATGAGCGCGATGACCACGCCGGGCGAGAAGCGGAAGTCGAAGCGGAACCCGACGTACACGAGGATCATGCCGATGGCGTAGATCACGGCGAGGATCCCGTCGTTCCGCAGCTGCTTGCCGACCTGCGGGCCGACGTACTCGGTGCGGACCACCTGGACCGAGTCCTTGCCGAACTTGTCGCGCAAGAGCTGGCCGATCTTGTCGCCCGGACCCTGCGCGATGACCGTGTACTCCTGGTCCTGCGCCTCGCGGGAGGTGAGGGCGCGCACTTCCTTGGCCTGCACCCCGGCCTTCTCCACCGCCGCCCGCAGCGCCGCGGGGTCGACCGCCTTCTTGAAGGTGAAATCGAGCTTGTCGCCGACCTCGGGGTCGAAGTGGAAGCCGGTGAGCTGCGCCTGCGGCAGGTCCTGCGCGACCTCCTGCTTCACCTTGGCGGCCGCCTCGGGCGTGAGCAGGGCGATGCGCTCCACGCGGATGAGGAACTGGTTGTCGGTCTTGTTCCCGTACTCCTGCACGGTCGGCTCGCCGAAACCGGCCTGGCTGACCACCTCGCGCACGTCGCCTGCGGAGACCGGCTTTTCAAACCTCACCTGCAGCTCGGTGCCGCCGGCGAAGTCGACCCCGTAGTTCAGCCGGGGCCAGACGGCGGCGCCGAGGAGGATCAGCGCGTTCACGATCAGCGAGATCGTCACCGCCACCCGGCGG
>Ga0137397_10002047_pt1 | contig 14132 bp, 27 predicted proteins | sample czorhiz116metaG_FD_106658 | JGI IMG/M metagenome (GOLD analysis project Ga0137397, IMG submission 106658) | Vadose zone soil microbial communities from Angelo Coast Range Reserve, California, USA - czorhiz1.16 metaG | ecosystem: Environmental > Terrestrial > Soil > Vadose zone | place: USA... | reverse complement strand
TAATCGCAGAGGAATACCGACCGCTCGGTCCTATTTTCGATTCGTCCGCATCTGCTGAATTCGAAGTCTCCCCGTTTGAAGCGCCCTCCGGATCACGGCGCGCAACCGCTCGCCCTTGGGATCTTCTCCGATTTCCTCGATCACTCGTTCTTTGTCGTTTTGCCATATGTGCACGCTCGTGTCAGCGCCTGCCGGAGATTCTCCGGTTTCAAGCCATGCCAGGAAGTCCGCGCGCGCGTCCTTGAGAGTGGCGAATCGGACGCCGCGCTGTGATGTTTGGAATCTAACTGCGTTTGGTTTTGGCAGTTTTGCCAAGAGCTTCCTCCGTTTGCTTGCGCGTTCCGTACCTAGTGCTCACGGTATATCCCATATCTTCTAGCATTGCCATGAGTCCAAAAACGTCTTCTGAATATGTTTTACGGACTGTCGAACGCTCCTCCGTATTCGATTTCTTCTTCCTCTTCATATCGCTCCTCCGGTTCTGGAAGCGCAGCCGCGCGCACGGTTCGAGTCTTGGGATGTTCCTTCCTCGGCCCTGTGCGCGAACGCCTGTACCGAGTGCCGCCATGCGCGCGGCTGCGCTTCCATGTCGCTTTGCTGACAAATCGCCCCGTGTGCGTGTCGCGGTAGCTCAGATGTGTCCTTTTTCACGGACCGCCCGCAAAACACAGAGTGTTCCAAGAGATAACAAGCGTTTGTTTTTTTCGTTATACACGTTTATTTTACAATCGGTCGCGGTTTCGATCATTCGTTCATTGGCACGCAACCATAAGATGCCGAATTCTTTCGCTCCCGCTTCGTGGATATCTTCGAAAGTCAATTCTCACCTCGCTTCCGGTCCGCAAGCACTTCGCTGAACACCGCCATGCGATGCTTAGGGCACAGCACGATTTCAAACGGGATAGTGATCGGCGTTTTGCCGTCCGCTTCCGTACCGATTTGGTACCCGGCAGGGAATACGCGCCACGCTTCGCGCGTGCGGCGCGTGGAAAGGATTTCGGATAGCTGCTCGCCGCAATCTTGGATGGAGCATTGCTTCATAGTTCCTCCCGCGTCCATTCGGGATTCAACCCGATCCAATACAGCGCGAACGCGGTTGTGACAATCGCGCCGCGCGTGCCGTGCTCATCGATGAGTTGCGACATGCCGGGGACGTCGGATGGCTTGCTTTTAAACTCCCGAAGTGCTTGCTCGAAAGCCATGTTGACGCCACGGCGAATCGCTTGCTCGCGCATGACTTCGTGTGATATGATCATTGATTCCCTCCTGAAATTAGTTAGCCTATGCTAACTAAATCTAAAGCATCACTACGATACCGCGTCCCCATGCATATAACATCACAAGCGCGTGTGGACCGCGCGATTTGATCCAGCCTATTCCTTGGGTGTCCCAGACTTTTCCAACGTGAATAATCTTCATGGCGAATCCTCCATGTCCTAGGTTTCTCCTTGAAATTAGTTAGCCTATGCTAACTAATCTTCTTTTTCCTTGGCCAATTCCGCAAAGGCATCAACGCCCCCGGAATTATACGCGATGGAAATACAGGATCGAATGAATTTTATTTCTAGTTCATCCTTTATGCCGCAAAAAACGACAATGGATTTTGTTTCTGAGTCGATAACTTCCTTCTCTCTTCTCATCACGGGCGAATCCTCCATGTCCTACTGTAGAACGGCGCAAGCACGGCGTCTATGGTACATCCGTACCTGGCCGTTCGTACAGGGGCGAATCTACTGCTGTACTACTGGCCAGGATCAGACTACTGCAATGTACCGTTTCTTCTTGAATTCTTTCACCTCTACTTTCAGGGTTCCTTTCCAGTGCTTTGGAGTTCCACCAAAACGCTTGTACAGGCGAGCGTAGTTTCCACCGCTCGTCTTGAGTCCCATGGCGTACCGCGTTCCATGGCATTTGACAGGCATGGTCATGTCGGAAAATTCCGATTCAGAAGCTTCTGGAGCTCCTAGGACAGTGATACTCCCGGTCGCGCCTACCTTTCCATTGCCGATGTTTTCCGCTTTGAGAAACGGGTCAAAGTCCCCTCCCGTTGATTCTGGTTTGGGGAGAGTCCCACTCCCGTGCCTTCCTCTTGGATTCGGTAAACTCACAGTTGCCTCTTTCTTCGCTACTTCTATGCGCTTCGTTTACGTGCTCGGCAAGCATCGCAAAGTCACGGAAGCACAAGAAACAAAACGCGCACTCTAGCGCGTGCTCCTCTAGCACATGGTCGGTCATTCGCATCCCGACCACGTACGGAGACGGAGCGAAAATTTCGAATCCGCATCGCTGGCATTTCGAGTACCACCCCTTAGGCGCTTCAAGCTGAATCGTGACGGATTCCCGCTTTCCTCCGCGCTTGCTTTTGCTGAACGCAATCGGGGCATCTTTTTTTCCCATCGATGGCATGTCGGCTTAGACACTTGAGACATATTCCTTTCTTATGAAGCTTGATAAGCAAACGTTTCTTACTTACTGGCATCTTGTGGGATGCCAGCCATTGTTTTTGATTCATGCCAGGAATCCCAACCCGTCAACGGTTTCATGCAGAGCGTACACCATAGATTGCCGTCCTTATCTTCCGCCATCCATTGCGCATGCTTCCAGGCATGCCGTATGCGGCCAGGAAACGAAAACAGCCAGAGTTTGAACCAAGAATATCTCATAGTTCGATCTCTTTGTCGGTGAAAAATTCCGCCCAACCAAGAACGGTCTTTACATGTGATGCGCTGACAGTTCCTTCTTCCTCAATTCTTGCCTGTGCTTTTGCCAATGCTCTAAGAATCCTGTGATAACGAAATCCATACGATTTCATCTGCTGGCCAAGCATTTTGGCGCGGATCGATAGAAGCTTGGACATTTCAGGAGGGCACTTTATTTGGTAGCTTTCATGCGGGATGTTTTCAGGGCAGGGCAAAGGAGCATGTTGGCCATTGGCGATGGAATCATGTATTTCGTCTACGGTCTTGTCCTTGTATTTGAAACATACAGGAATGAATCTAGTCATGAATCCGGTTTGCCGCCATTTGCCGCGCTTTGACTTGAAAAATGAAGGGGTTATTCCCATGAGCGCTCCTATCCTTGGGAAATTTTCCCACTTTTCACTTCCTCCTGCATCGGCTGTTTCGCTTTCACCTTCCTCCATCAATGATGCAAGTGTTTGAATTGTTCGTTCCGACACCCCTTTGCCATGAGAAAGAATTCTGACTAAATCGAGAAGCATGATGTGTTTGATTTTTCCGCTTTGTATATCGGCTTTGAAATGGTTGATGCCACGAGAAGTTAAATCAGAGAGATAGCGGATAGTAGGTGTTCCTTTGAAGTATTTCATTGCTTCCGTCTTGGCGCTTTCTTGAACAGCAACAAGCATTACGCTTACAGGTTTCTCATCGGACAATTTACCCGTCCAAAGAGCGGCACGCAAAATACTCAAAATTGGCTCTAATTTGACCAATTTACTCGCATCTTTTGCTGTTTTCTTTGGATTTACACTCAATTTGTTCCCTTTCTTGGCTGCAGATGGAATCCCTCGTATATGGCTTCTCCCACCCACCACCGCTCCTGAAATAAGGTATAAGTTCAAAGGACCATTGTCAAGCGAAATTATTTGACAGTCGATGAATCCGGGTATAGCATGTGTTTTATGCGAACCAAGAAAAAACCGGAAACAGAAACGAAACCCGTTGAAAAATTGCGCGAAGAACCGCGCGAAATACCTTCTGAATCAGAGGATGGACTAGAGCGCAAGTCATTCGCGTTCTTCGTTGATTCAAAAAACAATGTCCAATGGGACCGCATGCGCGAAAAGACGAAGGAGGAACTGCGCGCTTTCTTGAAACGTCCAGACATTGCCAAAGCACTTGGAGTTGAAGCTCCTGCCGAAATGATTGAGTTAATGTCCGTCGAATGGTGCGCGAACCTTTACGATACCGTTGGAACAATTGAAGCAGCGATGGCTTCAAAGTGGAAAGGGGTGCCAAAAGAAATCGCCGAACAAGCCTTTGCTTACAGCGCTTTCGAGAAATCGCAGTTAGGTCCTCCAACGGCGCGCGTCATTAATAAGTACGCGACGGATTGGATGGTACGTTTCAAGGATGAAATCGCGCTCGCCTTTTTGCTCATCACTATCACAATGGCAAAGATTCAATTGTGCAACGCTCTCATTGTTCAGCAAGAACAATCGCGGCCCGCTCCCGCTCCTGCTCCTGTAACTCCGATTGACAAGAAGAAAGAAGAGGTAGTCCAATGAGATTGAATCTTGTTAAGAATCGAATCTCGGGCAAATGGATTCTGTGGTTGGCTTGCTGTCCACCGCATAGTTTTGATACTTTTGAGATTCCTGCTTAACAGTGCAGGTAGGCCCTTTAGCGAAGTGTTCACAGCCCCAACTTTCGCCGCTTATAAAATGCCACCGAATCATCAGGCAGTAGCGTGGGACAAACGGAAAGCGCGAGTGAGCCTTGTACAAGGCGCGCAAACTAGGGGCACCAATTTATGTTGACTCTCATCATCGGACGAAGAAGGCAAGGGAAAACGACACTAGCGTATTCCCTTAGCCTGCGCTCTCCTACTCGCGTTATCTTTGACCCTCGCGGACAGTTCAGAACGACCGATGATATTCTCCCGAATGGAGACGGGCTCTTGGAGCTCTTGGATGACCGAAGCGAAATAATCATTCAACCGCGCGAATACGTTCGCTCCTCTTTTACGGAAATTTGCCGCGCGTTCGCGGACTGGATTGAGGAAAATCCCCAGGAGCAGGCGGTGCTCCTCGCGGACGAAGTTCTTTTTATCGACACTCCGAATACGGATTATCCTTCTCTTGACCGCATCATTCGATTCGGAAATCCTGAACGGGTCAACGTCATCATGACCGCGCATAGGCCGGGAGATATTTCGACGGACATTCGCGCGATTGCGGATTATTGGTGCATTTTCAAAACGACTCAAGAGCATGACTTGAAAGTGATTGACCAAAGGTGCGGCAAGAACGTAGCGGACTTGGTTTCAAGGCTGAACACTAAGCAGTACATCGTATGGAGCGATGCGGAAGGAATCTACACGGTAAAATTGAATTCCGCATCGTGGTACGTGAACATCGAACGACGAAGCGAGAGTATACCAGCATGATTCGGTTGCTACGGTTTCGCGGAATCTTTTTTGTTGACAGATTCAGGTTTAAAATGATACAAAGGGGGCGTATGGCAACGGCACCGCAAGTAGATATATCCAAACAAATGCTTGACCAAGTAGTTACGCAATTGAGTTTTGCTTTGGCAGCCGCGAAGGATGTTCCTCCAGAAGTAGTTCTCACTGGCAGCAAATTCCTGGCCGAGCTCAAGAAATGGGCAGAATCCAAATGAATGATATCGGATTCATTCTCACAATCGGACTTTGGAGCATCGTGCTTTTTTTGTTTACGAAGTACGAAATCATCGGCGTATGTCAATGGGACGAATGGTTCCATCCGGCAAGATTGAGAGATGATTGTCCCAATGGCATATAAATTTTGGCGCAATACGAGAACGGAAAAACATTATCCCGATATTCCCGAGCTTGCTCCTGATCCCCCGCCAGTTCCTCCCATACCTCCGCGTCCAGGCGCGGGATGTATCTGCGAATTTTGCGGGTGCCGCTTGACTTCTGGAGGGGAAATAATCAAGATGGGGGAGGTGGCTAAATCCGTTCGCAAGCATGAAAGTGAAGTTGAAGGTTTTAAGAAACAGATTGACGAGCAGGCAAAAGAGATAGCGGCGCTCAAGACTAAGATTCCCGCCGTGCCAAGACGGATGCCGATTTAAAGATTTTTACATACCGCTGTAAGCTTCCATCGCCCGGAAGCGGAAAGGAAATAAAAGTGGATATTCATTGGGCGAGATATATAGCCATTTTGCTCGCCGCACTTGTCCTCGTCTTAGTTGCTCCTCTTCTTGGTTTCAATTTTGGAGCGGGACAGAAGGCGGCTGCTTGATGGAACACCTGATCGCATTCGTTCTCTCCATGCTGGCAATTCTTGTTGGCGCATATCTTGGCGTAATGCTCCACCCCACAATTTCAAACCTAACCGGAGGTAAAATCTAAAATGGCCAACCTCACGGTTCGTCAAGTCGCTTCTCTTCTTGGCCGCAATCAGGGCCCGGAATTCTTTTTTCAAACTGCTTGGACGGCGCTTAACAACGTAGTCATTCCGAAAGCAATCAATTTGAATCGTCCGCTCGAACGCTTGCACCTTGTTTGGCAGGGGCGAATCGTGATTGCTACGTCGAATATGACCAACGTTGCGGCTGAATCCTTGCAGAATTTGATTCAGACCATCAAACTTACGGGGACGCATGCGGCATTCAAGGCAATCACTCCTATCAATTTGACGGGAGCAGATGCTTTCGCTTGGCCAAAGCTTTTCCGTTCGCGTGGCGCTACCATCTACATCAATGGAGCGCGCCAGGAAAACCTCGATATCCCCGCTGGATTTTCCGCTCAAACGGTTTTCGGAAACATCGGAACGTATGACGTAGAAATCCATTGGGACATTCCTCTCGTTCCTGTCGTTCCCGCAGCGGCAAAACTTTCCGTCATCCCATTTCTTTACCAGCAAAAAGATTGGGGCGATACGCTGCAGGTTTTCCTTACGTTCGCGGATGCTACCGCGCTTGGCACGGCGGGAACCGCGACATTCACATTTTCTTCTTTCGGATCAGGGGCGGGGACTCCTCAGTTGTTCCTGTTCACTAATTATGAAATTCTTGGAGCGCTCGCAGAATCGATTCAGTCTGCGGTAGTGGTCCGTAACACTCAGAACATTCCCCAGGGAAATATCACCGCGCAATCTTCAACGCTCCAACGCTTGCAATTGCTTCAAAAGCAAAAGACGACGAACATTTTGCTTAAATCCGGACTTGTTCAAGCCGGAACATCGGCAGGTGTAACCGTTTACAATACGCTCTCGGACGCCATCTTCGAACAGACTCAAGTCATTGTGGACAATAAACCCGTTCGCAATAACTTCCTCAATGCAGCCTACAAGGAATATGCGGGATACTCTTTCGATGCACGTCTTCCGCAAGGATACTTGCCGTTCAGTTTCATGGATAGCATGAATCCTTTGACTGCATATCCAGCGGACCAATTAGCAGGCGGTTCGGTTTTCGAGCTTGACTCTCAGGTAAAGACCGCGAATGCTTCTAATTTCGCGGAAGTTATCCAGGAGCAATATCTCGGAAATCCTGCCGCTGCCTAGAATTCTCATCGCTTGTGATGGGCGATTCGGCAAGCGGGGCGCGCATGCTTGAGAAAAACGCGCAATCTTTTCGAGGAAAATAATGGGAGCAATGGGTTGGTTTGGGACAGATTGTTCTACTAGCAATTACGCTTGGGCCGATCCAGGATGCGTCGTTGCGGGAGTAGGGCAAAGCCTGGGTACGGTAGTTGATAAAATTACTTCTCCCATTTTCGGCGAATTCAATAAAATTCTTTGGACCGTCGCAATTCTTGTGGTAATCGTTCTTTTATTGATTGGCTTCGCTCCAAACGTGCGGCATATCATTCCGCATTTCGTATGAGACAGGGACTCTTCATTCTCGGAGCGGGGCTTATGGGAATTTATGCTTACGATTTCGCAGCGGGAAAAATAAACAATTCGACGGGAAAGAACACACTTCCGCAAGTATGGGGGATTTTTAGCAATCCTGAAATGGTGAATTATTATTTCTCGGAAATTTGGCTTCTTGTTACAGGACTTGCTATACTGTTTTTCTTGGCGGCCACGGCATGAATCCGGTAGGACTGGCTGTCATCATCTTAGCAGGGGGACTGATTCTTTACTTCATCATGGGACATAGACCAACGCAAACGATTTCATCTGGTAATGCCAGCGTAGATGCGTTGGCTAGGGCAATTTCTATTGCCGAGGGTTCGAATTCTTCTTGGAACAATCCTGGCAGCCTCACAAAGTCTTTCGGGTTTCCGAATCAAGGGCCGCAAAATGCCGATGGCGTTCTGCGATTTGATACTCTCAATGATGGATGGCAAGCGCTGTACGCTCAAATTCAAAGCATCCTTGAAGGACGTTCTCATTTCACATTGAGTGAAACTCTCGAAGAATTTGGACTCCGTTGGTCGGGAAATCCGAATTGGTCGGTTAATGTCGCGCGAGAACTCGGAGTAACTACAGATACGACTCTCGGAGAGGTAATTGCATGAACAGAGATTTCTTTCTTGGAATTTTGGTAGCTATCGCGCTCTTGATGCTCTGGAGAAAAGAGCATAAAGGAGTAATCGCGCAAGCAAACGCTCCTGGCATGCCGGGATATTTATCTGCCGGAGGATGCGCAGGAGGATGCGGCGCAAGCGCGAATGCTCCAAGCTTTGCGACTGCTCCTTTTGCTCAAGGAGAGATTCCTAGCGGAGTAATCGGAATGGTTTCTCCGAGCGCTCCTCCGCTTGGCGGGGCTGGAACGACTCCAGCCGAAACAAGTTACATGAGTCAGATTCAGCTATGGACCCCTCCCGTATCAAGGATTGCTCCAAGGAGTAACATGGTTCCTGCTGGCACCTATACACAGCCTGCTAGTTATGCTCCGAATACCAGCGGACCAACTCCACGCGCTGTAGCTACTGCGCCAGTTTATAATGATCAAGCTTTTGTGAATCGTTCCGCAACAAGGAATTTGGGAACTGGCCGAATAGCTTTACTTGCTTAAGCGAAAGGAATCGTTATGAAAGAAGCCCCTCTACTCGCGGTAGTCATCGGCGGATTCGCTCTGCTTTATTACGCTATGAAAAGCGGATGGATTGGACCGAATCCAAGCGCCGCGATTCCTGTTGGACGAGGAGTATATGCTCCTCAACCTGCGCAAAATTATTCCGGTTATCTTGCTGCTTCGACTGCTCCCGGAGTATCGAATGCTTTGAACGGATTGCTTTCCGGGATTGGTGGAGCGCTCAGCGGATGGATGCATACGAAACCATCAAATACTCCTGCCAATGTTCAGGCAGCCGCGCCAACAGGGGCGTATCAAGCAGCGAGTACCGGAGTAGGCCCATCGAATCCTCTTGGTCTCTCCGATTCAAATGATCCTTTCTTGTGGACTAATCCAATGGCCTACGATAATACGGACGTGACATCATTCAGTTACGATGCTCTTGCGGCTGACAATGCCTATGACCCGACATACTCATTGATGCTGGATACCAGTTTGCTTCCAGCTTAAGAACATGGCTACCCCGACAAATGTTCCCGATTATGTAGCGAAGGGACTGCCGCAAGGATTGGCATCCTATGATCCCAATGACCCATTCGCGTCTTTGTATCCGGCCATCATCCAGCGCAACATGCCTGCGAACGTGGATACCAAAGGCTTCGCAATTCAATGCGAAGCTATGCTTCGTGCCAGGGGGCTGATTTACGCGAAGCAAGTAGACGGCGATTGTGGAAGTTCTTCGGCTGGAAATCCAGGATTTACGAATTCTCAAATCACGGGACTTGCCGGACAAGCAAGCGCTTTGAGTGTTGGCGGGTTGGGCGCTGTTGGCATTCTTTCTGGAGCGGCCACATTTGGAATCGGTGCGGCGATCACTGTTGCAGTCGCGGGAATTTCGGAAATATTTCAGCATCATGACCAAGCGGTAGCGAATGAACAAAGAACCATTTGTTCCGTAGTGAATTATTTCAATGGGGCAAAGCAACAAATCGATGCCGCTGTCTTGTCAGGTCAAATTACTCCTGGAGAAGCTGTCACTTATTTGAATCAAGTCGCGAACCAAGCCAAGACGGGGCTTTCCTCCATCGAAAAGGTCTGCAATGCAGCCTGTTATTTCAAGGCATACATTGCCGCGCAAGTGGACTTCGCGCGCCAGTATTACCCGTCCATCGCGCCAAATACCGGACAATTGCGTCCAGGACAGGCACCAACTGCTTTTGGAAGCTTGCCGGGTGGAGTGCCTTCGACAGCTAATAATGTTGCTCCTGCGCCCCCGCTACGCTCTGTATATGGTCTTAATCCCGTGCCTGTTGGAAGTCCCGTAAATCCTGTCAGTGGTACCACGCGCTCTGTGGCAGTGCAAAACTATCGTACCCCCACAGGTCAAAGCGGCAAGCTTGCCGATGTTCCTCCAACATCCGGAAATCTAGGTTGGGGATTCTTTGTCGTAATAGGAGTCGTTATCTTTTTGCTCCTTGGTGGTACAAAAGCAGTAGCGACATGAAAAGGAAAAAGCCATGATGCGAACGGTTTCCTGTCCAATATGCGGCATGCAAACATCCGCTGAAGAATTAGTAATTGCCGAGAGCGCTCTTGCCGAACATGTCAAAACGCATGCGGGAGATAAATTCACAGGAGCAAAAGCAGCCGAACTCGTGACCGAGTTACAAGCTTCACAAGAATTCTTTCGAACGGTTTCCAGCCTCGAAGGAGTCGAAGTGAAAATGAGGCAAGCAGCAATGTTTAGAGTAGCGGAAATTCAAAGGATTCTTTCCTGAGCGTTACGGGCGAATGCGCGAAGGGAGAATGGGACCGCATCGGGACGCGGTCCCGAAAGTTATGAGGCAAGCGATTCCACAAGGTGCGGCGGCTATTCCGATAGTGGATACAAAAGGAGAGAGGAAAGGATTCTCAATTCAGAATGTCAGCGCGGCTGATATTTATTATTCAGATGACCAACGTCAGCTTGATTCGGTTGATCGCACCAATCTTCCGACTGCGGGACATTTACTTCCAGGCGGCAACACGCAAGTCGTGGTATATCCCGTATTCGTTGGAAAGCTTTTTGCTCGGACTCAAGGAGTAGGCGCGGCTTTGGAGGTGATACCTTATGAAATTGACGCTTGCTGAATTCCTTTTCGCAACATTCCTACTCGTTCCATGCGCCCAAGCGCAATTGACGCCTCAAGGAGTCGAGCAGCCTATCACGTACAGTGGAAAAGTAGCTTCACTCGCCGTAAATACTCCCGCATTGAACTTTTCGACTCCCACGGGGACAAATACTTTCATCCTGGCATCGCAGCCCGAAACCGCTGCCCGAATTTACATCGTCAATGAAACATCGAATGCTTGCGTCGGTGCTTTTCAAGTGACCGTAGCGACCACGGCGCAAAAAAACATCGGGTCATTCAATAACAATCAACAGAATTGGGCAGTTGTTCCGATTATCAATACGTCAGGAAGCTATGCGGCAAGTTCAGGAGTTTTTACCATCCCCGCTCTCGGAAGCGTCGTCATCACCTCATCGGCGATTGCCGGACAGAATGTAGCCGTATTCGTGGTCAATACCACAGGATCATGCGCATCAACAAGCATAGACGTACTCGTGGAATTCGCTACCGTGTCGATAACTTCCCCGCTCATTAATGTGGCGTCAGGGAACAATATCATCCAGCCTGGACTTGTAGCGAACGTACAAGGCATCGTCCCTGTAGGTTCTTCTTTGGCATCTGTCAATCCCGTCGCTATAGGTGGTAGAACAGCGCCAAACAATAATAATGCTGTGATGTATGGAGTTTCTCAACCTGGAGATGGAGGAGGAAATTCTTACAATAGCTTTCCCATAGGTGGAGACAAAATCGGTCCAGGGTCTACATTTGGTTCAACTGTAACTCCCCAGGGAAGCACGCAAGGCCCTTTAGCTATAGATCTTTTTGCACTACAAGCCAATGCTGGTGGAGGAATAAATCCAATAACAGCGGCGGACGGAGTCAACGGAGTACCCACAAGCAATCCGCAAGCTTTGAACGTGGAAAATACCGGCTATTTCAAGAGTAACAGTATAGGGATAACTGTTCCAATAACTATTGTGACACTATTTACACCTCCTGGAACTGGAACTTATCATGCTTGTTACGTTACAATGCAAGTTACTTTCAATAGTGGAACGACTCCAACATTGGATATTTATTTTCAAACTGGAACATCTACCACATCGGGAGTATTCACTGATAGATTGCATTTCACCCAGATTTTGGGTACTAGTGTCAATGTTTTTGGGGGAATATCAGAAGGAGTCGGAATACTCCCAACAACTATGACCGATGCTACGCTTGGTGGAGTAGCTGCCGCAAAAGTAGATGGGCCAATAGGGTCAGTTGGTAGATTGAAATTCGTGGCTGGAGGAACAAGCCCGAATTACACGGTATCATGGGGGGTTGCCTGCTCATGACATCCGGCGAACGCAACATCATGATTGTGCTTGTCATTTGGGCAATCGGCATGGGCATACTTTTGTATTCGTTGTTTGGATCAAAACAAAGTGCCGGGTGAAATCCTGGCGCTTGCGTTAGGCGGAAAGATGACCAAGAACATAAAACTTTTCATCGGCCTAGCAGTCGTGGGAATTCTTGTCTATTGGATTGCCAAGAGTAAAAATCCCGCAATCCCTTTCGGAGCGAGTGCGCCCGTTGCCCCGAGCGTACCAAGCAATGTGAGGTACATGGGGCTGGAGACTACACCGAAGTTGATGCAAAATTAATATGTTCGGACTGACCAAGGGATTCTCGGATGCGCCGTACATTTGGATTGGAATAATCCTAATCCTACTCGGCACGGTCCTTTGGATTTACGGAGACGTACTTCATGGTTGTCTATAATGTTTGGCCGGGAGATACACGTCGAAAAGATGGAGACGATGATGGAACCATCAAGATTAATGATTCCAGGTGGAGAGGATTGCGCTGGTGAGAGTCCCCTGCTCTAATCTGCAAAGCACCGTAATCGTTCTGACAAGCAGGCACATCGTCGGATTCTCGATTCAGAATATGTCCGCAACCGTGGACATCTATTTCTCGGACGATCAAAGACAGCTTGACATTGTGGACCCTGCGACCGGAATCCCGAAAGCAGGGCATCGATTGTCGGCATCGGCAACCAATTCGGTCCTTGTTATTCCCTGGCCGTTTCAAGGAAAGCTTTTCGCGCGCGCCGCTGGAACCGGATTGCAGAACCCTCCCGTCGAGGTAGAAGTTATTCCCTTTTATGGAGAGGACGCTCCGATAGACAAGGGGAAACCTGGACCATACAGAAGCGATAGGGCATGGCCGAATGCTTAAGGAATTATGGGAGGGTATCGAGGCTATCAAAAGCATAGCGCGCTCCCTAAGGGAGCTTGTTCGAATCGAAAGAGTCGAACATGCAGCGACAGGGTTTAAAATCTATCAAACAATCGGAGGAAACATGCAATCGGACGTAAAAGGAATCGTGAAAGGATCAACGGGGAAATTCTCTGCGACAACTGTACCGGTAGGAGGATTGTTGCAATCGGGAAACATTCCGAAATGGAGCGCGAACGATACGAACCTAATTCTCGTTCCATCCACCGATGGACTATCGCTTGAAGTATCGACTGTCACAAATGATCCGGGAACATCATTCGATTTGGTTCTCGCGGGAATCAATTCCGCTGGCGTGCCAATCAGTTCCACCGTCAATGTTCCCTTGACTGTGGCTGTCGTACAGCCCGCGACGGGGTTTGACATCAAGCAAGTGAGCTAGTAGAATTAATTCATCTCACCATGTGAGGAGGAGGGGTTTCAATGCGAAGGTTTCTACTCTGGACCGCAATGGAATTCCTCCTTTTGCTTTCTCTTATCTGGATACTCGCGATTCTTGGAGGATGCTCCACGAAGTACTTTACCTATCGCGCACCTCACAAGGAGCCCGCTCCGCTAGACTGCCAAGATGTTGAAAATATCCACATTCCTCCGGGATGCTTCATGGAGAAAATTCCTGGCGGAATAAAAGTCGCATGTCCTGGCCGAAGAACTATGACATACAAATGCGAGGCTCCATGAAAACCAAATATATCGTTTGGGCGATCGTGATTCTTGCCGGATGGTTTATTCTCAATCGCGCGACTACAGGAAATCGAGCATGAAGAAATACGCGTTGTCGCTTACTGCCGGAATTGTTTTATGTGCCGCCATTTTTTTTATGACATTTATAGAGCCAACGAAAAAGCAGTGTGATATCCAATGTGACAAGGGCCAGTGTCCGTGTGTAGAAGAATGTAAACATCTGGCAACCAAATCCAGCCCAGCATACCCAAGTACCAAACCATCGCTAAGTACGCTTAAATCGGCTGTAATGCGCAGCAAATAACATCGTGCAACGTTATGGGGAAACCGATAAACACATATTAGCGCGCGCCCG
>Ga0137397_10002046_pt1 | contig 14133 bp, 13 predicted proteins | sample czorhiz116metaG_FD_106658 | JGI IMG/M metagenome (GOLD analysis project Ga0137397, IMG submission 106658) | Vadose zone soil microbial communities from Angelo Coast Range Reserve, California, USA - czorhiz1.16 metaG | ecosystem: Environmental > Terrestrial > Soil > Vadose zone | place: USA... | reverse complement strand
TTCTTTGGAAGACATCTCCGGGGCTCCTCCGCCCGCTCCGCACAGGGACCGGGCCGCTCATCGCGAATCGGAAATTCCGAATCGCTTGCCTCGTTACGTCTCATTGCTGATCGTGCTCGCCGCTACTTCCACCGGCGTTGGTTATCAAGTCGCGCGCCTTGAAATTGCTGGAGCAGGTTGGTTCCACGCTGCCCCGTCGCTGGCGTCCGATGCTGTTCAGGCGCCCGCTCTAGTGCCAGCCTCCAATCCCCGCGCTAATAACACCGACATCGAAGCAATCAGCCACCTGGCGCCCCAACAGCAGGCCGAGAGCCTTCTCGAACTTGCCATCCACCGGGCCGACCAGTCCCTCGGTTTGATCCACACGAATTTGGATTCCTGGCGCGGCCATCTCGAAGAAACTGATCAGCTTTTCCATCTGGTGCTTGCAGCCCTCAACTCCGACGATCCTCGCGTGCGCGTCGCCGCCCTGGAAATCGAACTCGTCGCCAACAACCTGAGGAAGTCCCCGCAAAGTCTCGCAAAGCTTCTCAATCAAATTCATAACGATCCCGACGGCCGCTATCTCGCGCTCTGGAGGCTCGGCGCTCTCGGCAATCGCGGCGTTGAACCCGCCACGGTATTGGCCACACTCCTTCGCTATTCGCGCGATCCGAACCAGCAAATACGTTTCTGGGCCGTCGAAGGATTGGCAATGCTGGGCACCGAGGAATCCATCGATCCTCTTCTCTCCATTTTGGCCCACGATCCCGCCAAGCAAGTCCGCGAACGCGCTGCCTCCAACCTTGCGCGTTCCGGCATGCTCACGGATGAGCAGCGCCTCACCGCCGTTCCCCAGCTCCTGAATCTCCTTGACGACGATTCTCTCGAGCCCGCGACGCAGGACTTGGTCTGCGCCTCTTTGCAAGCCATCACGGGCGCTTCGTTCGGAAAAGACCCCGGCGCTTGGCGCGATTGGTGGGCACATCACGATCGGCCCGAAAACCGGCTCCATGTCCCCAAAGGCCTGCTCCTCGCTTAATATTGAATCGACGGCACTTATCTCCAGAATTACCGTTCGAAAGATGAAATAGTGCTTGACCATGCCGGGTCCTATTCGTAAAACTAACCTATGCCCTCCCTAATCTCAACTTGGTTCCCTCCCAGGTCCAAAAGGAAAACCATCCCGGCACCGGAGCGCCGTTGTACACGCCGTATGATCATGAAAGTCCCGTTGAAGTTTCGCCCCCTGCAAGCCCCGGCCGATTCAGAGGGGGAGGCCGCCTCCATGAATATCTGCAACCAAGGCGTTTATTTCGCCACGGAACAGAGGGTGCCCAAGGGAGTGATGATTCAAGTGCATTTGAAAATGCCCCGGGAAGTGGTCGGGGACGACGTGACGGAATGGTGCTTCACCGGCCGCGTCGCGCATGTCGAACCTTTGGGGGCCACAAGCGATAAATTGGGCGTAGGCGTGCAGTTCCTCTATTATGAAGTTCCTCGACCTTCACTCTAGCGCTGCACCTGATAACCCACGGCCCGCTTCGCGCGTCCATTAAGGGGTAGACTATCCCCGGAAACGCTGCAACAAGGAGGCCGCATGAAACGTCGCGATTTCATCCATCGCACTGCTTGCGTCGCTGGTGCCGCCTGGATCCATACGGCCGCCTTCGCGCGGCGTTCGTTCGCTCTTACCGCGCTCTCGCGCAAGTTCAGCGCCGCCGACACTGTGACCCTCGGTAAGACTGGCATCCAGACCAGCCGCCTCGCCATGGGCACCGGCACCGTTGGCAGCGGTCATCATTCCCACCAGACTGCCCTCGGCATCAAAGGCCTCTCCGACCTGCTCCTCAGTGGCTACGATCATGGTCTGCGCTTCTTCGATTCCGCCGATTCCTACGGCAGCCATCCGCACGTTGCCGAAGCGCTCAAGCACGTCCCGCGAGACAAAGTCACCGTACTCACCAAAACGTGGGCGCGCGACCCTGCCTCCGCCCGCGCCGATCTCGACCGTTTTCGCCGCGAGCTCGGCACTGAACACATCGACGTCTGCCTCATGCATTGCCTCACCGAAGGCGATTGGACCGAGCGCTACCAAGGCGTTATGGATGTCCTCTCTGAAGCCAAGCAGAAGGGCATTATTCGCGCTCATGGTTGCTCGTGCCATAGCATCGAAGCGCTCCGTGCCGCCGCCAAGTCTCCCTGGGTCGATGTCGATCTCGTCCGCATCAATCCCGTTGGCGCGTACATGGACGCCGATCCCAACACCGTCCTTGCAGTCCTCCGCGAGATGCGCGCCGTGGGCAAAGGCATCATCGGCATGAAGATCCTCGGCCAGGGCGAGCTTCGCCATCGCCAGGACGAAGCCCTTCGTTTCGCCCTCTCGCTCAATCTCCTCGACGCCTTCACCATCGGCGCTGAATCCCAGTCCGAGCAGGAAGACTTGATTCGTCGCATCGCCGCCGCTGCGTAACCCGTCTGGGCGTATAATCTCCGCGAAACGGCAGGAGGTGCCGACATGGCCAAAACCAAGCAGTTTACGATCGCCATTGATAATCAGCCTGGTGCGGTTGCCGCAATCGCGCGAGCCCTTGGGGACGCCAAGGTGAATATTCTCTCTCTCTTGGGAACCGCCCAAGGCACGGCCGGCAGCGTTCAATTCATCGTGGATGATGCCCGGCGCGCAAAGAAAGCCCTTGACGCGGCCCGCATCGCATACCAGGAAACTCCCGCGGAAGCCTGCGATTTGCCCAACAAGCCCGGTGCCCTGGCGCAATGTTTGGCGAAACTCGCGGCCAAAGGCGTCAACCTGAACTCGATCCACGCCACCGCCGCCAAGGGCGGTAAAAAGGCCGTCATTGTCTACACTGCGGAAGCCGCCGCAAAAACGGCCACCGCCAGCGCGTAGGAGCGCCTCTCTCCTTCGGTGGTTCTTCCGCTTTTCGGGCGCGGCGTGCTCGCTCCCCGCGAGCGCGTGGGCCTGTTGCCTGAGGACGACCGTTGGTTCACCATCTACTTTGCGCAACTTACCCTGCGCCCCATCCCCCTACCGGAGCGGACCAGAAAGTGTCAGGTATATGCCCGGTCTAAACTGTTAGGGATTCCCTCGGCCGCACATGACTAGCCACCCATCCATTCAAAGCACCGTCGCCTCAGTGGGGATGCCACTTCCGCGTCTGGCTCTGTTGACTCGGTACCCACCGCAGTCGGCACCTGCCCCGACCGGCTCGGGGTCGTTACTTCCCGTTTTTCTCTTCACTGACCACCGTCCACTGATCACCGCCCACTTTCTTCTAAGTTCTTTGGAATGCGCAGGTCCGAAAAACGCGCCCATAACTCCTTTAGGACAATCTAGAAACTCATACAGCCCGTAACGAACAGATTCCATGCCGCGGGCAATCCTTCCGAATGCTTGCCGAGCCGAGGCGCAATCTCTTCCGTCGATCCGCTCGTTTGATGAAGTACTGATCCAGTTCGCGCCGCATTTTTGGCCGGGCGTGGAAGATCCGCGCCTTTACGGCTGCGACGGAAATGCCCATGCCTGCTGCGATCTCCTTCATCGAGCGCCCTTCCAATTCATAGAGTTCAAGGACGCGGCGCGCATTCGGCCTAAGCTCGGCAAGCGCTTCTCTCAGCATTCGCGATCTTTCTTGGCGCAAGCAGTCCTGCTCGGGGTTCGGCGCCGAATCTGTTACGGCATCCCGAAACGACATGTCATCCGATTCAGAATGTTCGTCGATGGAAGTCTCCGCTTTCCGCGCCTTCTTGCGGAGCTTCATAAGAGCGACATTGATCGCAATGCGCGAGAGCCAGGTGGAGAATCGAGCGTCGCCCTGGAAATCGTGCAGATGAACCAATGCGAGCTGGAACGCTTCTTGCACAACGTCTTCGGCGTCCTCGTGGTTTCGCATGATGCGTCGTGAGAGGTGAAAAATTCTCCGCTTGTAGCGATTGAAGAGCTCGCCAAAGGCGACCGAATGGCCGCTCTTCACCGCGGCCAACAGTCGCGCGTCATTGCCCTGCCCGGCTTCCAGGTCGCCGGCCCACCGATCGTTCTGTAGTGCAGCTCCATCAAGCGTCTGTAGTGACATAGCTCTTCGCCTTTCTGTTTTCAGACCCGTGGATTCAATTCGCCCAGCGGCGCCGATCAGGTGCGCCTTGTGGTCGTTGACCGGCACTCCTTAGCCGCTCCAGACGTTCAAGTCCTGGGGGAGCCGCGATCTTTGCTGTGGGGCACTCCCGTTTCTCACCACGAGTAAGGGCACTCTTCGTACCAAACCCGATGCGCTTTACGTCACCGCAAGTAGTTGATTTAGAAGGAGGATTCGAAGGCAGAGACGAATCCGTGTGTCGGAGTGTCGGAGGCAGAGACATCCCTCTGACACTTCTACTGACACCGCAGGCACGGCAACGGCGGTGTTTTTCAGAACTACGATTTCCTGAAATCATTCTGCTTGAGGTCGTGCGCGGTAAGCTTTCCCCCGGCGGACTTCAGTGCTGGAATGCGGACGGGTTTTTTATCAGCGGCCTGGACTCGCCGACAACGTGTCTTATGGTTTTCTCCGCAACAAGGAGATGAGGTTTTGGACGCTCTTTGCAAGTTCCATGACTTCACCACCTCCATGGAGTTCGAACTCGACTTCATAATTCCCTGTCGCAGCATGATCAACGGCCTCTTTAAGGCTGACGAGCGGGTGTATCACTTCGCGAGGCAGAATGAAGCTGACCCACACACTAAATACGAGAGAGAGAGCCGACACAATGCTCAAGCGCCACTCAGCACGATGAATCAGTTGGCGGGCTTCCTGGTGATCCAGTTGGACGCGCCCCCAATTGCGCTTTTCCAGCTCGGACGCGAGTTGCAGGGTCCGTTCACTTGATGCCCGAAGGTCCGGGGCGACTTGGCGTGACGCGGGGCTTCCTACCTGAATAGCTTCTGTAACCCGAGTATCAAACGATCCGACTCGAGTGCGAAGGTCTTGAATGAGCTGGCCTCGACTCTCGTGCCTGGCCTTTCTAACAAGATCGTCCAAGTCTTTTTCATAAGCCAGCACGGCTTCCCGAATGCGTTGGGCGGGTTCTTGCCTTGACTCCGTCATCGCCGAAACCGCGCCAGCGAATTGCTGCTGATATAGGCTGAGTTCCTCGAGACCCTGCTGAACGATGGTTTCGTCGCCAGGCTCAAGTCCCCCAATACGAACCAGGACTTGCCTCGCATTGGTGAGTGATTTCTGGTTCGTCTGAAGATATTCCGGGTCCTGGAACAAAAGATAGTTTCGCGCCGCACGCCGAGCCTCTAAGATCTCAATGGAGGCTTGCTCTGCGAGCTTTGCCGCCGGCGCATCGACATTCACGATACGGTCCACGATCCGGCCCATCACAAACAAATAATAAACAGCCAGGAAAATAACGGGGACCAGAATCAACCTGGCGATCGCCATGCTATAGGCAACTCTTTTCCGCAATGAGCTTCCGGCCGCAAAGATCTTAAAAGATTTTCGGGTTCTCCATCGCATGAGCTAAACCTTCGCAGAGTGTTGCCGTCAGTTCCCGCGAAACTTCTTAAGGCACTAACCGTGCATTGTTTCAGAAGCAGACGAACAGGCGTCACTGGCCCCGTAGCATGCCGGGGGGGATGTCATTATGCCGCGCGAGGTCTTCGAGATCATCGAGCTCACTTTGGATCTCGTACACGCGCCGCTGCAGGATCTCAATACCAGCCTCGGGCGTGATGCCGATGTCGCCCCGGTCCAGATCTACGCCGCCGGTCATGGTCTTAAGGCTCCGCACATCATCGAGTGCCTGACGATACTCCTGAAGTCTAGCTTCCCGCCGTTCGAGCTCAGCCCGCAGCTTCGAGGCTTGCTCGGCGTACCACTCAGGATCCTGTGTCTCTAGGTACGGTGAAGGCGCCGCGACGGCCGCTGTCGCTTCTTCCGGGGCTTGGCCTACGACCGAGATGAGACCCGGGCCGCTAAGTTTTTCGAGGTCCTCGTTCGTCCATAGTACAGTTGCCCCTTCCGACTTCCCCGCGCGCGGCTTGTTTGCCGCGCGCAGAGGAATGGCCAGGGTACTCAGGGTCATCGAGATGGCTAGTGAAAACGTCAGATAGCGATTCATCTCCATCCCCTTAGTGTTTCGCCGACGGGGCGGGAGGAAAATGCTGGAACATTTTGTTCACGCCTTTGTCGAGGTTCTTGGTGTTCTTGTCCGCCTTGTCGGAGAGCGTATCGCTCGATGAGCTTCGCCAGATCAGTTTCTCCGTTTTTGCGTCGAAGAGGTCGACCACTAAGGTCCCCACCTTGTAGGTTTCAACCGTTGTGGTCGCGTCGCCAAATCCACCGCCGAATCCTCCCCAACGGCGACCGCCTCCGAACCCGTTATAGAACGTGTCCAGGGTTTGCTGATTCTGAGTCGTCTCGATGGCAAAGACCTCGACGTCGCCTCCCGAGGAGACTTCCGTCCAGCCTTTTGCCGCCAGAGCGCTGTTCACAGCACTCTTGATGCGGTCGACCAGGAGCTGGTCTTTCGTCTGGACCTTTTCCCAAGAGTAGGTCTTGTATTGACCGAAGTTTGCACTGTGGTCGTAGTCGATATTGACGTGTTGAGCGAACGAGACGCACGCTAGAAACAGCATGAGTCCCACCGATGTTGCGATTTTTGATTGAAGCTTCATAATTCCTCCTTCACCCTTTCTGATTTTTGTTGTATCTCCGAATTCGTTGGTCTCTACCAAGCCAGCGACTTGTTTGGGCAATTGCTTTGCCAAGCGGACGTTGCTCCCAAGTCCTTTCTTTACGGTGTCTGGACGGTTTTTCTTTTGCTCTCCATGCCACGATGCTGACACCGCTGTCAGATTCAGCGACCGTTTACCCGGAGTTGAACGACCGGATCGGCCTCCCGAGGCGAGAGGAAAAGGAACGAGAATCGAGGATGGCTGATTAGATCGCAACTTCGAACTCCGGGCGTGAAAGTCCCAATTTCTTCATCTTGCCCATCAGGGTGGTGCGCTTGAGGCCCAGGCGGGCAGCGGCGCCCCTCGGACCTCCCACCACCCAGCGCGATTCGCGAAGAATTTTCAGAATGTGACCCGACTCCACCTGCTTCAGAGTGGTCCCGGCAAGCTCAGTCTCGAGGGGAGATTTCAAGTCGCCCAGCGGCGCGCGGAGTGTCGATCCGGTTGTCAAGATCACCGCTCGTTCGATGAAGTTTTGAAGTTCGCGAATGTTTCCGGGCCAGGGATAGTCGGTCAGCTGCTCCATCGTGGACACCGGGATTGTGTCAATCTGCCTGTCCATCCGCCGCGAGAATTCCCGTACGAAGAATTCCGCCAGCAACGGAATGTCCTCCCGGCGTTCTCGAAGCGGAGGGATCACGATGGGAAAGACGTTAAGGCGGAAATAAAGGTCGCTGCGAAACTCCTTGTCGGAAACCATTTGCGCGAGACTTCGATTGGTCGCCGCGACGAGTCGCACGCTGACTTGTTGGGTATGCGTGCTGCCGAGCCTTTCGAACTCCTGCTCCTGGAGAACGCGCAGCAGTTTTGCCTGCAGCTCGAGAGGAATATCGCCGACCTCGTCGAGAAAGAGGGTCCCCTTGTCGGCCACTTCGAAACGGCCGATCTTGCGAGTGATCGCTCCGGTGAACGCGCCCCGTTCATGGCCGAAGAGTTCGCTTTCCAGCAACCCCGACGGAATCGCCGCACAATTGAGCTTCACCAAGTTCCGGGCCCTTCGGCGGCTAAGAGCGTGGATAGCCTGCGAAATCAACTCTTTGCCGGTGCCGGTTTCACCCTCGAGCAGTACCGTCGAATCCGTCGAGGCTACCGTGTTCACGTGAGCCAGCACGCGCTGCAGCGCCTCACTCTCGCCGATTATTCCTTCAAATGCCCGAGGAATGGATTCTTCGGTGGCCGGAGAAGCATCGCGCTCCGCGACCACTTCCTCCGAGCGGGCGATTTCACTCGCCGCGCGCTCTTCGGTCTTCAACTCTCCGAACCACCTTGCGGGTGATGAAGATTGGTAACTATAAGCGACTGAAGCCATTTTTATCCTCCTCTTAAACTCCGTTTGCTCCGTTTGCTCCGATTACTCCGGCAATGCCATCGTGTGATTCGCTCCGCTCACTGTCGTTCCTTTGGCGCAGCCCGGACTTTCGGCGACTGTGTTCAGCATGACAAATCGATAGGGACGCGAAAGCGCAAGTTTGACGATCCACATATGCGCCTTCTTTTTGGTTGCTTGTCGTCGAGGCAAGCTCCCGAAGGCGCCGACAAAGTTGTGGAAACGCCTTCATGTCAATCTGCGTCCTTTGAAGTCGATTGCCCGGATGACAGCTTGATCACTCGCCAGCCGGAGAACCGCGCATCCAGCGAATAGCCGCCGGGGCCCAGCAATGCGAGCGAGCTCGATAGAAAAAACATGAGAGTGAATAGGAATAACCACGCATCCGTCACGCTCCCCAACATTCTTAAGTGATGGCTGTCGTACAGGGCCGCTCCGGCAGTGAAAATAGCGGCAGCGCTGCCTGCTAGGGATGTTCGCAGACCGAGGATCAACAGGATCGCGCTGCCCACGAGCACAAAGCCAAGGAGCAGCACACTCTTGGGTTCCAATGAGGTTTCTGCGTGGGTAAACAGGTGTATCCCTTCCGCAATTAGTCCGAGTCCATCGACCAGCCTCAAGAGAAGCAGAGCCAAACCGACGCTGCCGGCTGGAAACCTTGAGTAAAGCCTGTCCACGTCTGCCTCCTGTGGCGCGAACCCTCTTGAAGAACTCGCGTCTGAAGTAAAGTTACCTGTCTTGCCGCGGCGCTAAAACGCCAAAGCGAGTGTCTAGCCGATAGCTATTTCGGGTGTATGGGCAGGTACTCGGAAGGAGGTTAAAGGTGGATGATGCCTCGACGGAGTGCGCTCGTAACCGCCTCCGTGCGGTCGTTGACTTGAAGCTTGGAAAGAATATTTCGCACGTGCATCTTTACAGTGTCTTCCGCGATCGAGAGCTCGCCGGCGATTTCTTTGTTTCGCTTTCCGGCGGCCATGAGCGACAACACCTCGAGTTCGCGCGGGCTGATCGGCTCGTCAGCCATGTGCTCGGCCAGCTTTTGGGCTACCGCGGCAGGAAGGCGCCGCTTGCCCGTGTGAACGCTGCGGATGGTTTCCAGTAGTTCGCCGCGAACGATTCCCTTCGCAACATATCCTTGCGCTCCCGCTTCCAGCGCGCGTTGTATGTCGACGTCACCTTCGTGGGAACTTAGGACAATGATGCGTGCGTTTGGAGACTTGTCTTTGATTTTCTTGATTAAGTCGAAGCCGCTCATGTCGGGCAACTGCAGATCCACGAGAGCCACGTCTGGGCGTAACTCGAAAAATCGTTCCAGCGCTTCGCCGCCGGTCGCAGCAGCGCCCGCTAACACCATGTCCGGTTGCAGATTAATAATTGCCGCTATCCCGTCTCGGACGACGGGATGATCGTCGACGCATAACACTCGTATTTTCCCGGTTTCCTTCATGGATTTGTCTTGTCCGGTTTACGTGTTTCGGAACCACTCTCCGTGGGCGTGCCCTGCGGCACTTTGCTCGGCTTTAGCTTTCGAATCCCCAGTCTTCCAGTTAGGTAATACCACCCGTCTCCCAGGCGCCAACCGCATCGACACACATCATCCTGGTACAGGAGATGCGCCGGAACAGTCAAATTAACTTCCGTACCTTCGCCTACGCGGCTTCTGATGGAAACCCTGCCGCCTAGGCGCTCCGCTCGCTCTTTCATTCCTGCTATTCCGTAGTGACCTGGACGCCGTAAATTTAGGGTCTCCTCGTTTATGCCGCAACCATTATCCTGAACCCGAATCTGCAAGAGTCGCTCGCCGTAGCTCAATAGCACATGAATCTTCCTGGCATGGGCGTGCTGAAGCGCGTTTATGATGGCCTGGCGGCCCACTTGCATCACGTCATTGCCGGCCAGCGCGTTCAGCGGGCGCTCGCGGCCTTCGACGATGACATCCACTACGGTCCCGGCGTCTCTTGCCAATTCGTTTGCCGATTGCGAGAAGGATTTGACGAGATCAGCAGAGCTCAATGGGGCGCTGCGCAGGTCATTTAGCGTGCGGCGCCCAGCATCCAATGCCGATCTACACAGACGCAGCGCGCGCGCCAGCGATTGCTTAGCCGGCAAATCGGCTGGCAACAACTCATCGGAAACCTCGATTTGCAAACTGATGCCCATGATGTCTTGAATCAAGCTATCGTGCAGCTCCTGGGCTATCCGAGTTCGTTCCTTTAGACGCTCTTCAAAGCGCTCTTGCGCGTGTGTCGTCACTTGCCACACCCTCAGGCGATAAGCGCCCCAAGCGAGAATGATCAGAACCAATGCGCAAAATAGACGGAACCACTGCGTTTGATAAAACGCTGGAAGAAGATCGAAATCCAGGGTGGCGCCAGACTCATTCCAAACGCCGTCGTTGTTGCAAGCCAGCACACGGAAACGATAGGCGCGCGGACGCAGATTCGTATAAAACGCTTGGCGCCGCGTCCCAGCGTCCCGCCAGTCTGAATCGAATCCTTCGAGCTTGTAACGAAAACGAACGTTGCGTGGCTCGGCGAGGCTGAGAGCCGTGTAATCTACCTCGATGTCCCTGGTAAGGGGCTGCAATCGGACAGGCTGTGTGACGTCAACCGCCGCGCCATCAGCAACCAAGTGTTCTACGTGAACCGGTGGGACAACCAGATTCCTTGTCAGGTCTTGCGGATCAACGACCGCCACTCCTTCTGAAGTCCTGAACCAAAGCTTGCCATCACTTGCTCGAACGGCTGGCGATTGCCAGCCTCGTTCCGGGTTGCCCTTCAGGCCGTCACCATCGTCGAGAAAGTCGTAAGCCACGCGGTGCGATGGTTCTCGCGCCGCACGATCGAGTTCGGACCGGCTGACGCTCGCGACTCCGGTGCTGTAACCTAGCCAGATTCGCCCTCCGCTGTCCGAAAGAATCCACAGCACGCGTTCTCCTGGAAGGCCGTTTGCCATGTTCCAGGTCACAAATTTCTGGCCTTCCAGCCGGCTCAGCCCGCGCTCCGTTCCAATCCAGACAGCGGCCTTGTCGTCGATGTGCACCGCATTTACCGATCCGCCAGCCAAGCCATCGGTTTCCGAGTAAGCGTGAAATCGGTTGCCGTCGAAGACAACGACGCCTCCCTCATAGAGCCCAAACCACACTTTTCCTCTGCCGTCTCCACGTGCGGCCAGAATTGATTTCCCCTTCAACAAAGGCTCGTTCGAAAAATCGGTGATACGGCCGCTGGCCCAGCGGTAGAGACCTTTGTGAGCATCAATTAGCCAGACGCCCTTTTCTTGGTCCTCCGTAATTGCTGTGACGTCCTGCAGGTGAATCCCCGCAGGCATTGGAAGGTTCCACCACTTCCCGTTTTCCAAGCGCACCACTCCACGATTTGTTCCGGCCCACAGCGTGTTTTTTGAGTCGAAAGACAATCCCATCGCGGAGGCGCCATCAAGGTAAAGGTCGCGATGCTGCCCATCAATACGATTGATCCCAACCGATGTGGAAGCCCAGATAGCTCCTTCCGGCCCAGCAGCGAGTGCACCGACACTGTCGCTCGCCAATCCCTCGCGCCCTGTCAATGTGGTGACCTTTTCGTCGCGAAAACGGTTCAGGCCGTTTTGCGTTCCAACCCAGATGTTATGTTCCCGGTCCTCTAGCAAACACCAGACAAAATCTCCCGACAGTCCGTCGAGTTGCGAAAATCTTTCCCTCTTCCGCACGTCATTCGAATCCGCACGTAGCCGGGCCAGTCCCTGTCCAAGAGTTCCGATCCATATGTTTCCATTGCTGTCGCGTAGCACCGTCTGGATGTTGAGAGTCTTTATCATGCCAGTCCCGCTGAACATCTGCCCATCATTGACCGGTCGTGTAGACCCGTCAGGACGGGTAGTCCAAATGGTTCCGCGTGTGTCTTCACTCAACCAGTATTTGCCTTTGGTTACAATCACGAACCGAAGCTGCGGATCGCGCGAGTCAAGACGGAGGACGCCGTTATCCGTGCTGAGCCATATAGAACCGCTCCCATCCTGGAACGGTCCGGACAAGAAAGTTCCGGGTAGCGTGATGGCAGTGCCAATCTGTTCTTGCGTTGCTGCGCGGAATGGTAGTATGTGATCCTCCGTCGTCACCCAAAGCGTACCATCGCGGTCCTCCAGCATTGCTTCTGCCTGCGCCCCAACGGAAAAGGTTGTTAGGTCATCCCCACGAATGTGGCCGACCAGACCGGCCGCAGTCCCGATCCAGAGACTTCCATCCCGCGCTGCGCACAAACTCCGCACAACGCCCAAAAGTGCCGTATGGCCAGTCTTGGGACGCCAGTGGACAAATCGGACTCCGTCAAAACGGACAAGTCCGTCCGTCGTGGCCAGCCAAAGATGGCCGTCCTGAGTCTGTGCGATCGAGTAGATGAACGCCGATGGGATGCCGTCCTTGTGGGTCCAGACCGTATGCGTGTACTCGGTCAGGGGCTTGTTAGGTTCTGATGCCTCGGACTGGAGCGCGAGAAGAACCCAGCACGCAGCCGTGCAAAAGGAACGCATCAGACTGGCTGCCGGGAAAGATCGCATGTCACATGTCCGATATTACCCCTGTCTCTAACAATTAAGCGAACTTGGAATCTGCGGTTCTATTGGATGGCGAAAACACCGTCACACATGCAATTTTCAAGCCGCCACCCATCGTGGAAAATCGCATCCCACTGTGGTGCGTGAGCAATCCAACAATGGCGCGATACGCGTCGCGATGCACGACAACGTTTTCTGACGCGTACTTCCAAATACCTGCAGTGCCGTCCGTTCTCTTCGATTTCGTTGAAGACGCTTATTCACCCGTTGACTGTCACGGCAGAAGCCGCCAGCGACGGTTCCGCCCAGAATCCGAAGGGATTATTACGTTCTTGTAGCAGCTCTTGTTTAATCAGAATTCGCCGGAGCTAAGCTAAATCGAGGGAAGCTAATGAATTGCGGCAAAATCCAACGAGTCACTTACTCAGTTTTTATTCACGTTTTATTCGCTTTTCGCCGCCATTCGCCGCGCCTGATACTACGTCTGTACTACGTTTTGTACATGGGAGAAAAAGCGTGCTTTCGCGCGTCGATCCACTCCTGCATCTTTTGGTTCGGCTTTCTTTTCTTCGCCACGCGATTTGCCTCGCTTCCGTTTTATTTCATTCCGGGAAAATGTCGTCCTCGCCATCCTCGTCCTCACCAGACGGTTCCTCTGCCATGGCCAGCGCCTCTTGGACTGCCTCGATGATGTCCTCGTCGTCGGACTCGACGAGACCACTCAGGACCTCACTGGCTTCCTGTGGACAAACGCTGGGTACTGCTTCAATTGCGGCCAGAAGGAGAGGCTTGGGCGTTCTGCCCGAATGGATGAGGGCAGCGATGTGTGGCCAAGCAGCTTCGACGCCCCAGTTTCCTGCGGCAAGGACAGCCTCGAGCTGAATGTCTGGGTTCTTGTTGTCGAGCTCTTCCACAATCTGCTCATCGAACCCGCGGAGGAAGCGCATGCAGAAGACCGCGGTGAGCTTCCACGCGTCATCGCCGCTCGAATAAGCGGCACGAACGGCATTCTTGTGCCAGTCGTGTGGGGCGCGCACAGACGCCTCAAGGATTCGCCGTCGAACTTCCTTGGGAATCTGCGCATCCATGTGAAGCTTGCGAAGTAACTCCTGAATCTGTTGGAAATGCCGCTCCGAAATCGGTACATCGTCTGGATCTTCAAAGCCTTCGGTATCTGCATACTCAAGAATCGGCCCTAGCGAAATCGCCGCTCGGGCCCGCACCTCTTGGGATTCCTCGCTGTTCCGTAGGATGGCGAGCAGCGCTTCAACCAATTCATCGTTGACCACCGTAAAATCGCCCGCCATCTCCGCGGCTAGGACGCGATCTGGCTCGGCCGCTTGCTCATCCCGAAGAACACTGACCAGCTTTTCTGCCGTGCCTTCCGGCCAGTCCCAAGGTGGAGTATCCTTCAAGGCCTTCAAATCCATTTCGATCCCCTCCCACCGGCCACCGTGGAGTGGCTTTATTGCTTGCCCTCAGCCTGTGGCATACCCCAGCACATTTTCGCACGTTCCAGAAACGAGCGCTTCTTACTGGG
>Ga0137397_10002044_pt1 | contig 14137 bp, 14 predicted proteins | sample czorhiz116metaG_FD_106658 | JGI IMG/M metagenome (GOLD analysis project Ga0137397, IMG submission 106658) | Vadose zone soil microbial communities from Angelo Coast Range Reserve, California, USA - czorhiz1.16 metaG | ecosystem: Environmental > Terrestrial > Soil > Vadose zone | place: USA... | reverse complement strand
GTTGAGTGAGGGTGATGCTGTGATCATGGCCAGAAAAGGCTTACAAGCTGTAATTTTCCAATGCAATGACGGCAATTGTTCCATCACCAGATACGCAAAGCAAGCACCCCGCCAATGGGCCACCTTTCTCATACCTCAGAAGCAGGACACGCTGAAATGGGGCAATGAACAGAACCCATCCGGCCAAAGTCTTCAAAGATCTGAAATGGCGACAATCAGTCGGTAATCTGACCCTTCCCACCATCGATCTTACTCTAATGACCATATCGCCAACGAGCCATCGTCAGCACCGCCGACAATAAGCCGCTCTCCCGTTCGGTCATTTTGGACGAGGTGTAGTCCGACAATGTAGCCGTTTAACGGGTTATCGGAGACGTCTCCAGAGGCCAAAGAAGAGTCAAGTTGAACCAGATTAGAGAAGGATGACCGGCCGATGGTTCCATCGCCTACAACGTCGTGATCAGAAATGGACAAGGACAAGGGACAACTGAGACAATATACTGTGACCCAAGATAATGTCTGTGAGCTCAAGCGGAAGCAAACATGTGATGCGTCTCTCGTCGTCAGGAACCCTCTTCCCTTTGTCATATGATTTCCATAACGTCGTTCGTGCCCATTCTTTTCGGTTCTCTCCAGAACTCGCGGCGTACAGCTCGACCTGGCGCCGCCCTGTGCTGCTGATCCCCATAGAAAGCATGGCTGTAGGGGACAACGCACAGAGCGCTTGAGTTGCTGGTATGGTAACGCTGCTAACAACGTGCGATCTATCGAGAACCACTCAGAGCGACCATACACAGTGAATAAACCGGCTCCGTACTGTAAAATCCCAGTTTTGTGCCCCCCCTGCAGTCGATCATTGTTCGGGTCCACTAGTCTTAACCGGTGCACTTGTATTCGATCCTAATCGACACAATGAGTGAACATGCAGACCAGAGGAATACGTATGCTCACAGAATAAGTGGCGCAGAAGGTATCCCAGCCAAACCATGCGATGCCCTTCAGATCCTGGTGGGCATTTCCCAACTGGTTGATAATAAGTCGTTGTGAATCGGACTCGAAGCCCTGGAGATGGGTTACGACCTGACACGCGAGGTCCGGGGGTTACTCACGTAAAGCTCAGAGTCGGACCATGCAGCACCCCTAACACATTCCCTTGTGAAAAGGAGTTGTAAGCCCTTCAATCTTTGATTAGGTTTCAGTTCTCCGACGTCAAGCGCGTCATCCAGTAAAATTCTACGTGTTTCTCCGCGATCATCGGGGGACGCACCACGATCTTGAGAATGCGGATTTGCCTTAAATGGGTTGAGTGACGCTAGTGTCGTGCTGTCACTATCTCCTGGAGATTGGGATTCAGATTGCAGCTGGATGGTAGCAGGCACAAGGACTATGCGCTGCACGATGAGGTGATTTGACGAATCCACATGGAAGAATTTCGGTGCGTCTGGGTTCTCGTTGACATATCCTCCAATATTGATCATCCTGATGACTTACCGTCCCCACCAGCGCAGAACCCAATTCCTGTACTCGGACCTTCGACCAGCCATTCGGCAGCTTTATCGAGGCTCAGGTCGTCTTCCCCGCGGTCAATGTTGTCCCTGAATTCAAAGACTGCTACGCGAGACATTTGTTGCTGGCTAGACTCCTCGCTATCTACAGACAAGTCAAGAGGGAGTCCCTCATCGATGGTCGCAGAGGTGAGTATGATAGCCGACTTTGTGGTAAGAGTCAGCGAAATGTTGAGAAGCTTACTCGAAAGATCATACCTCTTCCGTCTCGTGAACAAATAATTTCCTCCATATCCAAGCTGCCTCTACTAATTTGGTATCCGCTGGGGGCACCGACAGAAGTCGAGAAATTTGTAAAGATAATACACACGATCCGTCATTGACAGAGTACACGGAGAGATCACTATATCAAACCGATTGATTGAAAGAAAGAATAAATAAATAAGAAGGTATCATACCCTTGAGATTGTAGGCATATCAAATACCGGCCATTTACGAGTGCGTGCAAGCCCACGACTGCATTGCCTGGGCCTGAGCGAGGTGAAAAAGCGTGGAACTCCAGAGAGAGTTGATATGGAGGGTGTGACGGCGATGAAACGGCACTGCGTGAAGTAGGAAAGGGCAGAGACACGACCGACGGCGTCGGAGATTGTGTTGCACTTAACAGTGACTTGGCTTCGCCTCGCCGGACTGAACCCGAAGGTGATGCTAGGCCCTTTGATGGTATATGCTGAATGGCAGCTATCCGGTCAAGGGACAGGGATGGCCTGTCTGTCGACGTTGAATCCTTGATACCCCCCTTCAGAAGCTCCTTGAGCTTTTCTGGTTCCTCGTCGAAATCTACATAATTTTTCGGCGCCTGAGCTTGCTCGTCCGAGATGCCAGATACAACGTGGGCGCGAGAAGCGAGGGAAAATGGAGAAAGAGAAGCTATCGGAGTTCTTGACCGCGAACGGGAACGACTGGAGAGATGGACAGGTGCGGGGCTCGGAGGCCTTGACAACGGGGGTTGCTCGATGTTGATTGGAGTAGAGGTACGATTGCGGCTTTGGCGTAGGAGATAGAGCGTCCCGTCATCACAACCGAGTGCTACACCTTCCAGGGCATCAGAGGAGCTAAGTTGTTGAGCGGAGGAGGGTGATGCCAAGCTGGATCTCAGCCAGTATGGCACGAGACACGATACGTTGGCGACGTCAGAAGCCTGGTCCACGAGGATATTGGCGCAGGAGGGATCAGATGACCCTTCTGGTGCTGTAATACCCACAGAAAGGGTAAACGGAAGCACTAGAGGGACTGAATTCATGTTAATCACGAGTACGAACGGGGGCCGACCCCAAGTCTGGCAAATGGAAACCTAGCGCTGAGTGTTTCAAGGCGAAACACGGACCGTGAGAATTGGTCGACCAGAAGTGGGAGTATCAAAGTACAACACTCAGGCATTCATGAGACTTGTCTTCCACGTACCCTCGGATAAGTGGCGTGAAAGAAGAGTCGGATCAAGTTTTGAAGCCCTTTACCCTTTACTAAAACGTCAATCACGTGCTGTTTAATTCTGAGCGTTTATATTTTTTCGCTTGTCAGCCAGTTAATAGTTACATAATCATAAACTTGAAAGTCAGCCAAAATTTATCCCAAAACAAAATCTTAAAGATTATGTAACAGTTTTATTCATGGGCGTTCGTATGGCTGAACGTCAACACTTTTTCTTGCGCATTGAACTCTAGGAGGCCGGATTACCTATTTGATCTACCGCACAGCACTCATCAGATCCATGTCAGAATTGAGGAACACGCCACCAAGCTCGGACCAGTTCGATGCTCTTATCGAGCTGTTGGCTACCGATGATGTCAGCGACCACTCTAACTTCCACATTGTTCCAGAGGGAACTGCATCGAATGGGCTCCGAGACGCAGAGGGAAAGCTCGACTACGCTAAAATCCGGTCGTTGTTCTTACAAAGGCGAGCCAATGATAATGGCGATCGGATCTTGCCATTTGACGAACTTCGTGGCGAGTCCAACTCTGGGACAAGGCTGCCTCAAGTGAGTAAATGGATCTCGTAGCAAGTGGATTGTTTACGTAGTCAACTTCAGATTGTGGTGGAAGAACCAACAGCCTTGGCAGAAAGCCCCATTCTCACCAAGCCCTTACCGGACGCCGAGTCCAATGAAATCGAAGAAATTCAAAAGGTTCATCCATTCTATCTGCCATGGGATGGCCGTAAGCTTATCGAGGCCGTTCAAGGATATTCATTCTTCCCCATCTGTCCTCCCCCCCGAGGTTAATCTGGTCCCTCCCGGTCAACGTGTTTTTCAATACTCACCTTGAGACGAGCACAGGCTTCCGTTGACTCCCTGGTGCAACGTCTTCAAGATGCCCTCTCAATGGCCAAAGATGACGTTGTACGGCTCCAGCACCAAGTCCTCCAGCTCCAGATTCAGGCTACTAAACTTCTCGAAGCGAACCCCTCACAAAGTGAGCTTTCATGTGATCTATCAACAGTGGCGCTCGAGAACCTGGCTGATATAAGAGGAACGAGATGCAGGTGACACTCGTGAGTGCCTCATGAATTCAACGAAGCCCGCAACCTCGACCCTGCATAACGTACAGGATGTAAGTTTCTCAGTCGGAAGCTGTAATTTTTCAAGAACCAATTATCACGAAAATAGGCGTTTGCGACGGGGATGTCGGCACTTACAACCCCGGCCAATCTGGATCGCCATGATTGGGATCGCGCGAAGCAATTTCTGATCCGGGCCGATGAATTAGTTTGGAGGCGCTCCCGGTACCCAAACGGTCCAACGGCGCCGGTATTTTCTCAGAGCAACGTCGACGCCCTTATAGAACGTCTCGCCTTATGGGAAAACATTGTCAGGGCACCAGCTCCCTGATAATATCACGTCCATTGCCGTTCACCGGTGCGCAATGAGCCTTTTCTTTCTTTCCTTTTCTTCTGTGCGTGATGTGTTGTTTTCGCTGTTCCGACAATCCGACCGCCTGTCCAGAATTTGCATTTGTTCTGAGGGCTACGCTGCTTTGGGATATTGTTCTCACGTTTATCATCGTTCCTCTTTTACGTCGTTCACGACGAATAGGTCCGTCCGGAGCAATCTTTGCGATCTTCTCAGCCCTTGCGATTGCTTTCCCAGAGGGGTAAAATGGCTGTGCTATCAGATACGTTCCAGTACCCAGTACTGTGGTCAGGCATGCATGATAGATGGCTATGTCATTCACGTTTCATTTATTGTGCGGATCTCAGAGAATACCCGATGCCCATATATGAAGGCTACTGTGGCCCCGGCAAACGTGAACCCCGCTAGGGCACTACCTGGCCATCTACTCCTCCTTCAGCTGAAATCATATCACCTTTTTCTAATCATGAGCACCCAAGCAGTACTTCAGCGTCTGAGTTCAGACGTTCCTCGGACCCTCCATCATATCAACGATCTCGCCCTTGATGAGGACAGCGAGATTTTCTTGCACCTAGGTGGGTGAAGACACTTCTGAGGCCCATTCGGAAGAGAAAAAACTCTGCAGGGCTTTTGTGTTTCCTTGCGGGATTCATATGGTTTATGAATAGCAAGTGGAGTTGGCAAGAGGTTTTCTCAATGTTGGACAGCTTTTTGTCAGTCCTGTGTGAAGGTGAGTAGAGGCGCCACATACCCAACTTGTCTCATCCGAAACCACTCAAGGCCTTCTACCCAATTATTCGTAGCACGCATCAGACCTTTCCCAATCTGTATATATACTGCCCTTGACTGCGTTCGGTTGTTATGGAGTACACCCGCCACTCGAGAGTATCGAATCAGGTCGATCAACCATCACAAGCAGCGTATGAGAAGTATCTGGGCTTAAGTGCGAGCATGTTGCACTTCTACAACAGACATTAACTTGACAGTCAGCCTGCGAGGCGACTTCCGAGTCAGTCAGCGTAGGCCGCCTCGCAGAGTCGCGGTGCGCGCCAAACTCCAGTGCCATAAATGGCAAGGCCAAGAGAGGCTAGCGCACCAGTGAGTGCGGTGGTCGTGAATCAACGAATCGATGCACGAAAGGAATCGCTGATCGGCTAGTTTCTTCGATACGGTTATCGTGCCTCCCCAGTACTCGTTCACTGCACTCCACGGCCGTATTGTACTGTACGACTTGGACATGACGACGCACGCACAGGCTCAACAGTGTCGTCGTCGCAGCTTAAGCGCTCAATAACGTTATGTCCGATCTCGCTTATTGAATTGCACAGGTTCACGAGCCAACGCGGTGCAATATATGATGAATGCGTTCTACAAACGGAACTGGAGGAGGCTGGGCAATGAAAATCCCCTCCCGACCGTCGCCTCCAGGGTTTAAAAGGACCTTTAAGGACGAAACCGAAATGCGACTGCAGCCGCATGGCCCCACTACCCCTCATGCCAAGTAGTGTTCCCCAATCACTCACAACCCCACCTCCTCCGCCTCCACCTTCTTCAACGCCATTGCCGGGAGAAGAATTAGGCCTGTGCGGCCTGACCGGTGCACAGTGGCATGTAGTGCTGATTCTCGGCGTTTGTTGTGAGTACGGTCGTGCAAATGTTTCCCGCCCCGCGCTCCTCTCGTGCTGATGCGCATCCCGTCCCCGTCCATGTCGCCCCATAGTTTTGGTCGCCTTTTTCGTCGTCGTCGTCGTAGCGTGGATTAATTCGGTTGGGATCTCCTCCGTATGGCTCCAGGCACAGCAGCACACCGAGATGACCAGGATGGGTACGTTTCGTTCCTTTCAACTATACCATCTGGCACACCGATAGAGCCTGAGCCATACCTCCCACCCCCTTCGCCCCACGCATAAATCGCTCACTAGACTTGCACGAAAAGCTATTCGGACACATCCTCTCGGAGAACGACGTCCGCATCCTCACACCCGGCGCCGCCATTACCCCACGCCGTTACCCCATCGTCGACTTTGTCCTCGCCCCACTACTTCCACCAATGCAGCGCGGATCGGGTTGACCAACTTGACCCTAGAGTCCTGCGCCGGGCGTCGTGGATTTACATGGTATCCGTAGAAGTTATAATGACTATTAATGGATTAATGATGGACCGTGGCTTGGCTAGTTACCTGTTACAATTAAAATAGTAGAATACCCCCGAGAAACGTGTAGCCCTAGCCTTGTCATGTCGATGTCTCGGTTCTAGAAGTACTACTGTACTCAGCCTACGCATGGTGCTGCGCGAAATTTGGTCGTGACATGCTCGCACGACAGGAGCTGAGCTGGCCTGGCCGCTTGTTGGAAGCGATGGTTCGGAAGGTCAGGTAGCGACAGCATATTCAAGTTCAGCCGCGTCAATTTCCACGTCGCATCGCGAACCTCGGGTCTCGGGTCCTGCTTTCTGTTCCCGTCAGAGCCGATCCACGCAAGTGTATCAAATTGCCCAGAGGTTGGGCTGGGAAAATAAAACAGGAGTTCACAGCATCATCAAATTGGCAGCACAGCATAAATCCATCAAGGCCGCCAGCAAGCACATTCCACATCCCGTCTTCTCGAAAGTTACCGCAGATACTGTACTGCATGCCTTTTGTCTGAGGTGGACACCGTGATTTTAACTGAACATACCCCAGGCTGGCAGAGTACTCTGCAGGTTCCACTGGCAAAAAGTGTCAGACTCCCGAAGCTCCTCATCATCACGGCCCTGTAATCACCATTCCGTGGCACGTTCAAGTTCAAGCTTACAATTGGCCCTCTCGATGACCAGAAGATTACTGGTGACTTGCTGACCGTCCAACATCAATCAACGTTGGCGAAACCCTTACTCTCCGTGGGACGAGTCCGCTTCCGTAGTGGATGTACGCCACGGACGAGACAGGTGCTATATGAAATGGGCTGTGCGGCTTTCATTCTGTCACACACACAATCACCCTGGCCGTCCACTGGCAGTTGCACCTGAGTTGCACAGCTTTTACTCCACTCCCCCTCCGCTCCCCAAACCCTCCCACCTGATTCTCACGGCGTGTTATTATCACTTTTTTTTCACTTCTCGACCTTTCCTTCGGATTTCTCACAGGCACCAAATACGCACAGCAGTTAACTGTTCGGCAGCCACAAGTGCTTGAAGTTGGCTTCAGGACTCTCGTTCTGCCAGTGGCCATCGCACGCATCACCGCCTCGATCTTCGCGTTAGTCGCACTCAACGGAACTGACATTCGGGAGTCATTAATGTCTCTTGCGCTTCTCGCAATAGGTGGCGGGCAGTGGCGTGAGAGGCGATGGTTTACCCCATGGGGTGTACCGGGTTGGCCAGATCCCACGAAACCCAGGTGAGAAAAACATTCTGCATGTTCGGAACCAAATCGCGGGCGTTCCTGTGTTCACTTCAACACTGTACTTTCACTTACCTGCATCGTAGTCCAGATGGACAACGACACGAGCCGAATCCCCCAGACCTCAGAAAATGGGGGTGTTTGCAAAACATAACGATCACATCTCGTAAGCAGGGAGGGGCTCGTTCCCAGAACCAAAACCAAAAAAAAAACCTTGTGAAGTTGTTCTAACAAACCCTTTCGGAGGTACGATTACACGCAGGTTGAAAGGGGCGCATGTGTGTGCGGCGCAGGTTCGACTTTTGGTAACCGCATTACCGCATGAGTGTAGATTTCCGCTTTTCGGCTGACCGGTGACCGGCAGGTGGTGAGTCACAGCTTTATCATTACATCCTTATTGTCAAATAGGTCAAATTGTCTCAGCAATCAGAGGCTTCCCTGGAATTCTGAATGGGCAGCCCGGTTCACACTGGTAGTCATGCCAGTCATGAGTGAAGCAAGCAGGAGTTCATCTCGACCCCTGATTGTGCTCACAATTCACACTTATCGGCTCTTCGTTGGGTCCCGCGTTGCTCCCGTTCTTGCAAAGAATCAGTGGTAGACGAAAGTCCTCAAACGTCGTTCGTGGTCAAATACCCAGCTGCGGGTGTTGAACCTCTTACATCAACACTGTCCGAGTCCACTCGGTCCTCATAATCAATCAGACGCGATAAGCGCGAGATTCGGACCTCGTTCGCACAAAGTAGACTCTGCTCTGCATTCGCTCTGACAGAAACAACTTTGAGAACACTGATACTATAACATTCATCGACTTCTCGCTCAGAAAACGATGCGCAACGTCAACGCCGACATGTGACTTTTGTGTGCGACGGATTTATAAGTAGCAAAGATGAAGGGGCCAAAAGATTGTAGGAGTTATGCAATATTATGATTATAAAGTCCATGAGAAAATGTCGTCAAATATGTCCAAATCTGAATCGATGCAGCACAGGGTCACGTAGGAACGGAGACGTGGGTAGACCCAATAGATATTCGGCCAACGTGTCACAGATCCTTACGATGGGAAGGCATGGTGTTCATCCAGCGTTAGGGGAGAGTTCGATAGGGCACGCAGCATTGGTAATTGTCGTCGCGGTAGAATGCTTGGTGGGAAGGCCAGCGATACTCATGTCAATGTTGAGCCGGAATTGAAGACCTGGCCACGGGTAAGCTGCCGAATGGAGAAAATCATGAGAGAACGGACCTGGCCGAGTCCCATTCGCATATTGAATCTTATTTTTGCAAGCGTTGTACCAAGTGATCCCTACCGGATATCGGCCACTTGATCAGCAGATAATAATAAAAATGAAGAGGAGCTTTAGCTGACATGTCAGATCGCTGTCGTTCGTCGCCAGATACGTAAAGTTAAGGGGCATCAGGATGTCCGTAAACGTCTTCGCAGGGAGCTTGGTATGGTTCAGGTGACCCACTCCGACTTGACGGAATGAGGTAAGGTCATACACTTGCGCATCTAGGTGGTTGAAAACGAGCGGCAGGAAGTTCGCGCTAGTGTCAACCTGGAGCGATATGGCTCCTGCGAAGGAGAAGTTGGCGGGGGAACGGCTAAATTCTGCAGAGATAGAATCGTTAAACCAGCCTGTTGCGGGCACGAGAGGTGATGACCCGTTGATAGCGAAGCCAGGTACGCGCGGGATGACAAAAGCAAGAGTGATGCCGATGCTAACGAGGGAAAGGGCTCGCATGACCAAAATACGTGCGGTGCGCAAAACGCGCGAGGAAAGAAAGGCACGTACGCAATACAAGTAGCAAAGATGACGAACACAACCGTGCGGCGGGTGAGCCATTTCTTGCCGAAAATGCCATACTGTCCGCGGTTGAACGCCCTCCACTTCACCTTGAATCTGTCCGACTTTTCCTCTCTCCGCGCGCGCTTGGTCATGCCCTGCAACTCGTCCTTTCCCCACTCGGCGCCGAGCGCAGGTACCGTCACCATCTCCACGGGTCCCTGAGGGGACTCTTCGTCCAATTTCGCCGAGAGAGGTGGGGCGAGTTGCTGATAGCTTCAAGAGCGAATGTGAGATGGAGCCCCAACGGTGATGAGGCAACCCTCACGCACCTTGTATCGTCGTGGCCGAGGCCAAACGCATGGCTATAGCGGGGACCCGCATTGTTGAAATCCGCGTAGACATCCCAGCCGCCCTCGTTGGGTTGTTCATATTCGTCGTGTCCACCCTTGACCGGTTCCTCACGCCCAGCGTCAAAGAACGACATCCGGTTATAACCAGCACCTTGCACGCGGGCAGGCTCTGCAGCGCCTCGAGGAAGGTTTGCTGTCGCTGCAGGGTTGAAAAACGAGGAGGCAGAGTCTCGACGGGATCGTTGGTCAGATGTTGGGGCCGGGGCACTATAGTCTCTATTGAGAGCATCTACGGAGGACCTGCGACCTCCGTAGAATGACGACACTGCGGATTTGCGATCATACTCCATGGTTTACGACGGGAAGGGGAAGGAGCGTCAGCGTCGTGGGTGACGGCGGCGAGGTGGATGTCGCTGTATTTCCCCATCATGTCCCACGTGGCCCAACTTTCACACGCCCTTTCACTTCTGCCGCAGTCGCCGGAGTACGATTCTGACAACAACACTGCCCACTTGCTATGGAACGCATTCTTGTCCTCATCGGAATCAGTTCTTTTCGCCCTAGGTACGGCAACGCAAATGCCAACCCTGGCGCCACTCGAGATCGGCTTCCCGGCGGTGTTTCTTTCTGTACTCTCGAGGACAGTCAAGTCCGGACATCTAGTCCCGGCGGTTATGGTATTCGTTCTAATGATACTCCTCTATCTCAGCTCTGTGAAGCGCAAGTTCTATCCCTTCCATTACGACGTGCACAGTATCACAACCGATTCCACAGAAAAAGGAAAACACATAGTTAAGAATTTCCACTACCGTACTCCCCACGTACTGTAAATGGCTAATCATGACTTTCATCATAGCCGTCACCGTCTGTATAGGGCGTGTGCTGCTGCCCCAGCCCAGAAGCCTTCCTTTGAGGCCGGTTTTTGCGATGAAGGAAAGTCAGCAATGAGCTGGGATGGATTTTCTCCCTTCTCGGGTGTCAATGAGGGTATGACGAGCGTGGAATCTTGCACACTCGGTCAGTTACTGGGGGGGGGGGTTAACATGTGGTTTATCCCTCACCTGATTCGTTGGTTGGTGCCTTCGTCGACGTCGACGAGCCAGGTTTAAGCGCACGTAGGATTCTCGTAAGCCTGCGTGTTGCCGGCGAGGGAACGCCTGATCGTGAGGTGGTGCATGTTCGTGAACACATTGGGAAGTGCTTGTGTGTGATATTACAGGGCAGCTGGTAGTGAGACGAGTGTGTTGTTGGCAATGCCTCACGATCGCCCTCTTTTTATCCTCAAGGCACGAGGTGGCTATGTCCTTGCTTTTGTGTTCCGACGTATCAGGATGACGCTCATTCCTCTCATTCCTATTTCCTTTGCGAGGTAGCGCAATCAAACTGCTCTCTTCTGGATTGCCGGTGAGTCATACACTAGGTCCGATGCCTTGTCCCGTTTGAAGTGGAGATAGATGACTCGTCCCTGCCCTGAAAATGGGTCATCAGTCTTTCCGAAGAGAATTTACCGGAGGCGCGAATGTTTCGTTTATATGAGCGAAGCATTATACCATTCGCTTACAGTAACCCTCCCCACGGCCAACGCAGAATAACTGGAGCAGTTTCACGACGGTACATATCCATGGGACGATCTTACGAAATGGCCACTGCTCTGGACCCGTTCTTTTTCCGCAGCCGCAGCAGTTCCAGCGCCCATAAGATGAGCGACTAGGCGCATTCCCCACCCTTGCCAAGAACGGTACTGTATGAGCGCAAACTTTGCGAGCCTATCATCGGAAGCCATGGAGATGTGGCGGCGGGGGGGGCCTGTACGGCCACGTAAGAAATCAGAATGCTGTATACACCAGGTAATGTCTTCGGCGTGCCTCTACTGTACCTTTCAAATGGTCAGAAACGTCACGAGGGAGCCACTGGAGTCCCATTTTGCGCGTCTGATCACGATCGATGATCCATCCACCCAATCGCGAAAGTTGCACAGTCACGAAATCCTAACGATACTGATACTCGCAATCGAGTCTAGGCTGGCCATTTCGGCCATCGTGGAGGAAGTCGTCGTATAAGCGAAGCGAGCTCGGGGACGCAGCGCGGCGGAGACATCGCGTCATCAATATATATCCTGTATCTCAGTCAAGTTCGCTTTTGCCAGTCTCCCAGCAATTGGTAGTGGCTTCTCGACATCCAAGGGTCAGAGAGTGAATACAACGTGAACTCTGGCTACCCGGGGACCACGCGTAGAGTTGACGGGGGCCCAAGGAATTTATCCTAATCTGTGTCCGAGACTTTTTTTTTGAGATTTCTACATGGTGCGAGCCGGATGAGTTCGACTTCTCGCTTGTACATGTGGAAGGGTGACCAGGGTGGCCAAGGGGTGGATCTACTGCAGGACTCCAAGAGCACCTTTTGGCGTGAGGTGCAGCCTCCGAAAGTCACTAGTCAGCGGCCGCGCTTCCACAGTTCCGCCGGCCAGATGTACCAAGCTGTGAACTGAGTTACTCGGTGCAGATGTACAGTAATATTCTCCTATTAAACAAGCATAGGACTACCACCACCACTACACGATACTTCTCGCCACTGGGCCAGTACCGCCGTGAGCCCCAATCTGAATAACTTGCATTCAATAAGTCTGGGAGGGCCTCGGCTAGCCTTCCAAGGACCAAAGCATCCCACTTCAAAACTTGTCACTGGCATAAAAATATCCGATGTTTCGTACATGTAGCTATAACCTCAGTTCTCTGCTGTCGTGGCTGAGATTAGTGTCTTTCCAACCTCTTCAATTCCCACATGTACAATAGCCAATCCCAGGCCTGTCAGGGTCACCACTGGCAGGCGGCAGCAACGTGGGCCTTCGCTTATCAAGATCTCAGTTGTCAAGACCTAAGGCGCGTGAACCCACGCCAACAAGGTTGATTCCCTACTTCGACTATCACGTCTGGCAAGTGTATCCAACATCACCCCTCAGCTTTAAATGACCTGACTTGTCACTTACTCAGAAGTCGTATATCTCCTGCTCAAAAGTCGAAGGCCCCATCACCAAATACTCAGCCTTTAGCGCGTCAAGATGCCGATTGTTCAGAGTTCAGATGCGGGAAAACATGTTGCATGTCAACGAAGGTTGTTGCGTGTCGAAGCAGGTCGAGGTCGGTGATTATTTGCAAGTACCTCTTGCTTCATTACTAACTTTGGGGCTTGGCCCGTGGCGGCAGACTCGGACCAGCTATCCCCCCGGGTGACTATCAGCGTACTCCCCGACGATGTCCTTCTAGAAACATTCGCCCATGTGGCACGTCCTCAAGCAAAAACTTATTTCAACGTCGAGGGGCCAAGACATTATGAAGATGGATGGCGTACGCTTGTGCACGTGTGCAAACGATGGCGATCTGTCGTGTTCTCTTCACCGCGTCGCCTGGATCTCCGACTTTTTTGCACAAACAAAAGACCGGTCAAGAAGTCGCTCGATATCTGGCCAGCATTACCCATCTACATCTACGCCTATCAACATGCCCAGCCGCTACCCCTGCGAGGTGTCACTAATATCCTGGCCGCGCTCGAGCAACACAATCGCGTGTGTGGAATCCGCATCGACGGTGTTCCGAATTCGTTGTTGAAAAGATCTGTGGCAATGAAGTCATTTCCGGCTCTGACAGACCTAATTCTTTCGTCAAACGATAGAAAGGCGCCGGTGCTTCCCGATTCGTTTCTGGGCGGATCTGCTCCACGTCTGCGGACATTGTCCTTGACAGGCATTCCATTTCCCGGATCAGGGAAACTACTTCTGTCGACCACCGACCTTATCCGTCTTTCCCTTTCTAAAATTCCCCATTCCGGATACATTTCCCCCGAAGCGATGGTTGCCAGCCTATCCACGTTGACTAAGCTCGAAGTACTTGACCTTCGATTCCGATCCCCTCGATCTCGCGCTGTCCGAGAAAACCGACATCCACTGTCGCTCACACGCGTCGTCCTCCCCACTCTCACATACTTACAATTCCGAGGCGATAGCGAGTACTTGGAGGACATCATGTCCAGAATCGATGCTCCTCTACTCGACAACATGAATATAATATTTTTCAACCAATTGGTCTTTAACACTCCACAGCTTCGCCGCTTAATCAGTCGCACAGGAAAATTCAAGGCACCCGATTGTGCTTCCATACAGTTCGATGATGACGATGTCACCATCAGCCTTTTTGATCGGCTATGCTTG
>Ga0137397_10002043_pt1 | contig 14139 bp, 2 predicted proteins | sample czorhiz116metaG_FD_106658 | JGI IMG/M metagenome (GOLD analysis project Ga0137397, IMG submission 106658) | Vadose zone soil microbial communities from Angelo Coast Range Reserve, California, USA - czorhiz1.16 metaG | ecosystem: Environmental > Terrestrial > Soil > Vadose zone | place: USA... | reverse complement strand
TAACCGAGTCGAACGGAAGCGGTTCCTGCGTGGGAACGCACACGTTTACCCAGGTCGGCGTCTACACGGTAAGTGTTACCGTAACAGACGATGACGGTGGCGCCGGCACCGACAGCAATTTCCTGGTTGTCTACGATCCTACTGCAGGCTGTGTAAGCGGGTCAGGTTCCGTCAACTCGCCAGCCGGCGCCTATATTCCGGATGTTCTGAAGGCATGTAAAGCTACATTCGCCTTCAACATGAGATATAAGCTCGGCTCGAACCTGCCGACCGGCCCCACCAGCTTTAACTTCAGCCTGGCTTCACTGAAGTTCAGCGGTGTGATTTACGAGTGGCTTGTGGTTGCGGGAGACAAGGCTCAATTCAAAGGTACTGGAACGATTGCGAACGACGCCGGGAACTACGGCTTCATCGTGACGGCTGCGGACGGTCAGCAGAACGGCGCGACTGGAATCGATAAGTTCCGCATCAAGATCTGGGCTATTAATACAGATGGTTCCACAGGGAGTCTCGTCTATGACAACGACGTAACTCACTCTCCAGACGACGTCGACACTGCGACTCTACCGCCCATCAGTACCGGTAACGTCCTCGTGTTCCTCGATACCGCTCCGTCTGCAGTAACTTCGAGCATTGATCCGGCAACTGTGACGGAGAACGAGCAGTACACATTTCTCACCGGCAGCTTCACGGATCCTGATCTTGGCGATCCACACACCCTGACCGTGGACTGGGGAGACGGAAGCGCTGTCAGCACCGTTTCACTCAACGCTGGATTTTTCACCTTCACCGTTAATCACCCATACGTGCAGAACAATCCACCAACCGGACCTTACCTCATCAAGGTCACTGTCGGCGACAGTTACGGTAAGAGTGGTACCGGCAATACCCCTGCTCCGGTAACCAACGTTCCCCCGGTTATATCGGGCGGTACCTGGCCAACCGCTCCGGTGGCGATCGGTGCTCCTGTGACTGTTAAGGCGAACTTTACTGATGCCGGTATCAAAGATACGCACACGTGCACGTTCTCGTGGGGCGACTCTTCGGCACCAGTCTCGGGAGTAGTAACTGAGACCACTGCTGCTATACCCGCCGCATACATGAGCGGGTCCTGTACCAGCACGCACTCGTACACGGTAGGCGGTGACCACCTGGTTACGATTACTGTGACGGATGGCGACGGCGGTTCCGCAGTCTCCGGCGACATCACAATCAGTGTGAATACGCCGGTGAGCATTACCAGCCTTGGCGTGTCTCCCACCGCAATCAGTGAAAATGGTGTGGCGACACTCAGCGGCGTCCTGTCTGACCCCGAAAGTTCCGTGCACACGGTTACCATCAATTGGGGCGATGGGACTGCGAGTACAACAATAAATCTCGACCCGGCAGTGGTGGAGTTCTACGCAAACCACACCTACAAGGACGACAATCCGACCGGGACAGCTTCCGATGTATACACGATCAGCGTCAGCGCCACCGACAACATCGGCGCCGCTGCCACGCGTACCACCACTATTACGGTAAACAACGTCCCGCCAGTTGTATCCGGCATTACACCCGGTACAGCGAATCCGGGTGTTTCTGCAACCTTTGCGGCAAGCTTCACGGACGCCGGCACTTTAGACACACACACGTGCCAGTTCTCGTGGGGCGATTCCGGAACGGGCCCAGGAACAGTTACGGAAACGAACGGTAGCGGATCCTGCAACGCGGCGCATACCTATTCAGCCGTTGGGTCCTACACTGTAACCGTGACCGTGACCGACGACGATGGCGGCTCAGGCACGGCTACCAGGACGGTTGCGGTCAGTACCGTCAATTCGCCGCCGGTCATGACCGGTGTGAGTGCGTCTCCGAACCCGGTTAACGAAGGCACCTTAACGACACTCGCGGGCTCGTTCACGGACAGCGGCGATACCGGCACCCACACAGTCACCATCGTTTGGGGAGACGGTCCTCCAAATACGACCCTGACACTCGCTTCGGGAGTGTTCAATTTCTCTACAACCCACAAATATTTGGATGACAGTCCGAGCGGAGGCTACACGGTTAATGTCACCGTGAAGGACAGTTCCAACGCCACAGCTACGGCCAGCACCAATGTCACGGTGAACAATGTCAGTCCGAGTATAACCAGTGTTCTGATCAATACCGTCGCAACTACAAATACTGTGCTTCTTGGGAGTGCCGCGACGGTCAAGGTGAATTTCACTGATGCAGGCACTAAAGACACACACACATGCCTTATCACATGGGGCGACTCGTCACCGGATTCCTCCCCGGCAGCGAGCGAAACCAACGGCAGCGGTTCGTGCACGGCAGCACGCACGTACGCGGCTTCCGGCACGTATAGCGGTATGGCTACGGTGACCGACGATGATGGCGGTGTGAAACAATCCGCCTTCACAGTCAAGGTCACTGTCGCTCCTGTTGTTTCGAATGTCTCTCTCAGCTCGAACTCCATAAACGAAAACGCAACGGTGACCTTCTCAGGCTCATTCACGGATCCAGACGCTGGCGATACTCATAAGGTCACGATCGTCTGGGCCGACGGCTCTGCCAACACCGTCATCAACCTTGCTGCGGGCGTGCTGAGTTTCTCCACAACCCACAAGTACCTGGATGACAACCCGACGGCTACGTCTTCCGACGTTTACAACATCAATGTCACAGTGGCCGACGGCAGCAACGCCAGTAGCAGCTCCTCTACCTCGATTACGGTAAACAACGTTGCTCCAGTTATTACTACAGCCAATGCTGCGGCTGTCACTTTACCCCTCTGGGTCGACTTCACCGATGTGGGCACCAAAGATACTCACAGGGCCTGGATCAATTGGGGTGATGGACCGGTTGAAGTAGCCGTGAGCGAGGCCAACGGTGTCGGGTACCTCACGGGCGACCACACCTGGACCAGCGCCGGACCCCACACGGTGATCATCACGGTCACCGACGACGATACTGGCACAGTGTCCAAATCCTTTGTCGTCAACTAGCTCTTCAGATTTAGTCAAGGGCTAGGCGGAACGGGGTGTTTTTCTCCTCGGAAACACCCCTTTCCGCGCTATTCATCTTATTCATGGAATAGAAGTTGACAAAGTGCTAACAGACAGCTGTCGTTGTGGAACGACACTGCTCTAATTCATGGTATCGGAGGCCATAGCGGCGTTGGGATGGGACTCGCAACCCGACGCACCATTCAAATAAATCACCATCTTCTCAATAACTTGTTTTGACGTTCCTTTCTTTGGAGTCCGACCTGCCAAGGCCGGGGCACAACGTTGTGCGCTTGTGCTTGGGCTAAGGCTAAGCCCCATGAGGATGACAAGCCGTTGGACTACAAAGAGAGGAATGTCGAATGAACAAGAATCAGATAAGGATTATCGAGAAAGGCCCCGCCAAGCCATTTGCCAACGCGTCAGGATTCGCAGGCGTTTTGGTCGCGCTGGCTGTCGTAATCTTAATGCTTACCCTGGCATCATCCGCAGGGTGGGCGCAGGGCCTGCCGCTTAAAACGTGTTCGAATCAAATAACAGCTTACCTTTGCAAAGGCGATATCCTGGTCGCCGATGGCAACTCGGATAATGGAAAAGGCAGAATCATCCTCGTCGACCCGGTAACCGGAAGCCAGACATCTATTGCTCACGGCGATCCGTACCTTGACGAACCTGTCGGCGTCATCTTCGATCCCAACGATAACAACCTCCTCGTTATTAACGGCGTTGCTGGTGGCACCCAGATTAATGGCGTCGTTCGTGTGAATCCGGGTACCGGAGCTCAGACTCTGGTTTCCTCAGGCTTCAATGCTCCTTTCGCTTTAGCCCTCGATGGCAACGGCGATATTTTCGTTGCCGATAGTGGTTATGCGGCGACTGATCCCAATAACCCTCTAGTCAATCAGCCGGGCAGAATCATTAAAGTGGACCGGAAGACGGGGACTCAAACCCTCTGGGCCACGGGCGGTTTTATCAGCCATCCTTACGGCATCGCCTTCGATGCCGGCAACACCGGCCTGCTTTATGTTACAGACGCGTCCTCGTTCAATGGGCAAGGCGCTATCTACAGTCTGGACCCCGCAAACATAAACAGCCCTCCAAGACTCGTCTGGGGCCCCGCCACTGCAAGTCCGGCTCCCGTAGTCCCACAGAGTGCGCCCATGGGTTGCCCTCTTGGCATAACGGTTGAGGCCACCGGGAACCTTCTCGCCACAGCGTTTTCATATCCTGCGCCGCCTCCAAACGCCATCTACGGATGCGTTCCCCCGGGAATCTTCCGTGTGGATCTTATGGCCAGGCGCCAGGTTACGATGATCGACAACAACACCACTCCTCCCTTGTCGTGGAACTTGCCGTTTGGAATAGATACCGAAGACAACGGTACCTCCACCGGCAATATCATCGTTGTCGACGAAGGCTTGAAAATGGTCTTCCGTCTGAATCCAACTCCCTATAATCCATTGGATCCACTCGCAAGCTTTATCGCTCCAATCCCGCTTTCGCGTGATGGGTTCTTCGTTACACCTGTTAACCTGTCGCTTCGCAAAACTCAGCCTACTGTCAACATTGCTCAGCCGCCGAGCGTGAGTATCGTTGCTCCGGCCAGTAGTCCGGAAGGGACAGCGATCAACCTGACGAGTAACGTCAGCGGTTCTGGTACACCCACGTATTCCTGGACGGTGACGAAGAATGGAAGCGCGTTCGCGTCGGGCTCAGCAGCAGGTTTGACATTCACCCCGGATGACAACGGCACTTACGCCGTGGGGCTTGCTGTCGTGACGAGCGCCGGGACCGGTTCGGCCAGCGCGACTATCACGGTCACTAATGTCGTGCCGAGTGTGTCGATCACCAACATCCCATCGAATAGTCTCGAGGGGACACCGATCAGTCTCAACAGCACGGTGACCGATCCCAGTGCTGCGGATACGGCCGCCGGTTTCACCTATTCCTGGACAGTGACGAAGAACGGAAGTACCGTCGCGTCCGGTTCGGGCACGAGCCTGAACTTCACTCCGAATGACAACGGCACTTACGCCGTCACGCTCACTGCCGGGGACAAAGATCTCGGTGTCGGTTCGGCAACCACGAGCATCACTGTCACTAATGTGGCGCCGTCGGCAACGATACTGGGCATTCCGGTGAGTAGCTCGGAGGGCACAGCGATCACGCTCACCAGCACAGCGTCCGACCCAAGCTCTGCCGATACGGCCGCTGGTTTCCTGTACTCCTGGACGGTGCTTAAAAACAGCACAGCATTCGCGTCGGGCTCAGGAACGAGTCTGAACTTCACGCCCGATGATAATGGGACTTACGCCGTCACGCTCAGCGTCACAGATAAGGATGGTAGCGCCGGCAGCGTCAGCGCCAGCATTGTGGTTAGCAATGTTGCTCCTGTTATACCTTCAGGAGGAGTCACCGGGCCTACGGTTCCGCTCGCGCTCGGCACTCCTTCGACAGTCGTCGCAAACTTCACCGATGCAGGTACGAAGGATACACACACGTGCCTGTTCGCCTGGGACGATTTATCGACGACTAACGTATCTGGTTCGCCGGGCGTATCCGAGACCAACGGTAGCGGATCGTGCCGGGCGACGCGCACGTTTGCGGGCCCCGGTGTCTACAACGTTAATGTCACCGTGACCGACGGCGATGGCGGTTCTATATCCGCCAGAGTCAGCCAATATGTGGTCATCTTCGACCCTGCCGAGGGCTCCGTCAGCGGCAGCGGTTGGATCGACTCATTGCCTGGCGCTTATCTTCCAAACCCAGCGCTGGTGGGTAAAGCCAAGTTCGGCTTCGAATCGAAGTATAAGAGAGGCGCAAGCGTCCCCACAGGTCAGACGGAGTTCAACTTCAAGGCAGCTAAATTCAAGTTCAAGAGCACCGTCTACGAATGGCTCGTGATTTCAGGATCGAAGGCTCAGTACACAGGTTCAGGTGTGGTCAGGGTCCATGATTCGAGCCATTCCGGCGATGATGAGTGTGAGAATGACAATCATTGGCGGCAGTGGACAGGAGACTATAAGTTCATTTTGACCGCGCAGGATGGCGGCCTATCTGATGGTAAAGATAAGTTCCGCATCAAGATCGTAGACAAAGCTACTCTCCAGGTCATCTATGACAACAAGAGAGGAGAGTCCGACGACATGGATTTCGCCAATCCGCAGATAATCAGCGGCGGTAGGATCACCATCAAGAAAAACTAAAGCTGGATGATCCATTGGGGCGCCTTGCCAGTCAGAGGGCGCCCCGATTTTCCCCCTGAATCGCGTCCCCTCTTAGAGTGCAATACTCATAACAATCAAGAATCCAAGCAACTTTTGAAAAGTGGCGAGATCCGACTTCAAATTAACCGCGCTTGTAATACTCATCGTGTCAACGTTGTTGTTTTTCGCGCCCTTCCACGTCCAGCGCACTTCGGCGCAGACGACGGCTTTGGGAACCCTTGCCGCCTCCATGCCGCAAGGATCCTGGGCGGAACTGGCAACCAACAACATGGCCGCCACATTGGACAACACGGGTGGCTCCAGCGGGATGACTCTGCCCTACTCCGACGACGCCGTATGGGATCCGGTTTCGAAGCAGTTGTTCTTTGTGGGGGGAGACCACAATCCGATCCCCTGCTATCCCCGCTTTGTCTCGTACACGGATAGCACGAATTCATGGCAGATTTTGCCGCAGCCCAGCTGGTTTCCCTGCCAGTATCCTATGCACGGATACCATCACACAGCGATCGATCCAGCGAACGGCAAGTTGTACCACCGACCTTTTAACAATCCTGTCGTTCGGAAATACGATATCGCTTCCCAGACATGGACTGACCTCCCAGCCATTCCCTCCAGCGTCATCAACAACCTCAGTTGCTGTACCGGCGTGACATGGTTTCCGGAACGGAATGCGCTGATCTACGCTTCATTCGAATCCGGAGCCAACGGAGTGGTCGCGGAATATAGCGAGTCGACCGGGCAATGGCACAGAATTGCCGGGAGCCTTCCGATGGGCCCTTACCACAACATCGCGTTATACAACCCGCTTTACCAGGTGGTGCTCTTCGGAGGCGGAAACGGCGATTCGCATCTCTACAAACTCGACAGCGCGGGGCATGTAACAACGCTTCAGTCCGCCCCAATCCCGATAGGCATTGGGCAATCAGTCGTGACCGTTGATCCCGTGAGCGGAAAATATCTGATCGCCGGCAATTCCAATGATTTTTACGTCTATGACGTAGTTGCCGATATCTGGCAGCGTCAGAGTGGTGCAGCGCCCATCTTTGGTCTTCCGGCCTACACGCCGCCAGTCCATGGCATTGTGGCGGCGCCACTGAGCACTTACGGCGTCACGATGTTTGTCAGGTGCTACGTCAGCAATTGTCACACCTACCTTTACAAGCATTACGCCGACACCACGCCGCCCTCGATTTCGATCAGTTCACCTGCGGACAGTTCCGTTGTTTCGGGAACGATCTTCGTCTCGGCCGATACAACCGATAACGCCGGAGTGGTGGGAGTCCAGTTCAAGCTGGACGGAAACAATCTTGGCGCGGAAGTCACGGGTACACTTTCGTCGTACTCCGTACCGTGGGAAACCACGACGGCCATCAACAAATCCTACACGCTGGCTGCAGTGGCGCGAGACGCCGCCGGAAACCACACGACGTCCACCGTCTCGGTGACCGTGAATAATGCGATTCCTTTTGGTTTTTCACTATCGACGGGAGGCGATAAGACCGTAACACAAGGTCAATCCGTCTCGAATACGATTACGGCCTCGGCGGTGGCAGGGACGATCCAGCCTATTTCATTCTCGGTCTCCGGTCTACCGTCAGGAACGACGCCTTCGTTCTCGCTTTCGTCTTGTGCTCCGGCTCCGAATAGCTGTACATCCACTCTGAACATCTCCACTTCTGTATCCACTCCCACAGGATCTTATCCGATCACTGTGACCGGAACGGCAACGGCATCGCATACGGCGTCTTTCATACTCAACGTGTATGCGGTAAATGCATCGTTTGCCGATAAGTGCAATTCATCTAACGTCCTCAGCTGTTTCAGCTTCGATAGCGCCAGCAGTCTTTATTATACATGGCCTACCGGAACCCCTTGCGATACCACTTTTGCGGGACAATCCAACTACACTTTTGGAAACAACCGTATCGGTCCCAGCAATACTTCAGCGATAGTCCAGAACGGACAGTGTGTGTTTCCAGAGATTGACACGGCAACGTCTCACACGGGAAACGGCTCGTTGAAGTTCACGATTCCTTCCAACAGCGGGCCGAATTCGAGCGGCTTTTTTACGGAGCCTTTCAAGCGCAACTCCGATGGGACATTTCCCTATATTGGACCAGGATCTCCGCTGGGAAATGTTTTCTACTTCCAGTTCTACCAGAAGTTCGATTCCAATTTCCTGTCGACCAACTTCCAATGTGTCGGTGGAACCTGCGGCGGATTCAAACAGGCCATCTGGTACGGGAACCCGCCTTTTGGAAGCAGCTCCAGCAGCATTGAATCCACCATGTACAACGGATTTCAGCGCGGCGTTCCTCAAATGTACGGCCAGCAGGGCTCAGACGACTACGGTATCCAGGACGCTATTGGCTGCACCTATGCCAAGGCCACCAGCCTGGGCGGAGGTGGATCCGGTTTTGACTCGCAGCCCAATTATTTTGCGCCGCTCAACCCCACTTGTATCCATTACGCTGCGGATCAGTGGATGGAATTCACCGGCCGTATAGAGATTCGCGGCGCCAGTAACGCGCCCACCAGCCGTATTCAACTGTGGATCAATGGACAGCTTGCGGTCGATTACGGCCTGGCAAAAGTCAACTGGGCTGGAAGCGACGGCAACGGATTTGGCCAATTCATGCTGACGCCATATTCCACAGGCAAAGATCCGAATCAGATTCATCCGATCGGCAATACCTGGTATGACGACGTGATCGTATCCACGCAGCCGATTCCCATGGTGAATGGCGGCATACCGACGTCGGATACGACCCCGCCCACGATCACGAATGTCAGTGTATCCAACATCACGAGCACCAGTGCCACTCTCACATGGACGAGCGATGAACCGGCAAATTCCCAGGTTGAGTATGGGATCAAGGCCAGCTATGGAATTCAAAGCAATCTCGATACGTCGCTCGTGTCGTCGCATTCGGTAACCATCCCTGATTTGTTGCCAGGAACTCTGTACTACTACACCGTTAAATCCCGTGATGCTGCCGGAAACCTGGCGACTTCCGGTGGTCTGACCTTTACGACTGTCTCTGGTGGTAATAATCCCTCGCCATTGATAAATGGATTGACAGGCTACTGGGCGTTGGATGAGGGAAGCGGCGGCACGACAGCCGATTCGGCAGGCAACAACAATGGGAGTCTCGTCAACAACCCCAGCTGGATTACAGGGAAAGTACGCAATGCCCTGCAGTTCAATGCCACCGACAATAGTAACGACACAGATGACCCCCGCGTTTGGATCGGCAGAAGTTTTGATGTTCCAAGCCTTCCGTTCACGGTGTCCGCATGGATCAATCCCACGGATTTTGCCGATTATCGTGTCATCTTCAGCAAGCGGGACACAGTTCAGACGATGCGCTTTGACCTGGGACTCGAACAACAGAGCGGCAGGGTATACCTTGCTAATCCGAGCCATCTGACTTTCATTTATTCCCCTCCAACCAATACCTGGACGCACCTTGCCGTCGTGGCGAGTTCAACTGACACGAAGCTGTATGTGAATGGAACTCTGCAGCAAACCGTCGGCGCTTTCACCCTGGGAACCAGCGGCACCGCGAACACGGCGATCGGCGGCACAGGCGAGGTCCTTACGGGCGACGACGATCCTTTCAAAGGGGCCATTGATGAAGTCCGGATTTATAACCGCGCTCTTTCTCCGTCTGAGATTCAATTGGCCCCCGATACATACGCGCCCGTTAGTTCAGGCATAACCACATCGAACATCACTCCTTCTGGCGCGACGATCTCGTGGACAACTAATGAAAAGGCAGACAGTCAGGTAGACTACGGGACGACATCCAGCTACGGTCAATCCACAATACTGAACCCATCACTGTCGACCGCCCATTCCGTCAACCTTTCGGGTTTGTCTTCGAGCACGACTTACCATTTCACCGTGAAATCCAGAGACGGTACGGGCAACTCGGCCTCGAGCCAGGACTATACATTCACAACAGCGGCCCTGCCGGTAATAACACTGTCACCAGCGACGGTACCGGATGCAACTGTCGGAGTTGCGTATAACCAGACAATTACAGCGTCAGGCGGTTTTTCGCCCTATACCTTCAGCGTCCCGACGGGCGCCTTGCCTGCGGGACTGACGCTGAACGCGTCGGCTGGAACAATCACCGGGACGCCTGCGACGCCTGGCTATACGACTTTCACAATTCAGGCTGTCGACTCTCTGGGCTATTCCGGCGACCGGTATTACAGCGTAAACACTGCCAATCTGGTCTCCGACAATGTCGTTCTCACACTGACCGGCCAGGACTACGACAGCGAGCCCTCCACAGATCCTCCGCTTGTGGGACGTCTTTTGCTCAGTTTCAACATGACCAACATCGGACCGGCGATCACTTCCCCGGTGTATTTCGTAGTGACTGACCTCCATAAGCTGTACGGCGATCAAAATCCCGATCAACCCGATTTGCTGCTCAGTGCAGACAACCACGCCGGGACCGTAGGCGACTGGCAAACGCTGACGATGGGTCCGTTGCCGCATGACGGAACTGCGGCGGTCTACCCTCCCCTCGTCATAGGTATCGGCTCGCGCCAGCCGTTCGAACTTTATGTCGACCTTTACACCTCTCCGTCGGTAAGTCCAATGATGGCGTCAGACAGTGGTGTTCTAAAGGCTGCTCCGGACAACGCACCTGGCAGGTTACTGGGACGATTCAAGTTTGCAGTTTCGGAAGCAACTCTGAACCCACCAGGGACAGGGCCACTCGTGTCCGTGCCTCCTGTGCCTCCTGGTCCAAATCCTGGTCCTTCCGGCAATGTCGGCGTCATTACTGGACCGGGATCTCAGTCCCGCCCGGCGGTCGCTGTCGATCCAATCCTCCCGGCGCATATGGCCGTCGCAAGCAATGACTCGGCGTCCGGGAGCGTGAGAGTAAGTACAACCCAGAATAGCGGGGAAACATGGTACACGACGATCTTGAGCCGCACCCTCGGCAATCAGACATTCTTCGGTGCTCAAGACCCAGGCCTCGCTTTTGATTCGCTGGGCAAGCTTTCCGTTGTTTACACCCTTTCGAACCTGAACGACTCCTCCAGCGCGATCGTGATCAGCGAATCCAGTGATGGCATCAACTTCAACCCACCTGCCGCAATCAGCTTTCACCTGGCATCGGACCAGATCATCGATAGCAGGCCTGTGGTTGCAATCAAGTCCGGCGCCGGACGTTACGTTGCCTGGGACAGCCTGTCGCTTGCCACGTCGCGCTACAGCATCAATCTGGCGCGATCCGAAGAGGGCGGGCTCTTTGGTCCAGTGACGACAGTCGTGAGCAACAGCCTGGTCGGTTCCCCGGCGCTGGCCGTGAACAAAAGCCGAGTTCATATCGGATGGGATAACTGGGGATTCAACTCCGTCCCGCCTTATAAGACCGGCGGCAGCTTGATGATGACTTCCTCGCCTAATGGGGCCCATCTCAACTTCGCTACACCTCTGGAGATTGCCGGAACCGGCATCGGTTTTAGCCAGAGGATCCCGGCAATGCCGGAAAAGGGCGTGAAGCCGAATTTGAACCTTGCGGTGGACCCGAATGACGATTCCCACATTTATGCGGTATTTGCGGACAGAGGCAACGGAATGGATATCCGCCTCGCCGGCTCCACAGACCAGGGGAAAACCTGGCAAGCAATGACAGTGAGTAACGATGGGACTCTGGCGGACCAGTTCAGCCCATCCGTTGCAGTGGACTCCAACAGTTATCCCTATGTCAGTTTTTATGATACCCGGCTGAGCAGCACGTTTGAGGCTGCGGATCTGTTTATGGCCACGTTTTCGACGGGGAATTCGTTCGATACCCAGCGCATCAGTACGGTTTCGTCGAACGACTCGCAGAAGAATCCCCTGCGCGACTTAATGTCCAACCTGGGAGACCGCACCGCCCTGGCAATGACCCCGGACTACGCGGTGGCGGCATGGACCGACACGCGGCTGAACAGCGAAGACGTTTTTCTGAACATGGCGCCGGAGATTCCGCAACAACCGGGGATCCCCAAGTTGACATGGAACAATCCTCTGCCGGTCACCTACGGAACTCCGCTGGGGGCAACACAGTTAAATGCTTCAACACAGGTAGCGGGAGCGTTTATCTACAATCCGCCGGCGGGGATGTTCCTGGATGCCGGTGTCCACTCCCTCTCTCTGACGTTCAAGCCCTCGGACACCTTACACTACACAGCCACCACGGCGACCGTAGAGATCAATGTGCTCCGAGCGCCATTGACTGTGACAGCGACATCTGTGTCGCGCATTTATGGCGCGCCTAATCCTCCACTGGCCGGCACGCTCGCCGGCGTGGTCAACCGCCTCGCACCTGACAACATAACGGCCAAATACACGACAAGCGCGACGATGAAGAGCAGCGTCGGGAAGTACCCAATCACGCCGACTGTCAGCGATCCCGACAAGCGGCTCTCTAATTACACTGTGAACCTTGTTAACGGCACGCTGGAGGTCCTGCCCGCCCCGCTCGCTGTCACGGCAAACTCTGCATCGCGGTTCTATGGTTCTCCTAATCCCGACTTGACAGGGTCGATCGTGGGTGTCGTCAATGGTGACAACATCAGGCCGAACTACGGGACCCTCGCCACTATCGGCAGCATGCCCGGCAACTACGCGATTTCTGCCATCATCATCGATCCCAATCACCGGTTGCCCAATTACAACGTCACAATTACCAACAGCATTCTGACGGTCGTTCCAGCGCCGATCATCACGCTGTCTGCGACAAACCCTGATCCTGACGACGACAACCAGCGTCCACAAAACCGTTCTTCCCTGCGAGTTCCCTTTGGGGACCAGGATCTGCTCTCAACGAGCAAAGCGGTCACAGTGACGGTGGGCAATATTGGAACTGCGGACCTGATAATCTCTGGTCTCGACGTGGAAGGCACTGGCGCCGGGGACTTCGCGCTCACCAACAAGTGCGGCAAGACAGTGGCTGCGGGCTCGAACTGCACGTTTACAGTGGCCTTTACCCCCTCAGTCCTGGCCAGGCGTGCCGCCGTGATCACGCTCACCGACAATGCGGGCGGCTATCCGGGCAGCGAGCAGAAGGTAAATTCTTCCGGAAATGGCGTGCTGAGTTATGCCGGGTACGCGACAAGCACAGCATGTCAAGCGATCGCCCTCTCCGACAACGCTTCCACCGACAGTTTCGATTCCAGCCGGGGAAGCTATGCTGATACGAAGTCTGATAAACGTGGTGACATCGCGGTCAACGGCAATGCCGCTTTGAGCGAAAGAGCAACCGTCAACGGCATCGTGTATTCGCTCAACCCAGCTGCCGGCGCCTGCAAAAACGGAAAGCCCGGCATCAGCGTCTCTGGAAAGGCTGAGGCGACAGGTGGTTATCGGCTATTGGAGGCGCCCGTGGCCTTCGCGACACCGTCCGCAGTGACTCCGGGGACGTCCGACTTAAAGGTGAAGAACGACACGCCGCTACGGCCCGGCAAGTATAGCGACATCAACGTGGACGGGCGCGCGAAGCTGATACTATCCCCCGGAACCTACGACATCAATTCACTCAAACTCACTGGTGGTGCAAAAATTACGGTCGCCGGGGAAGGTCAGGTCATCCTGAATATCGCCGGACTCGACACCGACAAGCCGCTCCAGTTGAATGGCGAAAGTACGATCAACCCCTTTGGCAAACCGGCGAACTTCCTCTTGCGATACGGTGGCCGGGCCCAAATCGATCTGGGCGGCCAGGTTGATTCCTACGCGATCATCTACGCCCCGAACGCCCCCGTAAGGCTGGGCGGGAAAGCGCACTGGTACGGCGCTCTGGTCATGAAAACACTGGAGATCGTTGGGAGTGGCGGCCTCCATTACGATCGCGACCTGGGACGTTAGACCACCGCTCCACGATGGCTAATACCAGAATACTGTTGAC
>Ga0137397_10002040_pt1 | contig 14153 bp, 14 predicted proteins | sample czorhiz116metaG_FD_106658 | JGI IMG/M metagenome (GOLD analysis project Ga0137397, IMG submission 106658) | Vadose zone soil microbial communities from Angelo Coast Range Reserve, California, USA - czorhiz1.16 metaG | ecosystem: Environmental > Terrestrial > Soil > Vadose zone | place: USA... | reverse complement strand
TGGTCGGGGAGAGAGGATTTGAACCTCCGACCCCCTGGTCCCGAACCGGGTCGGAGGATTTTTCAGGATTTGGGGAAACAGAGATTTGGGAAGTGGTTTGGAATGAGCTTTTTGTTGAAGAATATTTGGAAACAGAATACACGAGTACTTGCGCCCATTTGTGGGGATTCTTTTAACATTAATTTGTGTACCTAAACTATAGCCCCCACGTCCATGACGAACCATATATAGTGACACCCATTTCCTGCCACATGATTTTGTCCCACATCGGTTGTTGTTCCCCGCCATATTTGGAGGACTCATTAAGCTGGTTGAACACATTCGCGGTTATGAAGCTGGCGTACCCGCTTTGTCTCATGGTACATAGCTTTGCAGCATAATTTGCCGCACGGCCTACCCATACCAAATCATTCGCCCCCCTGATGCCAGTTTTTGCCACAAATAACACACTTGTATCGATCCCAACAGCTTGCCGCAATTCAAAAGATGTTTGTGGATATTGCGCCTTGATAGCTGGATTGATGACTTCCTGGACAGCCCAATTGATCGTCAATGCCGAGCGCGCTGCGTTACTATTCTTGCTCTTGCCAAGGTAAACAGCCATGACTCTATCACCATCAAATGCTGTAACTTCTCCCCCGTAATGACGAATGATACGACATGCGGTAATCAAATATGTTTTGTAAACTTCAGCAGCAAAGTGCTCTTTATAAGTATTGACAAGGTCAGTTGAGTCTGCCAAATCAGCATACAGGACGGTGCCTTGAATTTTAACCGCGTCATTCCCAAGTTTCACATTAGCAGATTCTGGGACTACTAAACCATCCCTGATCTGCCATCTGGTTGCTAAGATTGCAGCAACCTCCGCACGGATTTCCTTTGCCGTTGCCATATGCGTATTCGCTCTCATCTCGGGCCGATCTTGCGAATGGTCTCCCACATCTTCTTACATGTCAATCTTGTTCTATCACGGGTTGGTCCAGTCCTTAAATATTCCAGCCATGTCACTCCGAGAAGATCTGACGGAATGCGGACGTCAACTCCTCTTGGTTTGAGAATGAATACTCTTTCTCTTCCCAACGCGCCCATGAATAAGCCGAGTTCGAAAATAACATTGTCGCGCGGCGATGGTTTGGTTTTCCCTCGAGAAATCGTCATGTCGTCAGCGGTGAGCACTAACGCTGCGAAATCCGCCTCTTGCGCGGAATTTACAAGGCTTTCAATAGAGGTTCGCGAAGTTTGAAATACCCCTTCGCTCCAAGGGCGTGCAACCACAGGCCTCTTAATAAGATGCTTGTATATCTCATTCGTTATCGCCAAGCCTTCTGACGAAGAGCCAATAAACAGGACTGGCTCGTTGTGGGGCTGGCGGAGCGATTTATTACGTTCCCTAAGTCTCTTCGCCAGTTCGACTGCAATTCGACGCCATAATTCGGGGTGGTCTTCTGCGAGTTTTGAGAAACGGTACTCTGGCACTCGAAGTGTAACGCAGGGCTCGGCCGCAATAACTGTGGCGCTACGTTTGGCGAGCGGGTCAACTAACGCCATTTCACCGACATGGGTGCCAGCCTCGCGAAAAGCAACATGACGGCCATTTACGCGAACTGAGATCTCACCTGCGACAATTAAAAAAATATCATTCTCGGGTTCACCCTGTCGCATTAATACGGAGTCAGCTTTGTGGTACTGCAACGTGCCACAACTTGTGATCAAACGGGCTATATCCGCATCTCCAGCAAGAAGGGATTGCGACTTGAGTGCTTCGACAAGCCGTCTCTTACCTTCGTATCCAGAGAAGCGCGTTGAACGCTGATGTGCTGCACGTTTCGCCATAACGTTGCATTTAGAAATATACCCTAATCTGGCTATCCATTCGCGGACGGGGGTGTCACAAGAGTAATGGTGCGGCCATTTCCTGTCCCTATCGGTGTTTAGTCGACTTGAAGACGCTATAACTTATAAAGGGGAAATCTTGCGACAATTTCGGCGGGACTCCCAACTTTGAAGCGTCCGCTGTCCGCAAAACACGGTTCGCAAGATGCACTCGGCGAGGAATATTCTCACAAAGAAAAAAGCCTGGTAAAAGCAAACGCAGGCTTTAATTTCTAAGAACGAAGTTCCTCACAAAATAAAGAAGTTGTTCTATTTGGAATTGCCCTCTTTTTGGTGCAATTAGGATCGTCAGAATCACCAACATTTGGCTGATCAATCTGACGGCGGCAAAAGAAAGCTGGCACGTAATGTACCGAAAGTCGGTGCCCGAGCCGACTTAGCTCTGTTGGTATTAAACCAAAAAAAGCGGCCGCCCGTCAAATCAGTTTTCCACAGCACCTTTTCTTTCAATTATTTAACGCGGCTGGAGTTCCACTGCGATCAAGTGATTCGATATTCGTAAATGTCAACCGTTATTTCAGCGCCTCTAAGCTCCACGGGTTGCTCAGTCCATTTGACGAAACAAGCGAGAGCAATGCCGTTCGATACCAAAATATCTTTTGTGTTGCTATCCACAAATATATGCGAGTGACCATCTATCAGTTTGTCGTCTCCGCGAAACTGATCTCGAAGCCTCGCAGTAATTAATGCGGCTCTTCCACCTTGAATATTATTCTCTTTGTCTTTCCAAAGACGATGCCCGCCCCTACCTGTGTGATGCATTCCGATGCGAGCTGAGAGCCCTTCAGCTGCCAATGCATCAATCAAAGAATGCAAGCCGGATTCGATATTCCCGATTTCTTGAATGATAAACTCGTTGGAGTCTGGCGCCGCTGCGACAATATCTGTCTCATTAAGGCGGTCACGGATAAATTTCACGATTCGGTCATTAATTCTCTTGCCCTTTGACATCATCTCAAATTCGTCAAGTGCGCTGGAGTTAATCCAGTCAAATTTAATCAAACACACGTCTTTATCAATTGGATGCAGTTCTGTTCCATTTGAAACAAAGATTGTATTACATAATAGGTCTTCGTAATCATACAATATGTTTCGCAATGATCCCGTAAGTATATCTAATTGATCTATACGCTCAATATGATCACCCTCTAACTTCAGCTTTAGACGTGACTTTAATTTATACTTTGGCGAAAATGCTTTAAAATCATCAACGCAGTCATTTGTCTTTTGAATGGCGCCAGCTAATTCGTCGACGGCTTTGGCTATCTCATCCTCGGCCGCAGTAACTAACAATACGCATTTTCTTAATACAGTCGTCCAGCTCTGGCAAAATCTTCCGAACAATCCATATAGCTGCACAGAGTGACTCTCTGAAAAGCTAAGCTCAGGATCAAGCAGCGGATCTACATAATTATCATAAGTGGATCTCAAGAGCGTCTTATCTTGTCTCGTATAAATATCTCGCAGCGCTTGCCTGATGGTAATGAGCCGACTAAATACACTAAGCTTTAGTTTTATCTGATTGGCAAAGTTTGCAGGCCCCACCCGGAGCATCTTATCCACATTAGCAGCAATTTTTGCAATAATTCGAGGTTCAGGCTTTTTCCCATTTTTAGCGAGCTCAATCAAATCATCCAGTTTATGCAGACAGGCATTGGCATTGGACGAGTAGTCATGCATCCAAAGTCGAAGCTCTGCCTCGATTGCCCGCAATGTATTTGAGGCAGAATTACATGTTGTAACTGCAAGCGCCATCTCATACCTGTTGCGACTGTCACGCATTTCAATGCTGGCATCAGCAAACCATCCCATGCAGGTATCGATAAAAACACGCTGACTCGGAGTAAGGGGATTTTCATCATGTCTATAGCGACGATTAAAGCTCGGACACAATTCCAATCCGTCGTCGGTCTCAATTAAAATTCTTTCACTCAGGGCCCAAGGCAATATGCGACCGTCAGATAGCACATCATCAAAAGTCAGGTCCGCTCCATAAGCAGCAAAGTTGATTTTGATTCCAAGCTCCGAGGTAGGCAATATGGCGGTTTGCTGGCCCACCAAGACTGCAAATACTAATGCTTTATTGGTATAAACATGAGGTAGGCGAACAACCGCTCGCTTCGACATGCGACTTTGGTGCTTCAATAAATTCTCGGCGGCTGTTCGAATGACGTAACGCAATCTCTGCAATTTATTTCTGGATTCCCCAAATCTAAATACGCGCTCTATAATTCCACTTCTTGAGCATTTTGTTAGAGGAACCACAACGCCAGCATCGACTAAAAAATCTATTGAAGCGGATAGCGCCCAACGCTTAAAGCCAATCCGATACATCTTCAAAATCGACTCAATTTCCCAAAATGAGTAGCCAAAATCAAGTCGTCCCCGAATATGCTGTTCGGTCCTCGTTGAGTCATCCAATGGCCTGAGGCTTTGAACAATCGTTGCTAAGTTATCTGTTAAGTTGCCATCAGGATTAAGATGTTCCTCAAGGAATGATTTGCTCGTCTTGTATTGTTCAACAAACTCGTCTGTATGGTCATGATTTGATGATGGTGAAACCAGCAGCTTGTCGATTGAGCCAGAAAACGATTTAATTGCACCGATTTGCGTCATAGAAGCAGCGAGATCGATCCCAAATATAAGTGTTGTGTCATATCGTGACAGTTCAAAGGGCCCTTGCAGTAGATTTATATCCGACACTCGAACCGATGACAGAAATGAAAGGCCCGCATAAATCTCTGCCAGAAATAATTGGGCGCTGTATAAAGCCTTCAGAAGGTCTTCTTTGTGGATATCGTTATCGCAAACCAGTGTCCTCCGAATATCAGCGTACCAGCCGGCAAGGGGTTCCGGTAAGAACGACGACTGTTCGAGGAGTGAGTCCTGAGGTGCAGGGAACAAAATGATAGGTTGGATCCTGAGTAAGCCCTTCTTCATGTCGATGAAAAGGCGAAATTTTGTAGGAGTGGAAGAAGGCATTGAATTGCTGGCGATGAACTTCTCTCGGGGTGCAGGATCATACACGACCCAGTTGCAACTCTCTGAATTCACATCCGGATATGTCAAGTCAAAAAGGGCGGCGCTGAACTCATTAATGAGAAACTTTTTACAGTCCGATATTCTCTGAAAATCCTGAGTATTGATTCGCGATTCAAATATCGGATGAGCGAGGTCGTAAGGCTTGGCCAGCAGCTTGAAGCTGTCCACTAATTCGCAACTGAAGGACATCATATCCGCGTAAGGCAATGTCATGATCGCAGTGAGTCCATTGAACTTATCGCGATTGTGATTTCGACTCGCGGCAAGCACGACGGGATATACTGCGCTATCGCTCAGCTTCGGATTTGTGCAGACATCATATATGGTGCTGCCCCACACGATAGAGTCATCGAGCACTACCACGGTTTTTCCGGAGAAGAAGTGCTTCGGGATGTAGGAAAGAGCCTTATTTGATATGAACGGTGTCCCCGGAGGCAGAAAGTCCATTCCATATTTAGCACACATCTCAGCGAGACGAGGAGCCTTACGGGCAACACCAATAATCACGTGCGGCTGAAGCCGCAGCAATTCGGCCTTTAATTTGATAAGGTAGGTTTCATATTTACGGACGAAGTTGGACTCCACAGACATCAGGGTATATCCCCTTTCCACATATCCCGAGAAAAACGAATAATTCAGCTGGAAAATTTGCTTTGATTATAGAGTACTTTTTACATGCTGACCATAGCAAAAGTGGTGACATATTTGTTCTTTAAATTGTCAATATCAATACTTCCGGCTGCGGGGTTAAGACTCGGCGAATAAAAACGTAGCAGAGGAATGAAAAACCAGCCTACCGTTTCCGGCAGGCTGTGTAATTTAGCTGGCAGACTCCAAGACTTTTTTGGCCCTGTGTAATTTTTCAAGCTGTTTGGTTTCTTTGTCCAAGTCTTTCTGCATTTTGGCGACTCGTTGCTCCTGCTTCGCAATAAGAGACAACATGCTCTCAGCGGCGTCCTTTTTAACCCAAGGCTTTCTCTTTACGGTTTCCGTTTGGTTTTGCGATTCAGTTCCGGATTCCTTGGGTCGGTCGGCTTGTTTTTTGTCAGCTACCAATTTGGTGATCCTCCGTTGATTTGGTTTGCTTTTATATTTCCTGATTTCACATATTTCTCGACTCTTCAGTTCTCTTCGCTTTCTTCGTCGGGGTCCTCGTTTGCAAAGTCCTGCGCTGAAAAAGTCTGCACAGTGCTCTGGCAGGGAGCGCACGCTTTAAAGCTGCGCCCGGTATGACGCTCAGGCTGATCCAGAATCTTTATTTGGAAGCCTTTCTGTTTGAGACCTGCTGCGAGTTGTTCGGCCTTCTTTGTGTTCAGGTTGTGGCCGGCAAGGTTAAGGACATTTGTGGTGTGGTCAAAAGACACTACGACTTTAAGACCAGAATCGGTCATCTGTTTTTCTCCTTTGATTGGTGTTTTTTATGACTAACTTCGGGGGAAGGTCGGAATAGCGGAAGGGGTTTTGGGTTCGTCGCGGTTATTGCTGGTATTTGCGAGCGGCGACTTTAAGAACCGTGTCAACGAACTGGAACTTGTCCTCGAGACCGGCAAGTGCGCCCAGTGCGGCCAAGTGCTCTTGTTTTTGCAGGTGGGCAATCACTTCAGCAAAGCGCACTGAAATCTCTTTGGCTTCAAGCAGCGCCACCTGCACTAATGCTTCTGTCAGTTGTTTCTGGTGGATTTGATCCATCTTTCTCCTCTCTGTTTTTTTGAAGTTCTCGCATATGCCACTCTTCGAGTTTGCGGATCGCTTCCCGAAGAGTCGGCAACTCGATATGGCTATAAAGGTCATTGGTGTCTTCATTGCGGCTGTGGCCCATCAGTTCCTTGCGAACATCCTTGATAACCCCTGCTTCAATGAGTCTTGAGTTAAATGTCGAGCGGAGGTCTTTGAAGCGGAAATGGCGGATATCGGATTTTTTCAAAGCCGTCCTCCACGCCGTTTTTATTCCCTTGATGGGCTCATCACCAAAAGTAAAGATTGTTCCTTTTGTTTGGCGACTGTTTGCGAGAAGATCGTGAAGGCGATTTGTCATCGGTATTTCTCTGGATTCGCCGTCAGCGGTTTTTGACTTGGTTACGACCAGAACCTTGCGGAAGTAATCAATGTCATGCCAGTCCTGGGAAAGCAGTTCCCCGCGGCGCATGCCAGTGTCGAGCGCACTGATGATGATTTTTCGCAGGTGTGGGGCGGCGGCAGCAAGCAATTGGGCTTCTTCCAAAATATTCAGGATTGGCCGTTTGATTCTGCGGGGCTTCGAGAGGCGCATCCGGGCGAGGGGATTAGCAGGCAGAATTCGCTCTTCAACCGCCCAGAAGAGGACATGCCGTAAGACTTCCACATCGCGGTTAATGGTTGTGTCAGTTAGTTTTTTTTGCTTATGCCGCTCCTTTCTGTACCTCGTTATTTCGTTCTTCGTGATCTTGCCAATCGGCATTTCGGCAAAATACGGTAAGAACATTTTGGAACGTTCTTTGTGAAAGTGCTTTACTTCGCCGCCGACAAGAAATCGCGCAAACAGATCGCCGAATTTCATTTCCGGGTCAAGGTCTGGTGGCCGCGTCTTTTTCATCTCAAGCTCAATCTTGTGTCGGCGGTCAAAATCCTCGGCTGCGCGGATTTTTCCTGTTCCGGTGGACTTGGCATAGCGGATGCCGCCGGACCAGACATAGCTCCAGTACACGCCTCCGCGTTTGTAAAGACTCATTTCTCCTCCTCATATATAGTGGGTTTCTGTTAGGGTTTACCTGCGGGCAGGTCTGCCCGAGGCTTGGCGCCTGTTTTCGGCTGCTCTGATTGCTTTTTTGAAGATCAGCTAAAGCCTAATAACCGGCTCTTTTTCTATTTCCCGGCTCTTCTCTGCCTGAGCATCCGGACCAGTACAAACGGAATATGCATCCAGACAAACCAGATAATGCCGAGAAGCAGGCCGTACAGCATTGGAATGAGGAGGCCTGCCGGATCAGAGATGAGAGCGTAAAGGAAATAGGCGAGATAAACGGCAGAGACAAAGAGCAGCAGGCAGCCGGGAATAATGCCGGAGAGCAGAATCAGAAGCCTGAACCAAAGAGGAGCCTTTTCCTCAGGCAGGCTCAAATCCCTGGAACCACACTGCGAGCAGGCAGAGGCATTACGGCGATTGGGATGCAGTTTGCCGCAGAGCCTTATGTTGTAACTTCTTCCGCAAGTGGTGCAGAAGAGCGGACGGCCGGAACTGCCCCGGCCGCAGTGGTAACAAATGCGCATATAATTTTCAGATTAATGATTGAAGTTGTTCTCCTTCGGGCCGGAGCCAGACTTGTGCCCAAAAGCCTTGCCTCTGAATTTTTTCAAGAGTTGAGAAAAAGAAGAGTTTGGTGGTGGCGTGTCGGACCCGGAAGCGGATCGACTGTACCCGACGCTCAGAGGGAGCAACCACGAGGACTGCAAAACGCAACCTTTGAAAAAGGTGGTCAAATTCTCCGGAAGTGGCCAGCGCGATGTATTGATTAATTTTTTTGTTCCAGACTGGCAGTCCTTCTGTTCCCTGATCGACCTCAAGGAACATCGGACGCACGGTTTCGCTTGTATGGATTTCAAAGTATGAATCAGGGATAATCAGGACTGATACAGAAAGGGGCCTGCTGAAGGTCCGCCAATTCTTGATCGCGCTAACTGTTTCATTTTCCTGCGTGCGAGCGGCGCAGTAAACCTCGTTGATTGCCAACTGATGGGCAACGAATTTGTCTCCGATCAGGAATGAATCGCTTGTCCTGTTGATTCCGTTTGGAAGAATGCCGATTACTTCAGCACCTTTTTTTGAAAGACAGTAGATCGCTCTTTTGCCTCCAAGGGCGCTGACGAAAAAGAAACGCTTCAGAAGGCCTGACTGCTTCAGTTTTAAAAGCCTTGCATTGACCCGAGTGACGGAAGCAAAACCCCCAAGAAGCGCTGCTTGCCTCCGGTCCACCAGACGCAAGGTTGCAAGAGCACCAAAAAGGCGTAGGTCCCTTGCTTGCAGCACGATGCGCGGGCTATTCCCATTCGTCGAGACTGCTTTCGGCTTTATCGCTTGGCTTTCTTGCATTGATTTCGTTTTCAATTTCTCCCCGAAGCCTTCCGAAGCGCCTTATGGAACGCTTCGTTAAATCAGAAAATGAACACTTGGGGCTGCTAACTTCCGGCACAGCGATTTCTTCTAAATACTCGCCGAATCTGCTGATGAGCCGCCGATGCGGAAGCGTGATCAGGCGGCGACTCAGGGATTTTTCACCATCAAGGAGGCGCGCCATAAACGGCGCGTCTTCTGCCGAGAGTTGAAAACAGAGGCCTGTACCGACAGAGAACAGGGCGGATTTCATTGCAGGTGAAAACTGATTGAGGAATTGGTTCGCCGAGACAATTGAGATACGGAACTTCCGGGCTTCCGAAAGGAGCGTCAAAAATGCGGCGTCTGCGGCGACGAGATTCGGCAACTCATCGGCGTAAACAGAAAAGAGGGTTTTGTTCACGCGGCTGAAAATCGCGTTTTTGAGTTTGCTTAGAAACAATCCGGCAAAGGTCAAGGCGTTGTCTCCCAGCGAGCTTTTTTGCAGGTTGAGCAGTATCCAAAATTTCTGGTCAATGGCGTGACGCAGCGAGAACGATGAGCGACTTTGACCGACAATATGCCTGATTGAGGAGTCAACTGTGAATGCCGAGAGCTTATTTAAAACCGGTTCGCGCATGACCGCCTGCATTGCTTCGGACGCCCGGTTATACCGCTCCTCAAAGAATCTTCTCACTTCTTGGTTGGTGACCCCGCGCAGCAGTGAACGGCGGTACTGCGAATTTGTCAGTAGTGGCGCAAGTTCAAGTAAGGTCAGTTTGTTTTCAGAAAGAAGCCAAAGAGAGTTACGCAGTAATTCTTCAGTTCGTGCTCCAAAGTGCTCAAGACCCCAACGGAGGCGCAAGAGAGAAACCATTTCCGAAATCTGCACAGCGCGGAGCTGTCCGTTCTCACATTCAAGGAGATTGAGGGCGACTGAATACTTGGGATCTGAGGGGTCGATTAAAAGCAAACGACTGCTCAGATCAAGGCCGGTGTCCCGTTCTTTTCTTGCAATGGTGGAGAGCACAAAGGGGGTCAGATCGCCGTGCAGGTCGATGCAGACAAACCCGCGAAGGGCGGAAATATCCTGGGACATAAGATACCGAAGCAAGCTGCTCTTGCCGGTGCCCGTTTTTCCAAGGATTGCAATATGCTCGGGGCGCAGGTGATGGGGAATGGCCACCACCTGTCTCGACACGAGCCCGTCCCTCACTTGAAATCCGAGCCTGAGCCCAGCGCTGTGCCGCCTGAGGAAAAGCGCATTCCAGATTGCGGCGAGTAGGTCTTGAAATAGTGCCACGCTCAGTACGGTTAATAATTTCTAATGAACAGTTCGACATAGCGTCTGTCCTTATGCCTTTGAATGGTGTAAGCCAGAGTCACCTCTTCGATCTTAAAATCAGCAAATAGTTTGCGGATTTCAGAGTGATTATTTATGGACAGCAGAAATTTACCTTTTACTCGTCGCAGAACCTGCGCAAGCTCTTCAAAGTCACTGTGAGCGAATTTGTGGTTGTACAGGTTGATTCCATAATAGGGCGGGTCGAGATAAAAGAAACTCGTCTCCCGGTCATACCGCCTTAGGATTTCCTGATATGGCAGGCATTCAATTTGGACATCAAGCAGCCGACGGTAGGCGCGGTAAATAATTTCAGGGATGCGCTTGGGGGAGAAGGTCGGACGTTTGGTGACATGGATTGCGAAATTTTGTCGGTCCACCCGTCCGCCAAATGAGCATTTCTGGAGGATGAAGTAGCGTGCTGCGCGGTGAACGTCCGTGAGGCTGCTCGGATCAGTTCTCGCAAGGAGTTGAAAAAGTTTGCGGCTTAATAAACTGTACCGCAGGCAGCGCAGCAATTCCTCGTGGTGCGACTGGCAGACTCTGTAAAAATTCACGAGTTCGCCGTCAAGGTCGTTTAACACCTCAACTTCAGAGGGATGTTTGCGGAACAGCACTTGCGCACCTCCGGCAAACGGCTCGATGTATGTTTTATGATCAGGAATTTCTGAGATGATTTGGTTGGCAAGGCGATTTTTGCCGCCAACGTAACTTAACGGGCCTTTCATTCTCGTATTGGATTAGTTGATAAGGTTGGGACAACGGGATCGAAATCACCGCTGTTTGTGTCGCCCAGCGGTAACACTTGCCTGGCCGACCGGGAACAGATCAGCTTCCCTGATCCGCATTTGTTCCCGCAGTTCTTCATAAAACGCTTTGAACAGAAATTCGAGTGGGACTCGATAAGTGATCGCAAGCTTGATTGAGGTCTTAAGGGTTGGGAGCACTTGACCTGATTCGATCAGGCGAAGGCCTTTAATGTTTTTCCAGCCAAGAAGTCTTGCGACCTGAAACTGGGTGAACCGCATGCGTTTGCGATATCGCGTGGGGTTGTGTTGTTCATCATGAACCATTGATGATGTTCTCCTCTCTTTTAAAATTGTTTTTTTCTTTTCACTTGTTGAAGCATAACAAGCGAATGAAGAATGAAAAAAGAGGCGCAGGACACCCTGATTTAAAAGTTTTTGTGAATAACTTTGGCCGCCTCACATTTGTCAACAACACATAGGCGCTGTCGCCAATTCCGCCCAGAGATTTTTCTTTGTATGCTCTGATGGCAATGACGTCAAAGAAAAAACAATCTGAATATGACAGCGGCGGATCAAGAAATGATTCCGAGGTTTTGCGGATGATGAAGGCAATTTACCCGTCAGCAAGCGATGAACAATTGCTCGAAGGCAAAGAAAATCTTGAAGAATATCTTGAGGTCGCATGGAAAATTGCCGAGAGGCTTGTGCGCGAGGCCGAGGGCAGTGCCTTTGACAATGGCAGCAAAAATTCCTACGCTGAAGGCACAAAGGTCGAACCAGTAAGTCCACAAAATCATTAATTCATTCAAAATTTGTGAAGAGATACTTTGCATACACCCGTGTCTCCACGGTCCGGCAAGGAGAGCACGGGGTTTCGTTACAGGAACAAACAGCCGCAATCGAGCGATATGCAGCGCGAAAGGCGCTTCAGGTTATCACGTGGTTCTCCGAGAAAGAGACTGCGGCAAAGACAGGCAGACCAATCTTTAGTCATATGCTTACCCTGTTACAAAAAGGCAAAGCAGACGGAGTTGTCATTCATAAAATTGATCGCAGTGCCCGGAACCTCAAAGACTGGGCCGAAATCGGCCAGCTTGCAGAGTCGGGAATTGAAGTGCATTTTGCAAATGAAGCCGTTGACCTTTCTTCTTCGACTGGAATGCTTTCTGCCGATGTCCAAGCGGTCGTCGCTGCGCACTATATCCGCAACCTGCGTGAAGAAGTAAAGAAAGGATATTATGGCAGGCTTAAGCAGGGCCTTTGTCCATATCCTGCCCCGCTTGGTTATTTAAATTGCGGCCAGGGCAAACCGAAAACTCTTGACCCTGAGCGCGCCTCGATTATCAGAAAAGCATTTGAGCTCTATGCCACGGGAAAATATTCCCAGCAGGAAGTAGCCAGTGAATTAGCCCGACTCGGTTTACGTACCCGGAAAGGGGAGAAGCTTAGCAAGAACGCAGTCGGCAGGATGCTGGCGAGCCGGTTTTACATCGGCGAGTTGTACGTCAAAAAAGTCGGCCAGACGTTCGCTGGCATTCATGAACCGCTTGTCTCCCCAAAACTCTTTGAACGGGTGCAACAGGTGATGTCAGGCAAATACGTTCTGCGTCCGCGTTCACATCGTTTTATCTTCAGCCGGTTGATCTCCTGCCGCACTTGCGGCAGATCCCTTATAGCGGAAAGACAGAAAGGCCACGTCTATTATCGCTGCCTTCAGCGCCATAATGCGATTCTCAAAGAGAAAGTTATTGAGAAGCGTTTCGGAGTGGTCTTCAGTACCTTAAGGCTTTCGCCCAAGGAAAGCCTCTTGCTTGATACGATCCTTAAGGAGAAGAAGGACAGATGGGAAAATGAGGCAAAAATGCACGTGAAGGTTTTGGAACTGCGTTCTTCCGCACTGCGGCAGCGCATGGAGCGCCTAACTGATGCTTACCTTGAAGGTCTTGTTGAAAAGGAAAGCTTTGGGCAAAAGAAAACAGCGCTCCAACTGGAGCGCAACGACGCGGAACGGCAAATAACTGAAATCATGCAGGGAAATGGTCCGAGCATCTCTCGCTATGAAAAAATTGTCGAACTCATAAAAACAGCGTATCCATTGTACAAATGCGGTCTTTTTGAAGAAAAGCGCGATGTGATTAATAAAGTGATGTCGAACCGGCAAGCAAGTGAAAAAGCTCTTGTGTTTACGCTGCGATTTCCATTTTCTGAGATCGTAAAACGCAATGGTGGCGCATTTGGTGGGGCGCGGCGTGGCGCAAGTCGAACTTGGAAGCGCATCTTTGAACAAATCGGCCGACGCCTCCACGATTCCAAATATCAGGCCGACGGTTTGCTATGAGTGAAATCCAATCTGGATGGATGACATGGCATGGTAAAAGTCTTCTGGTTTGACTGCGTAGAGTGGTACGCCACTGCTTTCGACCATGGCGTGGTCTCCTTATATTGGGATGGATGAGGTGAAAACTTTTGTCGTTTGTAAAAAGCGGCGATTTTACGATGTTTTCTTCCTCGCGGCCCAGCGCTTCTTCATGCCTGCAGAAATCTTCTTTCTGGCCGCTGCGCTTAACTTGCTGCCTCGAGGTCTGCCTTGACGCTTACCCGTGCTCTGCCCTCCGAGTATTGCAATCGCCCTATTGATCAACTCGCGCTGCTCGCGCAGATTATTCAAAATTGAATCTGTGTCTGATGCCATCATGGCTCCTGAAATGAGTTTGAAATTTTGGGGTATTTCGGACTTTAAGTATATGGGAGCGATCACATTCCCCGAAATAATTCCACAAAAGAAATCTTCAGGGCCTTCACAATACGGTTCACTGTGTCGAGCGTCAGGTTCTTCTCGCCGCGCTCCACAGCGCCCATGTAGCTCCTGTGAAAACCGCGCACGTGGGCAAAGTCCTCTTGGGAAAACCCTTTTTTCTTTCGCAATTCCGCGATTCTTTGCCCGATTTTTTTAAGAATTTCTTGCATTTGTGAAATTGTCGTTGTATGCTCTGACCCCAGTCCACCGCCTATAAGAAGGCTATTTATAGGGAGACTAATTAAAAACGAGGTCTGAGCAATG
>Ga0137397_10002039_pt1 | contig 14156 bp, 16 predicted proteins | sample czorhiz116metaG_FD_106658 | JGI IMG/M metagenome (GOLD analysis project Ga0137397, IMG submission 106658) | Vadose zone soil microbial communities from Angelo Coast Range Reserve, California, USA - czorhiz1.16 metaG | ecosystem: Environmental > Terrestrial > Soil > Vadose zone | place: USA... | reverse complement strand
CCCCCGGCGATGAGCATCGTGCCGAAAACCGCATGGAGCATGTGCAGCCATGCGACCGGACCGCGCGCACCCATGTAATAACCGGCAGCCGTGGTCATCAGCACAAGGAAAGAAACGTCCGGCTTCGTCAGCGCGACGTAGCCGTTCGCGCGCGCAGAAAGCGTCAGCTCCGTAGTACGTGCTGTGCTCATCCGGTAGTCACCTGTCGTGGCGCCGTCGCGGCAACTTCCCTTCTTCGCGGAATCAGCCGGTAACACGCGAGCACAATCAGCACCGCGAAGGCGAACAGCAAAGCGCCGACGACCGTGTGGATCACGGTTAGCGTTACCATGACCGGCATAGGCTGCGGAGCGTCCGCAGTTGTCCGCCGCGACCAATAAGCGGCAAGCCCAAGAAAGAATTGCGTCCCAAAAATAGCGTGAAGCAGAATTCTCGCCCGCGACAGCTCTTGCGATTGCGCAAAACGCTTGCGCAGCGCGACCGCCGTCCAGATCACCATGCCAAGCACCAGCATGGCTCCCGCCATGTGCGGCCAAATCGGAATTTCCTTGTGGCGAAAACCGGCGCCCAGAATCACCTGAAAATAGATAACGGCCGCATTGAGGATCGCCAGGGAATGAATCGAAGGTGTTCCGTTGTCCTCCAGTTGTGGCCGTTCGGAAACCCACCACTTGCTGGTGAACACCGCAATACTCAGGACAGCCGCGAAAACAATTTGAGCGAAGCACGCATGGATAACCGGCAGCCAGTAATGAAGCAGCCGAATGACCACCTGGCCGCCCAGAACCGCCTGAACAGCGACTCCAAGCACTGCAATCAAACCAAGCCAGCGCAGCCACACTCGCTTTTCCTTCACCCAAAGCAGCGCGGCCAGCGCAAGCGTCAGGAGCCCCAAACCGCCAGCCACAACGCGGTGCGAGAACTCAAACAGGTCGCCACCCTGAAGCGACGATAAAGGAGGAACCAACGCGCCGTGGGAAGTCGGCCAATCTGTAACCGAGAGGGCTGCATCTTTTGACGTAACGAGGGCGCCAGCAACAAAGAGGAGGACTGTCCAACAGACCGTGAATACAGCAAATCGGTGTACAACCGGGTTGTACGTGGATGTCATAGCCCCTTGTCCAAGGCGCGGATTATACATTCAACTCGCTACTGTGGAAAGCCGAGCGGACGGATCTCCGGAATCGATCCCCGCGGCTCGCAAAACGAGATCCTTCAGCGCGGCGATAAATAGCGGCGAATCGCCCACTGCGGGCATCATGCGAAACGTCTCGACGCCGAGCTTCTTCGCTTCCTCGCGCGCCTCAATGTTGATCTCGTGGAGCGTTTCGATATGCTCGGTCACGAATGAAATAGGCACCACGAGCATCTCTTTCACGCCTTCGCGGCCCAGCCGCTCGATCGTCCCTGTGAGTGAGGGCTGCAGCCATTTCGCGGGGCCGACGCGGCTCTGGTAGCAGAGCAAATGCGTCCGTGGCCAGCCGGGGTACTGCTGCGCTCCCAACCCGCAGGTTAGATGCACGGTCTCCTCGATCTGACTCGGATATGGATCACCTTTCTCGACCAAACTCATCGGCAGGCCATGTGCGCTGAACACTAGATGTATCCGAGAGCTGTCCGGGAATTGCCGCAAGACGGATCCGATCCGTTGCACCAAAGCCCGTACATACAGCGGGTGGTCGTGAAAGTTGTTGATGGTGCGCTCCGGCGGTTTCGCGGCAGATTGTCCCCACTTTGCTCGATCGGCCACCCGGCGCCATTCCTTCAAGCTGCTCAACGTTGTGGCGTAGGAATAATGCGGATAGAGCGGCAACAACACAATTTCATCCAGTGGCTGAGCCTTGCGCAACGCATCCACGGCTTCCATTGTGAACGGATGCCAGTAACGCATCGCAACGACCGCAACAGGATCAATGTAAGGGGATACTGCTTGAACTAATCGAAGACGTTGGCGTTCGGTGAGTGCCCCGATTGGCGACCGCCGTCCGATTTCAGCGTATCGCCCGGCCACTGGGACTGACCGGCGCGAAGAAATGAGCTTCGCAATTGGGCGCCGCAGCAATCCAAACGGCCCGAGAGGAATAATGTCGGGATCCAGAAACAGATTCAGCAGGAATGGCTCGACGGCCTCAAGCGAATCCGGCCCGCCGAGCTGAAACAGCACAATTCCGACTCGCTTCTTCCCTGCCAATCTACTTGCCCCGGTTCAGCGAATTCTTCAGCCGTTCGATTTGTTCGCCCAACGCCGCAGTGCGCCGCGCCACCGTGATGTAGTAAATGAAAAAGACTCCCCAGCCGATCACATAGGCTGCAAACACACTCCCCAGATTCTTCATGCTGCCTCCGCTTCGCGTTCAAGGGTCTGAACTTCCTCGCGCATTGATTCGAGTGCATACCGCTCGCGAATGAAAAAAATCATGAGTATCACCAGATTAAGAAACCAAAACCAGAAAACTTTTCGCATCGTCGGCTCCAAACCAGAGCCAGGGCCTCCCATAATCACCGGCTGCGGGTGCTGCGTGCGCCACCAGCGGATGGAGCCGTACACCAGCGGCACGTCCAGAAAGGTGAAAATGCCGTAAATCGCGCTAATCAAAGCCCGCCGGTCCGGATCTTCGACCAAAGTTCGCAGCAAAAGATAGGATGTGTACAAGAGCCACAGAACAAAAGTAAGTGTCAGCCGCGCGTCCCAAGTCCACCAAATGCCCCAAACGGGATGGGCCCAGATGGGGCCTGTGAGAATCAGTACCGTACAAAACGCCATTCCTACTTCTGCGGCGGAAACCCCCAGCCAATCCCACTTGGGTTTTCGCGTGAAAACATAACCCAGATTCCCGACAAAACACACGAAGAAGGAGAGAAGAGCCACCATGCCCGAGGGTGCGTGGAGATAGAAAATTCGCTGGATGGTTCCCATCTTGCTCTCGGTGGGGGCAACGAAGAGCGAGGCATACGCAGCGATGCACATTAGCAGCACTATCGCGAATGCGATCAGCACGTTTTTCTTCATTCCTATGCCCTCATCGATTCCGAAGCCGCGTAGCCCTCATTCTTCCAGAAGATATTCGCCGAAAAGCCATAGCGCCGTCAAAAAAACGACATCGAACGCCAGAAGAAAGCCCAGCCAGTCCCAGCGCATTGTGGGACTCGGGACGAACAGCGCCGCGGTAGCTTCCGTGCTGGCGATCAGCACGGGAGTCAGCAACGGCAAGAGCAGCAGCGGGAGCAGCAGCTCGCGCATTCTGGCCTGCGCGGAAATCGCCGACAAGGCCGTTCCCGTTACAGAAAGTCCCAGGCTTCCCATGAACATGACCAGCACCAACTGTGGAAATGCCGCGAGTACAGGCACGTTATACAGAATCGAGAATACTGGCAGAAGCAAAACTTGCGTGAACAACAGAAAGAAAGTGTTTGCCGCCAGCTTGGCAAGGAAAATAGCAAAAGGGTCGTTCACCGAAAGTCGCAGCGCGCTCAGCGTGTCGTTCGTCTGCTCGCGCAAAAAGCAGGGCTGAAGCATCAGCGAAGCCGCAAAAAGAAACGCCAGCCAAAGTAATCCCGGCCCAAAACGCCGCGATTCGCCGACCGACGGATCAAACGTGAAGCTGAAAAGCACCACAATGGTAAGAATAAAGACCACCGTTGTGGTGAGCAGTTCGCGCGAGCGAAACTCCGTGCGAAGCTCCTTGCCGAGCAGCACCGCCGCATTGGAGAGCAGCGCCATTCACGCGTTCGCAAAAGCCAGGATCGAGCGAAAGTTCGCGCCGGTTCTCGTGTCGGCAACCACCGAGCCCGCGTCCAGCCGTATCGCCCGCGTCGCCAGGGTCGAGACTTCCGACTCGCCATGCAGGCTCATCAAGATGGTGCGGCCCGAATCTCTCAAGCCTCGCAACGTCTGCGCAAACCAGCTCACTCCCTGCGGATCAAGCCCGGTGGCCGGTTCGTCAAACAGAATCACGGCAGGTTCATTCAGCAGCGCCCGCGCAATGGCCACGCGCTGCCGCATTCCTCGCGAAAACGTCCGCACCAGCGAGTCCCGCCGCTCCAGCAGGCCCACTTCCGCGAGGAGTGTCGCGGCTCGCACGGCAGGCTCTGCGATTCCTTGCAACCGTGCGAAGAGCATCAGATTCTCTTCCGCCGTCAGTTCGTCATAAACCATCGTGGCGTGAGCCACAAAACCGGCTGGCGGCTGCATGCCGCCGCTCTCCCCGCTGCCATTGAGGAAGCTCACCGCGCCAGAAGAAGGACGCGCCAGCCGCGCCGCAATTCGCAACAAAGTAGTCTTGCCGGAGCCATTCCGTCCGGCCAACACAACGCACTCACCCGCGGAGATTTCCAGCGACACGCGGCGCAGCGCGTAGAGCCCGCCATACCGTTTGTCGATTTTTTCGAAGCGGATTCCAGTGGGAGAAAAACGCGTGGGCGTCACCGGACGGCCTCGGAGATGGGCAGATCGCTCCCAGTCTTCAACGCTCAGCCTCGCACGAGATCGCGCAACACTTTTTCCGCTCGCGCGCGTTCCTGCGTATATTCTTCGTCGGAGATAGTGCCCGCTTGCCGGCGCAGTTCAAGCCGGAAGAGCCGCTCCTTCAGCGCATCAAGGCTTGTCCCAATCGCGGAATCGAGATCTGCCAGACTCGATGCCCCGTTCGTGGGCGTCTTGGCGGACGCTTTATCCAATGCAGGCGGAGCGGATGGTTTGGTTTCTTTTGGCTTCGCCGTCACATCGTCGTGAACACCATCGATCGCCGGCACCGCCACAGTGACCACTTTCTTGTTCCAAAGAAGAAAGCCCAGGAACGCAAATCCCGCGGCCAGCGCCGCTGCCAGCAACCACGTCGGCAAATAGCCGTTCAAACGCCCCGGTACCTGCTGGATACTCACTCCGGACGACTCGCCGCCACCCTGTTGCGCGTCCCTGCCCTGTTGACCCCCTTGTTGACCCTGTTCCGCCCGGGCATTCGCGTCCGGGGGTGGCGCCGTCCCGGACACGCTCACAGCCACGACGGTTCCCGCGGGAACATCCTGGCGTCCGTAGAGATTCATTCCCTGCTCTTGTCCGCCGGGAGCCAAGCCATCGCCGCTGACCTGCACGCTGGGCGGCGCCACAACCAGCAGTTGGCCGCCGGGATACGTTGTCGGAATCTTTACCGTCGCGGCATTTCCCGGATACGGTAATTCATAAGAGAACCGCACCGAGTTTTCGCCCGGCCGAAACGCAAACGCAATCGAGTAATGATTATTCTTCTTGTCGATCGGAACTTGCACCACCGGCATTCCCGCCGGTCCAGCCGCGGCAACTTGCTGCAATCGGGCTTTTTCCGGCAACACAAAATCGAAACTGCCATCGGCGCGGAAATAAGCCACGGGCGGTTGCGATTTATTCTCGATCTGATATTGCTCCCCGACGATCAGTGTAGCGCCGTTTGGCTGAAAGACGACGACATGGGAAGGAGCGTTGATCGTCTTCGCGTCCTTGGACGCTTCATAAATATCCACTTGCGCGGTGGATGTGCCCGGTGGAAGCGCGCGGTTGAAATTGACGCCGTGATACACCGCGCGCACCAGCATCGGCTGCGCGCCGATGCCGGGATGGTCAAACGTGAATTCCCCCTGTGCACCGCTCTTCGAGTGGGCGACTTCCTGCATTCCTCCTTGGAGCTGAATCAGGACAAGGTCAATTCCCGCCGCGGGTTTGCCCGTGGTGCCGTTCACCACCGTGCCGTGAACCGTGCCGGCCTCAGCAATCGCCAGCGGTGCCAGGAGCAACGCGCAGAGCAGTATCAGACGAGCGGAGTAGCTGCGCCTCATTGCGCGCCCCCATCAGCCGAGCGTGTTCCGCGCGGCCGCCGCACCTGCGCATCCGTCACTTGATCGATCTCCGCGAGCACCACCGCTGCTTCATTTTCCAGGGTCGTCTTCATCGCTTCAAAGTCGCCTTCCGAGTATTTTCCGGAGCGATATTCAAACCGCAGGTCTCGCAGATTGTCGTAAATGGTGTCGCGGCGCTCCAGCAGTTGATCCAGCTTAGTCCGATGCGGCGCCAGATCCGAAGCATCCGGCTGAATGTAAAAAATGAAGAGCAGGACTGCCACGGCCAGCGCCAGGCATGCGCCCAGCACCGCCCAATCCGCGGAAGCCGTATCGAAGTTCACAAATCTGAAGAGGGCGGGCACCATTTAATCCTGAGTCTCGCGTGACGCCTGCGCTCTGGCACGTTCCAGCAACTCGGGCGAAATGCCCGGTGCCCCGCCGGGAAGGGAAACTTGCTGTGCAGGCCGCCTTCGCCAGCGGGCAATCACGAAAATCACCACTCCGGCGCCCACGAATAGATAAACGCTCGGCAAGACCCAAGCGACCAGGCTGAAACCTGATTTCGGCGGCTCCGCGTACACTCTCGTTCCGAATTCCTGAACAAACATTTGCGTGATGGCGTCTTCCGAATTGCCGCGCGACAACGATTGATTCAATTCCTTCAGCATTGCGGCCGACGTGCTGCAACCCACGTGATTGCACTCCGTCAGCACCTGGCTGCAGCCGCACATGCACGTGAACTTGCCGCCGATCTGTTTCGCGCGGTCGGAAAGTTGCTGCGCCCCAACCGGCGTAATCACCAGCGGCGCCATCGCGAATATTGCCAGCATTGCTATCGCTGCGATTGGGCGAACTTTAGTCATGGCCCTCTCGCATGCTAGCGGATGGAGCAAGCCCATGCGCCAACGGCTGAGCCGCAGGCTGCTGGACGCCGGAGAGCACCAGCACGGCGCGGCGACTCGGCAGCAGCGCTACCAGCGTTCCAAGGACCACTACGACTCCGCCGAACCAGATCCACTTTACGAGCGGATTCAAATAGGCGTGAATCACTGGCAATTGCGTATCCGGACTAGTTCCCGCATAGACCACGTACAAATCTTCCTGCAGCGTCGAATGGATCGCCACCATCGTGCCATTCTCCTCGGTGGTGGTGAAACGCCGTTTCTCCGGATAAAGCATCATCGTCGGCTTATTGTCCTCGAGGACTTCGACGAGCAGCCGCTGCGCGGTGTAATTCTTTTCCGGCTTGGTATCGAAGCCCTGCAGAACCAACGTGTACGGCCCGATCTTCATGCTGTCGCCCTGCCGCATGTCCTTTTGCAGATCGCGGTTGAATGCGGCGCCGGCCAGTCCGATAAAGACAAACACCATCCCGACGTGAACGATGTAGCCGCCGTAGCGCCGCGTGTTGCGCATCGTGAGCTCCACTGCGGAAGCCGCGAACGAAGCACCCGATCTCGCCCGAATTACCTTCGCCCCGCGATAAAACTCTAAGCCCACCGTGGACGCGACAAAGACGCACAAGATCAGGCAAATCCACGAATAGATCTGGCGGAACCCAAACAGTAAAGCAATCACGCCCGCGACCAGCCCAATGGCCAGCGGCCAGCCAAAATTTCGTTTCAGACTTTCCGTCGACGTCTTCCGCCACGCCAGCAGCGGCCCGACTCCGGTCAAAAACAGAAGCAGCAGCCCGATGGGAATATTCACCTTGTTAAAGAACGGCGCCCCCACGCTGATGCGGTCGCCGGTGATCCACTCCGAAAAAACAGGAAAGAGGGTCCCCGAAAGAATCGCCACACAAGCAACCAGAAGAATCAGGTTATTGAACAGGAAGCTAGATTCGCGCGAAACGATCGAATCCAGTTGATTCTCGCTCTTCAGGTAATCGCGATTCTTCAAATACGCCCCGAGGCACACCAGAATGATCAACGAAAGGAATCCCACGAACCAGGCGCCGATGCTGGATCGCGCGAAGGCATGCACCGAGCTGACCACCCCACTGCGCGTCAGGAATGTCCCCAGGATGCAAAGCAGAAATGTGATGAACACCAGCCACACGTTCCAGACCTTCATCATGCCGCGCTTTTCCTGCATCATCACGGAATGCAGGAACGCCGTGCCCGTCAGCCACGGCAGGAAAGACGCATTCTCTACCGGGTCCCAGCCCCAGTAACCGCCCCAGCCCAGCACCGCGTAGGCCCAGTGCGCGCCAAGCAAAATGCCCATGGATTGAAACATCCACGCAATCATGGTCCACTTGCGCGTCAGGTGAATCCACTTCTCACCCGGGTAACGCGCCAGCAGCGCGCCCAGCGCAAAAGCAAACGGAATCGTGAATCCCGTGTATCCCGAATACAGGTTCGGCGGATGGATCACCATTTCCGGGTATTGCAGCAGCGGCGTCAGTCCGTTGCCATCGGTGCGCGCAACGTAATTCATCACCCCATCCGCTCCCGGCGACGCGAGCGCTTTGAACGGGCTGGCGACGAAATTATTCAGCGTCAGGAAGAAAATCTGCACGCCGGCCATCACCACGCCGACGTATGGCATCAACTCGCCATTTTTGTTCCGGTAAGTGAGCAACACCGAAAAAACATATATGGATAGCAGGAAGCTCCAGAACAGCAGCGAACCTTCCTGCCCCGACCACAGCGCCGCTATCTTATAGAAAGTCGAAAGGTCGCGATTGCTGTGCGACACAACGTAGGCAATGGAAAAATTATCGCTGAAGAAAAGATATTCGAGGCTGAGTGTTGCGAGGAAAATCAGGCAGCAGGTAGCAATCCCAGCCTGCCGCGCGCTTTTGATCAGCAGCGGATGGCGTGTGATGATCGCTGCGATGCCCCCGCCGAACGCGTAAATCGCGCATACAAACGCCAGGACGAGTGCAAAGGAACCGAATACATCCACAGCAACTCCGCCTATCCCCCGGAGATCCCGGGCGCCTTACATCCCACTGCGTTCGGTGGGGCTGGGCGCGGCGCCACCTTTGCCTCCAGGCGCTGCTTCATATTTGGAAGCGCATTTCGCCTGCACCACCTCGGCGACAAATCGTCCATCCGGACCGGGGCGGCCCTCGACCAGGGCTTGAGATTTGTCAATAAATGTATCCGGCAGCGGGTCAGTACCGATGTAACTCACCGGAAGAGTCTTGCCTTCCCCCTCCAGCACAAAATCAACGCGCCCGCTAAGGTGACGAATACTTCCTGGCGCAACCGTCCCGCCGATGCGCATTCGTTGGCTCAGCGCCGAGCCCTTCAACGTCTCAAGTTCGGCGATAGTGTGGTAGTACGTCTTGCTCTCTCCATAGCCAAGCCACGCCAGAAAACCCAGCGCCGCCACGATTACAAAAATTCCCACGCCAAATTTTACTTGTTTCTTCACGGTGGTACTCCTGCCGCGTCTTCAATCGCCGATGCGCTTGATTCTACCACACTTAAAAAGGTCATCTACTGGCCTGGAGGACCAATTTAGGGTCTCACGGCGGACAGACCAAGCCTGTCCACAAGTTCATCCACTTGCGGAAATGGCGAGCGCTTCTCGCAGCCGTTCACCCACACTCTTTCCGGCACTGCTCTCCAGCCGGAACGGCTTTCCATGATCCAGCACCACCGGGCAGCCCAAATCCAGCGCAAGAATATCCTCCACGACTGGCGCTAGCTCCTCAGTGACGGCCATCACGCGCTTCGGTTTGAGCGACCGCCGAATCCGCGTCGCCACCGTTTGGAGGCGCCTTGTCAGCAGCGCCGCAGCGGTCTCCCCATCCGCAGGATCACCGTTGAGTGGGCACTCCAATACGTGCGTCAGGAAAAATCCTGCCCGCTGAAATTCTGCGTGTACCGCGTCCCGCGTCTTCCCCGCGGTGGAAATCCCCACCGCCTCCAGGATTTGCGCTGCTTCGCCACGGAATTCCTCGCCGTCTTCACCGCCGGGGGCGTACAGGAAGTCCTCATCGTGTAGTGGAGAAAACGCCCCCAGCAGGAGCGTGTTGATGTGCACCGGCCGGTACCGCGTCGTCCATTCCAGACGCTGCAGCCGGCGCGCAATGTGTTCTGCGGACGCGGTCTGCCCGCAACCGTCACACGGCAATGCGATGAAGTTCGCCATGATCGGCAAGATTTTGTAGGCGCCGGGCTTTAGCCCGGCCCTCATCTTGAATGTAGTGGAATGCTACCGAGAGAGCAAGTCGCGAGGTTCTCTACGTGCTTGCCGAAGACAGATAATTGCGATTCAAAACTCAGGACGTAACCGGAGCGTCTGCCGGCAGCTTCGCCCGCAGGCACCACTTCAATTCCTGGCTCATTTCCGTGATTTCCATCCCCGGCATCACGATGAACTTGCAGCTCAGCATCTCGTGCGGCTCGTCCTCATCCGGCAGTTGGCACGTCACGCGGCAATACTGGCAATCCTGGTTCCAGCAGAAGCGCCCGTACGGAACAGTTTCAGGGCTGATGAACTGAAAACACCGCAAAAGCGAATTCCGCTCCGGGACCTGAAACTTTTTCCCAAAGATGGTGATCTCCACAAGCTTTTCATAAGGCCGAAAGGGTTCCGACATGACGATTCCTGTTTTTCCGTGACCCGGCCCACCGCCTCCGCGCGGCAATTTCCCTGAACCGGAACACTATGATGAGTGCCCCACAAGAGTAGTCCCAGCATTTATCGCGCACAACGCCGCGTCTAGCTCGCGTTCCCAATCTGCCACGGGGGCCAAACTAGAGCCTCGCGCTGCCGTCACGAACTGCCCGCCGCTTATCGATTTATCGGAACCTGGGCATATCGCCATCCTGTTATGTCACAATTCATTTATGAATCCCGTGTCCGCGCCGGACGAACGCATCGTAGAATGGCAGTGGCCCCCGAGATGGCAATGGCCGCCAAGATGGCGTTGGCCCGCAGACTTCAGAAAGTTCATGTTCTGGGTCTTCGGAGCAACATCCCTGATGTCTCTGGCGAACATTCTGTACACGATTCCCCGATATCACACACTTCCACTCCTCCGAAACGTGCTTATCGGACCGACTTTCTCTATTCATATGGCCGCCATTTCTGGGGTGGCGGCGTGGGCTATTTGGAAGGGGAAATCGTGGGCGAGGCGTTGGGCGATTGCCGCAAGCCTTATGTATATTCTGATTTTTCTCCGACAATTCATCATCCCCGTACGACCTGCCTGGGACCACCACGTCGGCGCGTTGTTTGTTGGACTACTCGGACTGGTTTCCTTTGTCTGGCGCGATTAAACCTTTCAATCCTTCCTGTGCTGACTGTGGCAGACTTTAGCGCGTTTACTGGACAAGTGACCCATTGCCCTAACTTCAATTTTCCTTGACTTTCTCTATCCCTCTGGTACACTGTTTCACAGGTAATTCTGCGTACCTCGCGTCGGTTACGATCTTTTCCGAGGGTTCCAATCCCTAATGCGTCTTATCTAAGCCGTTTTGAATCAACACTTACAGAAACAGTCCAAGAATGCATCTCTAACTATCTTTAGAATCAACACTTATGAGGCAGCCTGCAAGTGTTGATTCTAAACCACTTACGGAAAACCTAACTCCTTTAGATGCAACACTTACAAGAACATGGGGGGAGAGGCCAGTTATGGTTAACCAGACTCCTATTCGACGCCGCTGTAGCTCACCCCTTCAGGGGTGAGGATTCTCTCCGCTTTAACTTTCGACTGTCGACTGTCAACCTCCTATGCGGTGGTCTTCCGCTGGTGACGGAACACGGATCATGGGACATGGCCTGTCCCTGCTTCCTTCGGCGCCAACTGATAACTGACAAACGCGAACTGCTTTCCGTCCGGCGACCACGACGACACGTTCATCGTTCCCTGTCCGCCAAACAATTTTGCCAGCACGGTGATCTTCTTGTCCTTCAGCGACATCATGCGCAGCATCACATCTTTGTTCTCCGGATGGCCCTTCACGCTCGGGTCAAACGTCACGAACACCATCTGCTGTCCGTCCGGCGAAATATGCGGAAACCAATCGTTCTCTTCGCCAAACGTAATTTGCTCCTGCTCGCTTCCGTCGGCGCGCATCCGCCAGATCTGCATGTGCCCAGTGCGTTCGGAGTTGAAATAAATGTACTTCCCATCGGGAGAATATTCCGGCCCATCGTCAAGTCCCTTGGCGGTCGTCAGTTGCTTCTCCTCGCCGCCTGCTGCCGGTATGGCATAGATGTCAAAATCGCCGTTCCTCTCTCCGACGAACGCCAACGTCTTCCCGTCCGGCGACCACCCATGCCAGTACGACGGAGATTTTTGCGTGATGCGCCGCGGCGTGCCACCGCCGATCGGCACAATGTAAACGAGCGAGCGATGCTCCTCCTGCGACTGGTCGCTGATAGCCAGTTGCGCGCCGTCCGGCGAAATACCGTGATCATTGTTGCAGCGCGTCGCGAATCCCGTATCAATGACCCGCGGAGTCCCGCCCGTCACAGGAATCTTCTCGATGCGTCCGTTCCGGTTGAAGATCAGGTTTTTGCCATCGGGCATCCAGTTCGGCGCCTCGAATCGCTCTGGCGCAACGTAAATCGCGCGCAGGTCCGTGGACGCGACCGTGATGATTTCGAGCGTGCTGTAAAGCGTGTACGCGGAAGCGGCAGTGGCCGCAGGCTCAGCCGCCTTCAACTCGATATTCGAGAACGCCGCGCGTTCCACTACGTCTTTATCGTGGCTGCAGACGCCGATCCCCACGTAAAACGGCTCCTTCAACGCAATCCGCGTGGAGCTGCCCGCCGGATGAAATTCACCCTTTTCATCCGCGAGCCACAGTGAAAAATACGCCCCGCGTTTTTCAATTCGCAAACGCCTAGGCGCGGAAATGTTGGCCTGGATTTCATGCGTGGCCGCGCCCTTCTCCTCGCGGAATTGCAGTGAAGTCAAGCCGCTCCCATGCAGCGCCGCATCCGCGTATGGAGAATCCGTGTCGAGACTCTGGCGGATCATCAGCACCGCCTTGCGATGTTCATTCACTCCTTTACCGAGAAACGAGATATCGGCCGTCAGCGTCACATCGCCGGACATTTTCTTCCACACGAATTGGAAGGCATCGCTGCCGAACCACATGTTCTCGCCGCTTCCGGCAATCGTGTAGCTGTGTTTCGCCGCGTCGTATTCCACGGAACCTTCATGAAGAACCGTTCCAACATCGCCGTGACTCTCAAAAATACCGACTGGTCCGGCCACTGGCACGCCGGGTTGTTGCGCCTGAGCGTTATTCTCTGCAGCCTGGACCAACACCGATGCGAAAGCCAGCGCCGTCAAATACACAATTTGCTTTCGGTCCACGATGAAATCCTCCATTCGCCAAATCGAAGGGCAACGTTAGGATGCTCACTATCAATTGTCAATTCTTCACACGCTGCCAGGAATCTCCGTACATCAATTCCCTTCCCGGCAGTCATTTCCCTTTTCTTCCCTCGCGTGCTATCTTCGCGGTCTCAGGGGGAGTTCCATGTCCGTTAACAAAGTTATTCTCGTCGGCCGTCTGGGCCGCGATCCCGAAACGCGCTATACCGGTGGCGGCCAGGCCGTCGCAAATTTTTCCATGGCCACCGATGAGTCCTACAAAGACAAAAACGGCGAGCGCCAGAAGCGTACCGAGTGGCACAAAATCGTCGTGTGGGGCAAACAAGCCGAAATCGCCCAGCAGTATCTCAAAAAGGGTTCGCTGATCTTTATCGAAGGCCGCATCCAGTCCCGCGAGTGGCAGGACAAAGAAGGCCAGAAGCGCACCAGCTTCGAAATTGTGGCCAACAACTTCCGTATGCTAGGCGGTCGCACCGAAGGCGCTGCAGCAGGTGGCAGTGGCGGAGGAGCGGCACGTTCCGGCGGCGACGACTTTGAAACCCACGCCGCGCCCGCTGATGATTCGTACGGTGGAGCTGCCCCATCCACTGGCGGCCCCGAAATCTCCGACGAAGACATTCCCTTCTAGGTAGCACAGCCGACCGCTTCTCCATCGCGCGATGTTTGCGCGATGAATCTTGGCTGTGCTCTTCAGAAGCAGGCAACACTCGGCAGTCGCACGGATCTTGGCCAGCAATGGCCGATCAGTGGTGAGAACGAACGAGTAGGCCTTAGGCTCATGCCGACAACCAATCGTCAGCTTCGTCTGCAAGCGCGTCCGAAAGGACTGCTTGCGCCTGTTGATCTTCAGCTCGCCGAATCGCCAGTACCCGAGCTGAAAGAAGGTCAAGCCCTTGCGAAAGTAAAGTATCTCTCTATCGACCCCACCATGCGCGTCTGGATGGTCGCGGATACTTACCTTCCCATGGTGCCGATCGGTGAAGTCATGCGCGCGGCCGGTTTCGCCGAAATCGTTGAGTCGCGCCAT
>Ga0137397_10002037_pt1 | contig 14158 bp, 14 predicted proteins | sample czorhiz116metaG_FD_106658 | JGI IMG/M metagenome (GOLD analysis project Ga0137397, IMG submission 106658) | Vadose zone soil microbial communities from Angelo Coast Range Reserve, California, USA - czorhiz1.16 metaG | ecosystem: Environmental > Terrestrial > Soil > Vadose zone | place: USA... | reverse complement strand
TTGCCCCCGCCAGTACAAACAGCGCGCAAGCGACAAGGACGCCCCGCCGCCGCGGGCCGGATCCTGCGCGGCTCGAGCGGCGGCCAGCGCAGTTCCGAGGACGCCTTCCGCTTCGTCGAGGCGGCCGAGGTCAATCCACGCCTCGCCGCTCAGTATCGCGAGATCGACGAGCATCGGCTCATGGCCCGCGCGCGTGGCGTATTGCCTCGCGTCTTCAAGGACGGCTTGCGCATCGCGAGCGCGGCCTCGCCGGAGCAGCACGCGAACCAACTCGAGGGCCCCGCCGCCGGCGTCGGCCCATGCGCCGCGGCGCGCTAGCCCGCCAATCGCCTGCCGGAGGGCTCGAACGCCCGGGGCATGCCGCCCGCTGGCGATGTGCGCCAGCGCGCCATCCATCCGCCGACGGAGCGAGGCGAGCTCGCCTGGAGCGGGCCACGTGACCGGCGCGGGCGCGGCGACGAACATTTCGTCCGTTGCGTCCTCACGCCCATAAACCGCAGGCTGCTCGGCCACGCGCGACAGGCAGGACGCGCGCGCCGGCGGCTTCCGCCGGGCGTCTACCGTCGATTCCGGCCACAGCAGCTGCTCGAATCGGCCAGGCAACCCGCGCGAACGTTCGGCGGCCCGACGCACCTCCTGCTCGAGCGCCGCGGTCAGCGCCTCCGGTCGAACGGCGGACACCAGCGCGTCCGCCGGCAGACGGCCGAGCGCGATGCCATGAACCGACCGGCATTCGTTCTCTCCGACGATCAGATATCCGTGCGGCTGCGAGGTTCGAAGCGCCGCATCCAGAAACGCGGACCAGGGGGCATGGCTCGTGCCGTCTGCGATGACGAATAGACTGCGCCCGCGCCACAGCTCTGCGTATCGCGAACCGATCAGATGCGACGCGACCGGCACGAAGCCATGCATGCGGGCGAATCGCGCGAGGAGGCACACCACGAGGTGCTTGCCCGAGCCGGGCGCCCCCCACAGCGCCGACACGTGGGGCCGAGTCCCGTGGGTGCCTTGAAACATCTCCGCCAATGCCGCCACGGCGCGACGCTCGACAAACCTCAACCCACGATCTGACAGGGGCAGAGAATCTGCGGGCGCGTCTCCGTCGCGCAAATAGCCGCTCTCGTCCGGCGGCACCCAGACTTCGGCCCCGTTCCGCGCACGCTGCACGCTTTCTGGCATCAGCCCAGCCGACGTGAGACCGGATGCATGCAAAAACCTCGTGGCGGCCGCGTGCACTGACGAGGCGAGCTCCCGGGAGCCGCGCGAGAGCGCTGCACAGGCCCACGCCTCGAAGCGCGACGACTCGCCGAGAGGACCAAAGTCGAGCAGGCGCGCGATCGCGCGGTGATGCAGCGCGTGGAACGTCGCGCACCGTTCGGCCCATCGCAGCTGCTCGGACACGCCGCCCGCGGCGCCGACGCGGACCCTCACGCGATCGCCGGTCGCAAGGTCGAGCGCGCGCCCCTCGTCATCAACCGCGAATCGATCCGCCACAAGCCGCACGGCGTCCTCCTTCATAAGATGCGCGCGGCACCAGTGCAAGAAGATGGCCCCCGCGAATCACGCGGCAGATCGCGTGGCGGCGCGCCAGATGCGGCAATTTTTTCGGATAGAATGACCCTCGAATGCTGCGTTTTCTGACTGCCGGCGAATCGCACGGCAAGGCGCTTGTCGCGATCCTCGAGGGCGTGCCGGCCGGCCTCGCGATCGATCTCGACGCCATCACCGCCGAACTGCGGCGGCGTCAAACGGGTTACGGCCGCGGACGCCGGATGGCCATCGAATCCGATCGCGCCGAGCCGCTCAGCGGCGTCCGCCACGGGCGGTCCACCGGCGCGCCGATTGCGCTGCTCATCCCGAACAAGGACTGGGAGAACTGGCAGCGCACCATGTACGTGGAGCTCGAGATGCCGGCCGGCGCGCCAGGCGCCGATCGGTCGCCGGTCACGCGGCCGCGTCCGGGCCACGCCGATCTCGCCGGGTTCGTGAAGTACGGGCATGACGACATGCGCAACGTCCTCGAGCGCGCGAGCGCCCGCGAGACGGCCGCGCGCGTGGCGGTCGGCGCGATCGCCCGGCAGCTGCTTCAGGTCGTCGGGGCCGATCTCGTCAGCCACGTGATCGCCATCGGATCGGCCGCGGTGGCCGACCCGCTCGCGATCACGTTCGAGCAGGTGCGCGCGATCTCGTCCGACACGCCGCTGCACTGCGCCGATCCCGCCGTCGAGCAACAGATGATCGCGGAAATCGACCGGGCGCGCGACGCGGGCGACACCATGGGCGGTAGCTTCGAGGTGATCGCGCACGACGTGCCGCCGGGGCTCGGCAGCTACGTGCAGTGGGACCGCAAGCTCGACGGACGGCTGGCACAGGCGCTGATGTCCATCCCGGCAATCAAGGCCGTCGGCATCGGCCGCGGACCGGCCGTGGCTGACGTCCCCGGCTCCCGCGTCCACGACGAGATTCTTCCCGGCGCCGGGCGCCCCGGACCGATGGGCGTGAGGCGTCCGACCAACAACGCCGGCGGCCTCGAAGGGGGCGTCACCAACGGCGAGGACCTGCGCATCACCGCCTACATGAAGCCGATCTCGACGCTCATGAAGCCGCTGCGCTCGGTCGACCTTGCGACGATGATCGAGAGCCCTGCCGCGGTCGAGCGAAGCGACGTCTGCGCCGTCCCTGCGGCGGCGGTCGTCGGCGAAGCGATGGTCGCGATCGTCCTCGCGGATGCGGTCACCGAGAAATTCGGCGGCGATTCGATCGACGAGCTCGTCACGAATTGGAAGGCCTTCCGCGACCGGACCCGCGCGCGCTTCGCATCGAAATGAGATTGTCACAGGCAGGGAACGCAGAACCCGCAGAGACCGCAGAGTGAGATTCCTCCCACGTTTTCGCGAACAGGATCGCGGGTTCCGATTATTCCGGAGTGCGGGATGGCGTGCGGCGGATCGCGAACGGCTTTCCAGAGTAAGAATATCCTCTGCGGGCTCTGCGTTCGATGGTCGTCGCCTACGGACATGATCCGACCAATCCTCAAATACGGCGACTCCGTCCTTCACGAGAAGGCGCGAGTTGTCGACGCCATCACGCCGGACATCGATCGGCTCGTCAACGACATGATCGAGACGATGTATGCCGCGCCCGGGGTGGGGCTGGCCGCGCCGCAGGTGGGCGAGCCGCTGCGGATTTTCGTCGTCGACATCTCCATCGGCCGCGATCCGAACGGCCTGATGGTCCTAGTCAACCCCGAGTTCCTCGAGCGCGACGGCGTGCAGCTCGAGGACGAAGGCTGCCTGAGCGTGCCCGGGTTCAACGCGACGGTCGTCCGTCCGGTGCGGGCAGTGATCAAGGCGCTCGATCGCGACGGGCACGAACGGCAGCTCGAAGCCGACGGCCTGCTCGCCCGCGCGTTTCAGCACGAAATGGATCATCTGGAGGGGACGCTGTTCGTCGATCGTCTCCGCGGGATCAAGCGCGATCTGATCGTCCGTAAAATCCGAAAGCTGTCACGCGCAGGCAAATGGTGACGGCCGAGAGGCTCCGGGTCGTCTTCTTCGGCACGCCCGAGTTCGCCGTGCCGACCCTCGAGGCCCTCCTCCAGTCCCGGCACCTCGTGGTCGGCGTCGTCACACAGCCCGATCGGCCGCGCGGGCGCGGTCAGAAAACGTCGGCCGCGCCGGTGAAGGCGCGCGCGGTCGCCAGCGGGCTGCCGGTGCTGCAGCCGGACCGGCTGAAGGACCCCGTCTTTCTCGACCGCCTCGCCGCGCTCGGGGCGGACCTTGGCGTGGTCGCCGCATACGGCAGGATTCTGACGGACGCGGTCCTGTCGGCGCCGCGGCTCGGGCTGCTCAACGTGCACGCCTCGCTCCTGCCCCGCTATCGCGGCGCGGCGCCGGTGCACCGCGCGATCATCGCCGGCGAGCCTGAAACCGGCGTCACGATCCTGCGCCTCGTCAAGGCGCTCGACTCCGGACCAATGCTCGCGGCAATCCGCCGGCCGATCGGCGCCGACGAAACGAGCGTCGAGGTAGAGCACGACCTCGCGCGTCTCGGCGCGGCGCTGCTCGTGTCGACCACCGACGATCTCGCCGCCGGTCGGGCGCAGGAAACGGCCCAGGACGAGGCCGCCGCGACCTACGCGCCCCGGTTGACGAAGCATGAGGGCGCGATCGATTGGAGCTGGCCCGCCGACGGCATCCACAACTGTATTCGCGGGTTGCATCCGTGGCCGCATGCCTTCAGCGTTGTTCACGGCCGCCGGTTCATCCTCATCCGATCAACCACGTCGGACGAGCCGGCGGGCCAGCCGCCGGGGACGATTCTCGAGGCGGGCGGCGATCGGCTCGCCGTCGCGACCGGTGCCGGCCGGCTGTACATCACCCGGATTCAGGCCGAAGGAAAGCGGCCGATGGGCCCGCGCGAATTCCTGGCCGGCCACCACCTCGCGACCGGCGACCGCTTCGGGCCGGCATGATCGCGCCGGCGCGCGTGGCAGCGTACGAGGTGCTCCTCGCGGTCTCGTCCGGCAAGGCCGACCTGCCCACGGCCATCGCCATTGCGCGTGGCGGGCTGCACGACGATCGCGACCGCGCGCTCGCCGCTGAAATCGCGACCGGCGTCCAGCGATGGCGCGCGGCCCTCGATCACCTCATCGTGGAGTTCTCGAAGCGCGGGATCTCGCGTCTCGATCCGGAGGTCGTCGAAGTCCTCCGCCTCAGCGCATATCAACTGCTGCACCTCACACGCGTGCCGGCCTCGGCCGTCGTCGACGACGCGGTCAACCTCGCGCGGCGGGCGGGAAAAGCGAGCGCGACCGGTTTTGTGAACGCGGTCCTCCGCGAGATTTCGCGCAAACGCACCGCGCTCCCTCTCCCGGCGCGGCCGGCCGATCTGTCGAATCGCGACGCGGCGCTCGATTACCTCAGCATCACGCTCTCGCACCCCCGTTGGCTTGCGGCGCGCTGGTACGATCGGCTCGGATTCGACGCAACCGAAGCCTGGATGCAGTTCAACGACGCGCCCGGGTCGATGAGCTTGCGTGCGAATCGGCTGCGGATCACCCGCGAAGCGCTCGCGGAACGTCTCGCCGCCCACGACGTGCGGGCCCATCCCTCCGCGTATGCACCAGACGGCCTTGTCGTCGACGAGGGACATCCGCTCAGTAGCTCGATCGCCGACGAAGGCTGGTTCGTCGTTCAGGACGAGGCGTCGCAGCTCGTCCCACTGCTCATCGGCGATCAGCCGCCGCGCCGTGTGCTGGACACCTGTGCCTCGCCCGGCGGCAAGACAACGGCCATCGCAGCCGCGATGCGTGGACTCGGGCTGCTGGTCGCCTGCGACCTGCGCGACCGGCGCGTGGAGCTCTTGCGGAAGACGGTTGCCGTGAGCGGCGCCGCCAACGTACGGATCGTTCAGGCTGATCTGCTCCAGCCACTGCCGTTCGGATCGCCCTTCGACTGCGTGCTGGTCGACGCGCCCTGCTCGGGTCTCGGCACGCTGCGCCGCGATCCGGATATCCGCTGGCGCCGGCGCGAGAGCGATCTGCCCGTGCTCGCCGCAACCGAGGCGACGATGCTCCGGCACGCGGCGGACATGGTCGGGCCCGGCGGGCGTCTGATCTACGCCACCTGTTCGAGCGAGCCCGAAGAGAACGAAGCCATCACCGACGCTTTTCTCGCCACGACGCGCGGGTTCACGGCGCTGCACGCGAGCCAGGCCACGACGCGGATCGCGGACGCGCTCGTCGACGCGCGCGGTCACCTTCGCACGCGGCCAGACCGCCACGGCCTCGACGCGTTCTTCGGCGCCGTGTTCGAACGGCGGGATTCGTAGTACGATCGAATGCATCCATGGCCCTCAGAACGCGCGTGTGGAGCGTGGGCAAGCTCGTCCTGCTCGGTGGTGGGCTGATCGCGACGTATCTGCTCTTCGCGGCGGCGGCGATGCGCGTCGCGCTCCGGACGCGGGAGGTCCAGGTTCCCGACTTCACCAGCCGCACAGCGAACGAAGCGACCGCGCTCGCAGCGGACCTCGGCCTGACCGTAAAGTTCGACGAGACCCGCCGGCCGGATTCCACGATCGGGGCGGGCCGCGTGCTGGCGCAGGAACCGTCCGCGGGATCGGTGGCGCGCCGGCAGCGCAGCGTGAAGGTGTGGCTGAGCGCCGGCCCGCGGTCAGCAATTGTGCCGCTGCTCATCGGGGAAACGGAACGCTCGGCGCAGCTGCGACTGGCGCAGGACGGCCTCACGTTGTCTGATGTCTCGGAGATCCGATCGCACACCTTCACGCCCGGCGTCATCGTGGCGCAGACGCCGCCGGCGAAAAGCGCGGCCGGACGCGTGGCGTTGCTCATCAACCGCGGCGAGCGGGGCGCCAGCTACGTGATGCCCGATCTGATCGGCGTCAACGGCGACCGCGCCGGCGACATCCTGCGGAATCGCGGCTTCCGGGTCGCGGTGGTGGGCTCGACGCCGTACCCCGGCGTCGCGGCAGGCGTCGTCATCCGTCAGAGCCCGCAGGCCGGCTTCCAGATTGGCCCGGGCGAGCCGATTTCGCTCGAGGTCAGCCGGTGAGCGTCCTCATCGCCCCGTCGATTCTGTCCGCCGACTTCGCGGCGCTCGGCGCCGCGGTAGCGGCCGTGGAGCGCGGCGGCGCCGATCTGATCCACGTGGACGTGATGGACGGTCATTTCGTGCCCAACATCACGATGGGCCCGCCCGTCGTGAAGTCACTGCATCGCGTCGCCACGGTGCCGCTCGACGTGCATCTGATGATTGAGGAGCCCGATCGCTACATCGACGCGTTCGTCGACGCGGGCGCCGCGATGATCTCGGTCCACGTGGAGATCCTGCCGCACCTGCATCGCACCGTGCACGCGATCAAGGCGCTCGGCGCCAGGGCCGGCGTCGTGCTGAATCCGTCGACGCCGGTCGGCGCGATCCACGAGATCGCCGCTGATGTGGATTTCGTGCTGGTGATGTCGGTGAACCCGGGCTTCGGCGGACAGACTTTCATCCCGCGGAGCGAGTCTAAAGTCCGTGAGGTGCGCGCGCTGCTCGACAGCGTCGGCAGCCGGGCGCCGGTCGAGATCGACGGCGGCATCGATCAGCACAACGTCGGCAGGGTGGTGGCCGCGGGCGCGGGCATCATCGTCGCGGGCTCGGCCGTATTCCACCAGCCCGATCCCGAACGCGCGACACGCGAGCTCAAGGCTGCCGCGCTTGGCGCCGCCATCCCGTCCGCGGCACGGTGAGCACCTTCCCTTCCACCTCGCGCGTGCGCGTGCGGTACGCCGAAACCGACCAGATGGGCGTGGTGTACTACGCGAACTTCTTCATCTGGTTCGAGGTGGGCCGCGCGGACCTGCTGCGCGCGGCCGGGTGGAATTATCGCGAGATGGAGGCCGACGGCTTCTCGCTGCCGGTCATCGAGGCGCACTGCACGTACCGCGTCGGCGCGAAGTACGACGACGAGATCGACGTGCGGACGTCGGGCGTGCTGCTGTCGCCGGTTCGCGTGCAGTTCACCTACGAGGTCGTGCGGGCGGCAGATGCGTCCACGCTGGCCACCGGCACCACCGTGCATGCGACGCTCGACCGCGCCGGGCGTCCCTGCCGGCTGCCCGAACGCGTGCGGACATTACTTTCATGAAAGCATTCGTCACAGGCGTCGCCGGCTTCATCGGATCGACGCTCGCCGAGCGGCTGCTCGCCGACGGCGCGGACGTCGTCGGCATCGACTGCTTCAGCGACTATTACCCGCGCTCGATGAAGGAACGCAATCTCAGCGGCGCGCTGAAGCACCCGCGGTTCCGCTTCGTCGAGGCGGCGATTCAAGACGCCGATCTGGCGGCGCTGCTGAACGACCGCACACACGTGTTCCACCTCGCCGCGCAGGCGGGCGTACGCAAGAGCTGGGGAAGCGATTTCGCCATCTACACGGTCAACAACATCCAGGCGACGCAGGTCCTGCTCGAAGCATGCGCCAGGCTCACGATGGAGCGCGTCGTCTACTCTTCCAGTTCGTCGGTCTATGGCGACCACGTGCCGATGCCGATGCGCGAAGATGCGCTGCCGCAGCCGGTGTCGCCGTACGGCGTGTCGAAGCTGGCCGCCGAGCAGTTGTGCTACCTCTACTTCGCCAACTACGGCGTGCCGGCCGTGTCGCTGCGGTACTTCACGGTGTACGGTCCGCGCCAGCGGCCGGACATGGGGTTCCATAAGTTCCTGCGCGCAACGATCCTCGGCGAGCCGATAAGTGTGTACGGCGACGGCGAGCAGACGCGCGATTTCACGTTCGTCGCCGATGCGGTCCACGCCAACATCGCCGCCGCGACCCGGGGCATTCCGGGCCGCGTGTACAATATTGGAGGCGGATCGCGCGTCTCGGTGAACGAGGTTCTCGACATGATCGGGCGCGTCGCCGGGCGCCGCCCGATCGTCACTGTGGACCCGGTGCAGAAAGGCGACATGCGGCACACGTACGCCGACACGTGGCTGGCGAAGACAGACCTCGGCTTCGCGCCGACCGTCGGGCTCGAAGAGGGGCTCGCCGCCGAGTACGAGTGGCTGGCTGGAATACTGTGATCAACCGCCGATTCGCTCACCACCTACCTCGACTCCTGGTCGTCGTGGCGCTCGCCGCCACGGCCGCCTGCGGCACGCACACGCGCGGCACCGTGCCGGCGGGCCCCACCGAGCCCGACAAGTTTCTCTTCGACAAAGGGACCGTCGCGCTCGGTGGCAAGAAGTGGCTCACCGCGCGCGAGTTCTTCAAGCAGGTCACCGAAACCTACACCGCCAGCCCGTATCGGCCCGACGCGAAGCTCGGCATCGGCGACACCTATCTCGGCGAGGGCACCGCCGAGGCGTTGGTCCTGGCGATCAACGAGTTCCGCGAGTTCCTGTCGTTTTACCCGACCCATCGCCGCGCCGATTACGCGCAGTACAAGCTCGGCATGGCGCACTTCCGTCAAATGCGCCACGCGCAGCGCGATCAGACCGAGACGCGTGAAGCGGTCAAGGAATTCGAGGCCTTCGTCGCCCGATACCCGACCAGCAGCCTCATGCCCGAGGTGAAGGCCCGGTTGCGCGAATCGCGCGACCGCCTGAGCGAGGCCGACTACCTGGTCGGCTACTTCTACTACCGGCAGCGGTGGTATCCCGGCGCGATCGATCGCTTCAAGTCGCTGCTGAAGGACGACCCCGCGTACACCGGCCGCGACGCGGTCTACTACTACCTGGCCGACGCCCTGGTCAAAACGCAGACGAAGAGAGAAGCCGAAGCGCTCACCTATCTCGAACGACTCGTGCAGGAGTTCGAACAAAGCGACTACCTCGTCGAGGCGCAGAAGCGCATTACCGAGCTCAAGACACTCGCGCAAACAAAGACTTCCGGAGGCTAACATGCGATCCGCCACCTTCGTAGCAGCCGCGGCGTTCGTCGTGATCACGACAGGCGCGCTCGGCGCGCAAACCGAAGGCCCCACGCTCTCGCCGCTCCAGGTCGAGGCCGCCTGCGCTCAGCCGCCGACGCTCGCCGGGGCGCCCGATGGCGCGCTCCGCATCAGCGGGGCCCAGGATTCGGTGCGGCGGTCGCTCTTCGGATCGCGCGATCTGCTCGTCGTCAACGGCGGCACGGACGCCGGCGTGCAGCTCGGCCAGCAGTTTTTCGTGCGCCGCGCGATCCGCTTCGGCCTCGCCAACATGGGCTACGGACGCGGGGCAAAGACGCTTGGATGGATCCGCATCGTCGCGGTGAACGACTCCACTGCCATCGCGACGATCGACCACGTCTGCGGCGGCATCGTGACGGACGACTATCTCGAGCCCTTCGTCGTGCCCGTGCTGCCGGCCAATGCGGACCGCGACGATTCGACCGGCGAGCCCGACTTCACCGCGCTCGGCCGCATCCTCATCGGCAACGAGAATCGGGTTGCGTCGGGAACCGGCGATTTCGTGCTCATCGATCGCGGCACCGAGCAGGGCATGACGCCGGGCACCAGGTTCGCCATCTTCCGCGATATCGGCGCCGCTGGCATGCCGCTCGCCAGCATCGGCGAGGGGATCGTCATCTCCGCGCGCGAAATGATCGCGCTCACGCGGATCACCCGCACGCGCGACGCCGTGCTCAGCGGCGATTACGTGGCGACGCGGAAATAGACTCGGGATTCGGGATTCGGGATTCGGGATTCGGAAAATCGCGATGCGGGATTCGGAAAATCGCGATGCGGGATTCGCCGCTATCCCGCTTTCCGATCCGTGCTGCGCTCGTCGCGGGCAACGCGGAAAGTCTCGACGCGCGGGCTGGCGACGATGCTGACCCGGCGGAAGTAGTCGGCGGCGGAGACGAGCGCGGTGGCGAGGGCGACCCACAAGGCCGCCTGCCCGATCCAATCGAGGTAGAACTGGCGCATCTGTCCGTGCGCCAGGATCAGCGCCAGAATCGCGATTACCTGCGCGATCATCTTGATCTTGGCAAGCGGCGACGCGGGCATGGCGACACCGCGCGAGTACGCGAGGCTGCGCAGCGCGGTGACGGCGAAATCGCGGCCCAGAATCACCGCCACAATCCACGCCGGCGCCAGATCCAGCTGCACGAGGGAGACGAGCGCCGCCAGGGTCAGCAGTTTGTCGGCCAGCGGATCGATCATCTGGCCGAGCGGCGTGATCTGCTTGCGGCGGCGGGCGACGTAGCCGTCGGCCCAGTCGGTGAGAGAGGCGAGCGCGAAAATCGCCGCGCCGACGATCTCGTTCGGGACACCCAGAATCTGCCGCCCCTCGAACTTCGTCAGAAGCACGACCACGAGCAGCGGCACAAGGAAGATGCGCGTGATGGTCAGCGAGTTCGGGAGGTTCATGTGGCCCGCGCTCACATGATATCATCGGTGGTTGGGCATGAAGGCGATCCTGCTTGCGGGGGGCAAAGGCACTCGGTTGCGCCCGCTCACGATTCACACACCGAAGCCGATCGTCCCGATCTTCGAGCGTCCGTTCCTGCACTATCAGCTCGACCTGCTGAAGCAGGTGCCGGAAATCGACGAAGTGATCCTCAGCCTCAACTACCAGCCGCGGCGCATCGAAGAGCTCTTCGGCGACGGCGGCGACACGGGCCTCGCGATCAAGTACGTGGTCGAGCCGGTGCCGCTCGGCACCGCGGGCGCCGTGCGATACGCCGGCGAATCGCTGCGCGAATCGGTCGTCGTGTTCAACGGCGACGTCCTGACGCAGGTGGATCTCGCGAAGGTCATCGCGCTCCACCGCGAGCGGAAAGCCAAGGCGACCATCGTGCTGACGCCGGTGGACAACCCGACCGCCTATGGCCTGGTCGAGACCGACGCGCGCGGCAACATCCGCCGGTTCCTCGAAAAGCCAAACGCGGACGAAATCACCTGCGACACGATCAACGCGGGCATCTACGTTCTCGAGCCCGACACCTTCGACCGCATTCCCAGGGATACGCCGTGGTCGATCGAGCGGAGCTTCTTCCCGTCGCTGATCGACCGCGCCGAGACTTTCGTGGCCTACGTCTACCGCGGCTACTGGATCGACATCGGCACGCCGGACAAGTACATGCAGGTCCACCGGGACATCATGGATGGCCGGTACATCAACCACAAGGCGGCGCCGTTCATGACGGCGCCCGGTGCGGCCTGGGTGTCGCCCGGCGCGCGCATCGAGGACGGCGCGATCGTCGAGGGACCCTGCTTCGTCGACGAAGGCGCGATCGTGAAGGCCGGCGCGCGCGTGTCGTCATACAGCGTCGTCGGCCGGCAGTGCCACATCGAGGAGCACGCGATCCTCGACCGCGCCATCGTCTGGGCAAACAGCCGCATCAGCCAGGAGGCGGTCGTGCGGCGGTCGATCCTGGGCCGCCATTGCCACATCGGACGGAACGCGTCGATCGAGGACGGCGTCGTGCTCGGCGACAAATCGGTTGTAACCGACTACAGCCGGCTTTGACCACCAGCCCGTTCACCCATCAGCCATGAGCCATCAGCCATGAGCCATCAGCCATCAGCCACGTCACTCACTCTGAGCCCAGACATCTTCAAGGCGTACGACGTCCGCGGAGTGTACCCGAGCGAAATCAACGAAGAGGGGGCGCGGGCCATCGGCGCGGCGTTCGTCGCCTTTCTCCGCGCCAAACGAATCGCGGTGGGGCGCGACATGCGACTGTCGTCGCCGGCGCTGGCGGCCGCCTTCATCGACGGCGCCACTTCCCGGGGGGCGGACGTCGTCGACTACGGGATGATCGCGACCGACATGCTCTACTTCGCGGTCGCGCGGGACGCGCACGATGGAGGGGTGCAGATCACGGCATCGCACAACCCGAAGCAGTACAACGGCATGAAAATGGTGCGGAAGGAGGCGTTCCCGCTGAGCGGAGACGAGGGGCTCGCCGAAATCCGCCAGATGATCGTTGACCACGCGCTGCCGCCGGCGGCCGAACACCGTGGCCGCGTGACGGCGAAGGAGGTGCTCGACGCGTACGTCGAGCACGTGATGTCGTTCATCGACGCCTCGATCATCAAGCCGTTCAACGTCGTCCTCGATGCGGGCAGCGGGATGGGCGGGCTCGTTGCACCGAAGCTCTTCGAGCGGCTCCCGTGCCGGACGACGCGCCTGTGCTTCGAGAACGACGGGCGCTTTCCGAACCACGAAGCCAACCCGCTGATTGAGGAGAACCGGCATGACATCGTCGAGCGCGTCGTGGCCGAGAAAGCCGACGTCGGCATCGCCTGGGACGGGGACGCCGACCGCTGCTTTTTCATCGACGGTACCGGCGCGTTCGCCTCCGGCGACTTCATCACGGCGCTGCTCGCCGAAGCGTTCCTGCTGAAGCACCCGGGCGCGACGATCCTGTACGACTTGCGGGCGAGCCACGCCGTCAAGGACACCGTCGAGCGGTACGGTGGCACGGCGCTGATGAACCGCGTCGGCCACGCGTTCTTCAAGCGACGCATGCGCGAGACGAACGCGATTTTCGGCGGCGAGGTGACCGGCCACTACTACTTCCGCGACAATTTCTACGCCGACAACGGCTTCATTCCGGCGCTGCTGATCCTCGAGCTGATGTCGAAGAAGGGCCAGAGCCTCCACGCCCTGCTCGAGCCGCTCCTGCGCAAATACTTCATCTCCGGCGAGATCAACACGAAGCTGAAGAGCATGAACGAAGTACCGGCCAAGCTCGAACAGATCGCGGCGAAGTATGCGGACGGACGCCAGTACAAACTGGATGGCCTGTCGGTGGAGTATCCGGACTGGCACTTCAACGTGCGGCCGTCCAACACGGAGCCCCTCCTGCGGCTGAATCTCGAGGCGACGACGCCGGAGCTGATGGCAAAGAAGCGCGATGAAGTGATCGCGCTCATCAGAAGCTGAGATAGAATTGGTGAGTTGGTGAATTGGTGAATTGGTGAATTGGTGAGTTCAAGTCACCAACTCACCGATTCACGACGAGACTCGTGAGCATCGGTCGGTCGCGGGCTTAGTACAATGGTAGTACAGAGGCTTCCCAAGCCTCGGACACGGGTTCGATCCCCGTAGCCCGCTCCAGATTTTCCTTAGGAAATCGTGAGGACAGGATCGAGCGGAGAGCGGTCAAGCGCAAATCCTAGCTTAACTCTAGCTTACGAGAAGCGGTCCACAGATGGGTGGGTGGGACAATGATGATGTCAGCGGAAGGAGCTGCGATGAACGAGAACGAAAAGATGTGGCGTCCGGCACGTGACGGCAAGACCGACTTACTCGTCGTGCATTGCACTGACGGATTTATCGGCGCGCGGATACAGAAAGGCTTTCCCGTTGAAGCCACGATGCGCGCGCTGGCGGCGAGGACCTGGGAAGAGGCATTTGCCCATCTCGACCGCTAGAGTGAGAAGCCGGGACCAGAACGGCCCCGGCTCTCGAATGCTCACCGCTCGGTGAACTTAGCGGCCAGTCTGCTGCGCGAGGGTAGTGGCGCTGGCTGCGTCAAGTTTGCGCGCGGCCGCGCGCAGGTCTCCGTCGCTCGTGATGTTGTAGCGGTTGTAGATGCTCTCCGTTTTGTGCCCGACCATCCTCATGGCCGTGGACCGGGGGACGCCCGCGCGCTCACGTTTCCGGACGGCCGTTCGGCGGACGTCGTGGGGTATGGCTGGGGCGAGTCCCCGGGCCGC
>Ga0137397_10002036_pt1 | contig 14159 bp, 7 predicted proteins | sample czorhiz116metaG_FD_106658 | JGI IMG/M metagenome (GOLD analysis project Ga0137397, IMG submission 106658) | Vadose zone soil microbial communities from Angelo Coast Range Reserve, California, USA - czorhiz1.16 metaG | ecosystem: Environmental > Terrestrial > Soil > Vadose zone | place: USA... | reverse complement strand
GCCATCTACGTGCTCACCCGGCCCAAGCCGCCGCCGCAGCGCTTCTGCTTCGTCTGCAAGCGGGCGCAGATGCCCGAGTGGGACGTCTGCCTGTTCTGCCTGAAGAGCGCCAAGGCCCGCCTGCTCGTCCAGAAGGGCATGAACAAAGGCAAGCAGTACCCGCTGGTGGGGAAGGTGGTCAGCCTGGGGAGCGGGCCGGAGAACAACATCCGCATCCTCGACGGCGCCGTCTCGGGCAAGCACGCGGGCGTCTCCATCGACGACACCAAGTTCGAGATCGTCGACCTGGGCTCCAAGAACGGCGTGCTGGTCAACGGCAAGAGGACCCCGCGCCGCTTCCTGCGCAACGGCGACGTGATCACGCTCGGCATGACCGAGCTGAAGTTCGAGTCCACCGTCGCCGGCGGCAGCGACGAAGAAGCCGACGACTGACTACCTGTTTCACGCAGAGCGCGCAGAGGACGCAGAGCTTTTTTTGATGAAAAACCCTCTGCGATCTCCGCGAGCTCTGCGTGAAACCTAAGTCCGCTAAGTCGTGACCGTGGACGTGCGTTGGCGGCCACTGGCCTCCGTCATCTGCACGTCGGAACGGGCCTGTTGCTGTGGCAGGCCGTGCATTGCACCTGGGTCCAGTTCACGCCCCACGGCTTGGTGGTCGTGTTCATGGTGTTGTGACAGGTGAAGCATGCCGGCGTGCCGCCGGTCGTCTGGTTCACTCGGTGGTTGCCCGAGGTGACGGCGAAGCAGAGGGAGCTGTGCTGCGTCAGCGGGAGCTTGAGGAGGTTGGTCCACGACGGCGTCGCGATGGTGCCGGCGTGACACTTCAGGCACAGCCCATTCGTGGCGACGCTCGCCGCGGAGGTGCTGGAGTCGAACGTGTAGCCGAAGCCGATCAGGTTGGCTCCGGCCGCCGGGGTCGTATGCCGTGAATTGACCCCGCCGGGGTCCACCGCCGCCGCGCCGTTGTTGTGGCAGCCGATGCAGTTGATGGTGGCGATGTCGGTCGGCGTCGCCCTGTTCGTGTGGCAGTCCGTGCAGCCTGCGACCGAGCTGTTGTGGACGTCGGTCGCCGTCGTCGGGAAGTTCTTGCTGTGATCGAACGGGCCGATGTCGCCGTTCGGGTGGCAGCTGCTGCAGGCCGCGTCGTTGTAGCTATAGGACCCTGGATACCCGGGCCACGAGGTGCCCAGGTGATTCGCCGACGTGGTCGGCTCCAGGTGGCAGCCGGTGCAGGGCTTGCGCTGGGCCGCGAAGTCGATTTGCGGGTTCCTCCGCGCCGGGTCCGTCGTGCGCGAAGTGTGGCACTGCTCGCACGACTGGAAATGACCACCTCGTGCGATCAGGAAGCCTCCTGGCAGGGTGGGGCTCTGGCCATGGGTAGCGACCCGCTGCAGCGCTCCGTTCGAGTGGCACAGCAAGCAATTCGCCGTCTCACCAGCCGGCAGGGACCCGGTGCCGCTCCACAGCGGCGCTCCGTTGTTGGGCTCGGGTCCGATCAGGCCGGCATGCCTGGCGTTCTGGTCGGCTGCGTTGTGACAGATCGTGCAATCGACCTTCGCTCGTTCCGCGATGGTGGCGTGGCAGCTCGTGCACTGGATGGTGCCTGCGACGTGGACCGCCGGGGCGCCGGTGGCGTGGACCTGGCCCGGGGCGATGGGGAACTTGCGGGTGTGGTCGACCGCGCCCGTTCCGATCCCGTCCGGGTGGCAGCCGTAGCAGGAAGGGCTGTCGTAGGAGAAGCCTCCGACGTTCTTCTGGACGTGGTTCGGGATGGTGGGCGTCGGCGTGTGGCAGGTCAGGCAATCGAAGCCCTGGAAGCTGTCGGAGGTGCCATGGCACGAGTTGCATTCGATCACGCCGGCGACGTGGACTGCAGGCGCTCCCATCGCGTGGATGCGGCCCGTCGAGATGGGGAAGAAGAGCGAAGTGTGCTGTTCGTTCGTCGGTTGCGTCAGCCAGCGGCCCGCGCCGGCATCCGGCGGTGAGCAGCCGGCGAGCACCGCGATGCCGAGCAGGGCCTGGACGGGCCGGAGCATTCAGCCTGGACCTCGCCTTCGTGTGGAGCACTTGGGCGGTGAAGGACGCCGACCGGAAGTCTAGCGTTGCGGTCCGCGGGCAAGTACCGCGCGATCTGCGTCTCCCGCGCACCGCGGTGGAGCAGGTGTGGCAAATGGATCCGGGAGCGGTGTCTATGGGGTCATCTGCACGCCCGTGAAATTTTCCTCCTGCAGTTCAGAAACGTCCGGCCAGCGACGCATCGAGCGTGCCTCCCAGGAGCCCTCCCGCTCCCCCGAGAGGGCGGACCCCCGGCAACCCCCCTGCGCGTCCGAGCGCCGAGACGCGCAGCGCTGCGAACGGGCCCAGCTGCGCGCTGATGCTGGCGTACGCTCCCAGCTCGTCCTCGGTGGAAGCGCCCGGCGACCGCGTCTGGAACCAGGAGACGCGGAGGAGCACCTGCAGCCAGCGCGGCCGGTGGGTGAGGAGCTGCACCCAGGCGGTCTGTCCGCTCGACCAGCCGTCCTCGGCGACGTATCCCGCGGAGGCTCCACCCACCTCGCCGAAGAGCCGCGGCAACCCGAGCTCTGGACCTGCGAAGCGGCGCGATACGCCGGTGGTCAGGTCCTTCACCAGACCGGACACCCCCGACACCGTGAGCCACGGCACGACCTCCCAGCTGGCGGTGAGGTCCGCGTGCCGCGCGGCGCCCCCGGACAGCACCGTGCCAGGGCCGTCGCGCTCCGGCACCGAAAGGCCCCGGTAGCGGAAGCCGCCGAGCAGCGAGAGCCGATCGAGCGGGCGGAAGCCGACGTCGACGCTGGCGCCGTCGAGGTAGTCCGCCGATTCGCGGTCGCCGCGCGCCACCCGCGCCTGGGCGCCCAGATCCAGCATGCGGCCCAGCGAAATCTGCGCCAGCCCCTCGGCCTCGACCCGCCTGCCCAGCTCGGGACTGTTGCTATAGGCGACCCGCGTCTCCTGGCGCGCGTACCGCACCAGGGAGCTCACCTCTCCGGTGCTCTGGAAGGCCAGGTACGCTCCCGCGGTATGCCGCTCGAAGGAGAGGGCCAGCGTTCCGGGATCCGGCACGCCGCCCCCGAAGACGCCGAACTCGACGTTGCTCTTCGTCCGCCAGCCGGCCTGGCCCCCGTCGATGAGGCTCGAGCCGGGTGCGGACCAGGGCCGCACGCGTCCGAAGGCCAGCGCCAGGCCGCCCTGCGCCGGACGGCGAGCCAGCTCCGCCTCCCAGACGTAGAGCTGGGTCGGCTCGTCGGGCCGTGCGGCGATCGGGCCGGATCGCTGCGACCAGCGCCTTGCGCTGAGATCGGCATACAGCGCGAATCCGCCGCCCAGCGGCAGGCCACGGATGGCGACGTCGAGCCGCTCCTGGCGCCAGGGCCCGACCCTCTGCTCTGCCCAGGCCGCGTACGCCAGCCGCACCTCGCTCTTCCCGGACAGCACCGTGAAGGCAGGGGCACCGTGGTAATCCACCTTCTCGTGCGCCGCGGTCTCGAGGAGGCGCTGCCGGCGCGCCAACTCCGCGTCGGAGAGGGGCGGAGGGGCCCTCTCGACTCCCGGCATCGCCAGCGGGGCGGGAGGCGAGAGGACGAACGTGTCGCCCGGCCTGCCTGTCCCGATGCACGTCGCGCGCGTCTCGGAAACCGTATCGACGCGGCAGGTGGACGCCGGCCTGTCGGCCCGGTGCAGTTGCAGCGTCGCTCCGAGCGCGAGGCCGTCACGCCCGCCTGCGTCGAGGTAGAGCCGCCGCGCGGTCGCGTACTCGACGCGGCCGTTCGTGCGCCGCGGCCCTGCCCGCGCGCCGGAGACCGAGGCGAGCGCGGCGGCGACCGCGAAAGCGAGTGCCGGGCGGCTCGCCGTCACGGCCTCCTCCCCGGACGGATCGCGGCAGCGGGCGTGAACTGGTGGCACTCGTAGCACTTGCGATCCTTGCACTGGAATCCCGCGACCTGCTGGTGGCGCTGCTGCATCGTGGGACAGAAATGGCAGCGCGTGCACGAGGCGGTGTTCGTCGCGCAGGCCCCGGTCCCGACGAACCCGATCAAGCGGGTGTGGCAATCGAGGCAGGCGATGCCGGCGTGCGGCCCCGGGGCCAGTTGGAAGCAGGCGTCGTGCCCGGCGAACCGGCCCCCGCGGAAGCTCCACGGGTTGTGGCAGTCGCGGCAGCCCGTCCCGAAGCCGGCGGCGAGGTGATCGATGGAGATCGTCGCCGCCCTCAGGTAGTCGGCCTGGTGGCAGGTGAAGCACTCTACGGCGGCGCGGGTGAACTCGCGGTCGCGCTGATTGAGATGGCACTCCTCGCACGGGATCAGCGCGTGGCGCCCGATGAGAGGGAAATTGGTGCGCCGATGCGCGTCCGCGTTGAAGCGGCTGCGCCAGCTGTCCGCGTCGTGGCAGGAGGCGCATCGCGTGCCGAGCTCGCCCGCGTGCACGTCCTTGTGGCAGGCGGCGCAGCTGGTGGGGACCGCGGCGCGGAAATCGGACGACACATGGCAGGACGAGCAGGTGGTGGCGGCATGCCGGCCCCGGAGCGGGAACCCGGTCCGCTCGTGGTCGAAGGTGACCTTCGTCCAGGCCTCGGTGGAATGGCAGACGCTGCAGCGCGTGTCGCCCATTCCGTGCACAGGCGCCTGCAGCGAAACGGGAAGCGTTCCCGGCTGCGCGGAGCGCTGCCCACCGGCGGCCGGGCCGGCTGCCGGGGCGAGCCCGGCGGCGAAGAGAACGATGGCCAGGAGCGCGACCGTCATGGCGCGAACCCCCGGAAGGCGCCGCGGTGGACGTCGACATGGCAGTCCTCGCAAGTGGTGGGGACACCGCGGTACCGGCGGGCGCGGACGCCTGGCGCCACGGCGACGTCGCGGTGGCAGCCGGTGCATGCGACCGAGGCATGCTTCCCCTGCAGCTCGAACGCGGTGAACGGCGGCCGGTGCTGGAAGGAGGTAGCCGTCCATGCGGCGGTGGAGTGGCACTTGGTGCAGTCGGTCTGGCCGCCGCGGGCAGGGGCGAACTGTCCGGCGTGCACGTCGGAGTGGCACGAGGCGCAGGCCAGCGGTAGCGCCGTGTAGCGGACCATCCCGGCCGCGTCCGGGACATGGCACGACGCGCAGCCGACGCCGGCATGCCCGCCGGTGAGCGCGAAGCGCGTGTCGCGGTCGTGATCGAAGCGCACCTCGGCCCAGGAGGCGACCTGGTGGCAATCGGTGCAGCCGGCCTTTTGCACCCGCTCCTGGAACTGCCCCCCGTGCGGGTCCGCGTGGCAGGTGTCACAGCGCGACGTGTCTCCGGGAAGATGGAACTCCGTCAGGCTGATCTGGTCCTTCCGCTTGCGCTGCTCGATCCAGGCGCGCACGAGGACCGCCCTCGCCTCGAGCTTGGGTTCGGTGCGATGGCAGAGGAGACACGCGACGGCTTGGTGTGCCCCTTGCAGCGGCCAGCTGGTGTGGTCCTGCGCCTCGTAGCTCGCCGGACGGAATCCCTGCACCGTGTGGCAGCGGTCGCACGCCGCCGCTGGCTCGCGGCCCTTGCCGAGCTGCGAGAGGTGCGCGTCGACGTGGCAGCCCGTGCAGGAGTCGAACGCCAGGCCCTTGAACATCGCGCGGCTCCCCGGGAATGGTCCGTGGCAGCTCCTGCAGGCGACCTCGGCGTGGGCGCCGCGCAGCGGATATCGGGTCTTCTCGTGGAAGGCGCGCTGGCTGGCGGCGCCCTTGAGCACCAGCCATCCCTCGGCGCTGTGGCAGCTCTGGCAGTTCTGCCCGTACCGGTTCTGGTGCGGGTCCTTGTGGCAGGCGGTGCAGGCCGCGTGGGCGACCGGCTTGAAGCGCGAGAACGCCTCGGACACGGGGGCAGGGAAGGCGTTCCGTGAGAACCGCGGGTCGTGCTCGCGCGCGTGGCACGCGATGCACTTCACCTCGGCGTGCTTTCCCTCGAGCGGGAAGTCGGTGCGGGCGTGTTGGAACTTCGGCGCGGGTTTCCAGCCCTTCTCGTCGTGGCAAACCTTGCAGGCGGTGCGCAGCTGGCCGCGGTGCTCGTCGAAGTGGCACGCCGAGCACTGCACGGCCACTCCCAGGTAGGTCTCGCGCCCGGCGTGGGTCTTGCGCAAAACGCGGATGCCCGGATCGACGATCAGCCGGTCCTGGTGGCAGTCGTCGCACTTGAGCGGCGCGTGCTTGCCGAGGAGCGGGAACCCGGTGCGCCGGTGGTCGAAGGCGGTCTTGCCTCCCTTCCCCCAGTCGACGAGGGCGAAATCCCGGCCCTGGTGCTCGTGATGGCACTTGTCGCAAGCCCTCTCCGTGGCGGAGAGCAGGCCGTGGAACCCGCGGCGCTTCGCGATCCGCTGCTTGAGCTCGCCATGGCAGTCGAGGCAGCGCTGGTCCGACAGTTGCCCGCCGGCCACGTGGCACTTGGTGCAATTCGCGAGGCCCTCCAGGTTTGCGTGCCCCTTGTTGAGAGGCCCGGGAGAGAACACCTGGCCGCGCGCGGCGGCGGCGAGCGAGCACACCGCTAGCAGGGCCACGCACGGCGCGCGCCGCATTCCCTCAGCGCCTCCATCCGTAGCCGAGGTAGAGCGAGACGGCGATGTGCGCCGCGATGGCGACGACCAGGAACCCCGCGAGCGAGGCGTGGAACATCCGCCACGTCCGCATCAGGGCCTTGAGCGCCTGGTAGAACCCGATCTGCGTCCGGATCCGGTGCAGCCTGAGGTAGCCTTCGCGGAAATCGGCATACTCGTCCCCGTCGGCGAAGTGCGCGGAGGCACGCAGGAGCCGCAGGCGCACCGCTAGTGTCGCAAACGGCAGCCGCAGGAACAGCCCGAGCAGGGAGCCCCGGCGCGGTGGGCTCGCCGCGACGGCGAAGATGCGCTGGAGCAGAGCGGGGTCGTCGGAGTCCTGGATCATCGGCTCGAGCCGCGCCTTGAGCCGCTCCCAGCCCCCGAGCAGATCGGCCAGCTCGACGTCCTTGCCGCCGGACGACGGCACGAGACCGTAGATGAACCGGCCGAAGATACCGGTGAGGACCACGATGAGGAGCGCCGCGGCGGTGCCGGTGGCGAGCTGGTTGTTGGACTGGAAGGCGGCGTGGAAGGCGATGACCAGCGGGCTCATGAACCCGACGAACATGTGGAAGTCCAGCCAGCCGCGGATCGAGCCCACGCCCGAGAGCGCGCGGCTCCGCTTGCGCACCGGGTAGAGGAAGTTCAGGAGCATGAACGCCGTGGCGACGATGCCTACGCCGTGCCCCCACGATCCGGCGGGCCGCAGCGTCGCGTGCAGGGGCGAGTGGAGGCGCTCCACCCGGGACAGCAGGTAGTAGTCCCATCCTTTCACGGCCAGCCAGGCGAGGATCAGCGCCCCGGTCGCGAAATAGACGCGGTGCGCGCGCCGGCGCCCCTCCGTTTCGCGGTCGTCCCTGGCGAGCCCCCTGCGGGCCATGGCGACGACGCGGCCACCGGGCTTGGCCAGCTCCTCGCCGAAGTGCTTCTTGAGCGAGATGCCCGACCGGGCGAGGAACTCGAGGGGCAGGTCGCCGCCGATGCTCACGATGACGAAGTCGTTGCGCACGACCTCGGGCGATCCGGAGGCCGTCAGCACCACCTCGTCCGGCAGGATCGTCTCCACCTCGGAGCTCATCAGCGCCCGGATGCGCCGCTGGGTGACGAGCTGGTTGATGCGCGTCCGGTTGGCTTCGCGGGCCCGCGCGAACGCGTCGCCCCGGTAGGAGACGGTCACCTCGGCGTCGCTCTCCTCGGCGAGCTGCACTGCGGCCTCGATGGCTGCGTCGCCGCCTCCGACCACCAGCACCTTGCATCCTTCGTACTGGTCGGGGTCGACGAGCCGGTACGCGACCTTGGGCAGCTCCTCTCCCGGGACGCCCAGCTTCCGGGGAGTGCCGCGGCGGCCGGTGGCGAGGACCACCTTCCGCGCCTGCACGGTTCCCTGCTTGGTGACGACGCGGAACGCTCCGTCCTTGCCTTCGATCGAGTCGACCGTCACGCCCTCGTCGATGCGCACCCCCGCCTTGCGCAGCGCGCCCTGCCAGACGGAAAGCAGCTCCTCCTTGCTGATCTTCCGCTTGCCGAGCTTGCCGTAGAACGGGATCTGCGCGGGCTCGGTCATCACCACCTTCTGCCGCGGATAGTTCGCGATGGTCCCGCCCAGCGACCCCTGCTCCAGGACGCGGAAGGTCCGGCCGGCGCCCTTGAGCCCCAGGGCGGTGGCGAGACCGGCCGGTCCGCCGCCGACGATGGCGACGTCCACCATGCCGGCGGCGCCGCCGTTCCGCGGAGTCACCCGTGCGAGGCGCTCGCCGACCTGCACCCCCTGGGTGATGGCGTTCCTGATGAGCCCCATCCCGCCCAGCTCGCCGACGATGTGGACGCCCAGGCGGCTCGACTCGAAGTACTGGTCCACCATGGGCAGGTCGACGCCGCGCTCCGAGGTGCCGAACACGAGCTTGATGGCGCCCACGGGACACTCCGCCGCGCACCGGCCGTGCCCGATGCAGTGATCGGCGTGGACGAGGCGCGCGGCGCCGTTGACGACACCCAGGATGTCCCCTTCGGGGCACGCCTTGAGACAGCTCAGGCTGCCGATGCAGATGTCCGGGTTGATGACCGGATGAAGCGTGAGGGGCACGTGCTCGCGCCCCTCCTTCTCCGCGAGGGCGCGGGCGGCCTTGGCATGGCGCCGCCGGCGCCGGCGCACGTGGACCACGGCCAGGAGCACGGCGACTGCACAGCTGGCGGCCAGCACCGCGATGCCGAGGTCCACCGGTCTGGTGAGCCTGCCGAGGGTGCGCCACAGGTCGCGCAGCGGGCCTCGAGGCCCGCTCAGGCGGCCCCAGAGAACCAGCAGCCGGCTTTCAAGCGCGTTGAGCGTGCGCCAGAGGTCCAGGCTCGTTTCTCCGGGCCAGTTCGGGCCGCTAGCGACGATAGACGCCGCTCTTCCCGGCGGCAAAGGCGCCGATCCATGCGAAGCAGGGTCACTCCACAGTTTTGGTGCTCCTGTTTTCCGGGAGCGTTGCCGCTGGGCGATTTCTCCTGTCCAAGCGCGCATCGGCCGGTGGGGCGATGTCGGTGCCGCGAGCGAAACCGGGACGCTGGTGCGGACGTGGGCGGGGTTGCGAGAACGCCTGCGCCGGTGTGACCGCAGGAAACGACGGCGCTCAGCCGTCGGCGAGCGCGTCGATCAAGGTGCGCCATTCGAAGTAGACATCGGCGCTTTGCAAGGAGGCGGCGGGAGGTTGGGGCCAGGGCAGCGGCCCGCCGACCCAGGTCTTCTGCGGGATCAGCGCGGCGATCTCCGGCGCCGCGTGCGCGGCGATGGGGCGGGCGGCTTCGTTCGGCTCGAAGCGCGCGGGAGCAGGCGGATCCTCGTCCTTCGCGACGTCGCGGCGGATGAGCATCTGCTCCTTCACCTCTTCCATCCACTCGGCGAGCTGGGCGGGGGGATTGCGCATCCTCGGCTCGCCCGCGCCGCGCCGCGCGGACTTGTGCTCGGCCCACCACGAGGCGAACCATTCCGGGGCGAGGGGAGCGGCGCCGAAGGGTGGCCGCGAGGCCATCCAGCGCGGATCGATCACCGCACGCCGCAAGGCCGGGTGAAGCCAGAGGTGCTCGACGCTGGCCGGCTCGAGGGGGATGCCCTCCTCGTTGGCGAGGGTGAAGTCGCGGGTGTCGAGGCGGAACGCGCGGGGATCGACTCGCGAGATCGGAGCGCGCGCGAGCGGCGTGCGCGGCCGGGGAGGGGCGCGAGGCGGCGTCGGCGGAGGAAGATCCGCCGCCGTGCGCGCAGCGTCGCGCTCGGGCGGCAGGCGCAGATCGCCGTCCAGGCGGAACCGGTCTGGCCGCACCACGGAGAATTCCGGCAAGGTGCGCGGCAGCGCGGAGAGGCGGAGCAGCCGGCGCGGGACCGCGCCTCGCACGATCTGCGCGCCGAGGAGCAAGGTGCCGTACTCGCCCGGGGCGGGATCGGCGGGCTCGCGCAGCGCGGGCCGCAGGGCGGGGGCGGTCAGGCCGCGCGGCAGTCCTTGCGCGAGCAGCGCGCGCGCACGGCGGCGGCCGGCGAATCTGCGCACCCAGCTGAGCAGCGCGGCGAGGAGGCGCATCGAGCTATCCGGTCGAGGTCGAGGTCGGCGTCGGGGTCGGGGTCGAAAGGGCGGCCGCCACCGGCACCAGCTCCGCGAACAACGCGCCGAAGTGCACGGTGCCATCCGGTGCGATGTAGATCGACGCGCGGACGGGGAGCCGCGGCGGCACGAGCTCGGAAGGGTCGGGTTGCTGCACGATCAGATCATACCACCTGGCTTTCTTGCGCAGCTCATAGACAGGCAGCGGCACGCGTGGCATGCTGAGTTGCGTATGGTGTCCCCCTGCCGCCCAGACAGCGTCTTTCGCTGCCGCAAACACCCGAGGTGAGAGTCACGATGGAAGTCCCGGAGGGGGTATTCTCTCCGCCATCGAAGGTGCAGCCGGCATTCGGGATGCCCGGCGGTGGGATGAAGCGAACTGCAACGGGGAACGTTCCAGCGAAGATCATCCGAGTGGATGAGTATTGAAAATGACGGCGACGCAGATCAAATCGGGCACCAGGATCATCGCGACCATCGTCGAGCCGTGGGAGCTCGGCGACCGTCCTCTCGAAGGACGAATCGTGAAGCTGGCGCAAGATCCAGACGGCCGCCACAGGCGCGCAACGATTCAGCTCACGAATCCAGTCAATTTCCGTGGGCAAAGCTGCCAGTTCTTCGAGGTCGTGCCACGCTCAGCATCCGCCGTTCTGGATCAACTGGTTAGCGGCCCTGTGGACGGCAACCTGACCTGCATTTCGGCTGGCGAAGCCAGCTCCGGGCCTGTGGGCGACCCCAGGAACCGCACGGCAGCAATCGGAATGATCGCCACGCTGGAGTTGCTGCCGTGATGTCCGACTGAAACGACGCCGCTACCCTTGACCAGCAGGCCTCGCTTGGTTCAAGATACGGCCGTCCCTCGACTGACCTGCCGTACGAGGCCGCCGAGGCGAGCGCGGGGGCCCCTCTCGTGGCGTCGGACGACAAGCGGCTGGTGCCCGCGTTCGAGTTGCTCGTCGACGGCCAGAAGGCCGACCCGGAGCTGGCGGGCTCGGTCATCGGCATCCGCTGCTCGGACGACATGGACCGCGCGGCGCGGTTCCAGCTGCACCTCTCGGACGTCGGCCGCAAGTGGACCAAGAGCGACAAGTTCAAGCCGGGCACGGCGATCGAGATCAAGCTCGGATACCCCGGGAAGCTGAAGACGATCTGCAAGGCCGAGGTGCACACCCTGGAGGTGGTGCTCACCCCGGACGGTCCCACGCGCCTTCTGGTGGCCGGGTTCGACAAGGGGCAGGGCTTCACCAAGGGGACGCAGACCAAGACGTACAAGGACGTGAAGGACTCGGACCTGGCGCGGCAGATCGCGCAGCGCAACGGGCTTTCCGCCGACGTGGACGACACCAAGGTGGTCCACGACTACGTGATCCAATCGAACCTCTCCGACTACGACTTCCTCGTCCAGCGCGCGTCGGTGGCCGGGTTCCGCTTCAACGTCGACGGGAAGAAGCTCAGCTTCAAGAAGCCGCAGATCGGCCAGTCCTCGGCGGCGAAGCTCGTCTGGCGCGAGAACATCGGCCGCTTCTCCATGGAGGTGAACACCTACGACCAGGTCTCGAAGATCAGCAGCACTGGCTGGGACCCGGACAAGATGAAGAACATGACGTCGCCCGCCAAGAAGGGCGACGAGTATGGCACCCAGGGCGGGCAGGTCACCGGGGCGCAGCTGGTCAAGAAGATGTTCGGCGAGGTGGAGTCGGTCCTCACCGTCGCCAGCGGGCAGCAGAACCTCCTCGAGGCGGTCGCCAAGGCCGAGTTCAACAAGCGCGGCGGGACCTTCGTCGCCGCGGAGGGCCGCATCACCGGCGACCCGGCGGTCAAGGCGGGCACCGTCGTCGAGGTGGACAAGGCCGGGCAGCGGGTGAACGGGCAGTACTACGTCACAGGCACCGATCACATCTTCTTCGCCGACACCGGCTATGCGACCGAGTTCCGCGCCAAGCGGTACGCGATCAAGAAGCAGGGCTCGCCGGTCAAGGACCTGGCGAAGTTCGCCCAGGCGGTGCAGGAGGCCGCCAAGAAGGCGCAGGAGATCGCCGACAAGATCAAGGCGGCGGCGGCGTTCGCGCTGAAGGCGGCGCGCGAGGCGGCCAAGCGCGCGCAGCAGGCGTGCGACTCCGCCAAGGCCCTCTACAGCCAGGTGAAGCAAGCGCTGGAGCAGGTGAAGTCAGGCGCCGGCGACGTCGCGAAGACGATGCTTCAGCAGGCCGAGCAGCAGATCTCCGGCATCAAGGGCTACCTGAGCGAGGCCGCCGGGAAGGTCGGCGAGGCGGCCGGCGAGGCGGCGGCGGCGGCCGACGACGCCGCGAAGAAGGCCCTCCAGACGGCGCACGAGGCAGCGGGCAGGGTCGTCGATCTGGCGAAGAATGCCTACCAACATGCGCAGGACGCCTTCGACGCGGTGAAGGCCGCGGCGCTCGACGCGATCCACACCGCGGGCGACGAGGAGGTTCCGCTCTCCGGCCCGGTGCAGGGGATCAAGAAGGGCCTGCTGGCGGCGGCGGAGACGGCGCTCGCGGTCGGCAAGGCGGGCATGACGCTCGCCAACGTCGCCATCGTGAAGGGCAAGAGCGCGATCGAGATGTGCGCCGCCAAGGCTGACGCGATGGCGAGGCCGCTCATCGAGGCCATCGGCGGCGAGCTGTCCAAGGTCATCGACTCGGTCAAGCAGTCGGGGAACGCCTCGAATCAATCGATCCTGGGCGCCATCTCCTCCGGCGCGCAGCACGCGCTCGACCAGGCGAAGAAGGCCGTCACCCAGGCGCAGGACGCCATTTCCAAGGCCAAGGAGGCGGTGCAGAACGCGCAGAAGACGCTCAAGGAACAGGTCGGCGACAAGCTGAAGGGTTACGTCGACCAGGCCAAGGATCTCGTCGACAAGGTCAAGGGCACCGTCGACGAGTACAAGAAGAAATTCGACGAGTACAAGCAGAAGATCGAGGAGACGGTCGACAAGCACGGCGGCAATTGGATCAAGGCCGGCATCTACATCAAGGAGCACGGCGACAAGGCGTACCAGGCGGGCAAGGCGGTCTTCGACGGCTGCAAGGACGCGATCCAGAAATGCAAGGAGAAGAAGTGGGACGAGGCGGAGAAGGACGTCGAGCCGCTCAAGGGGAAGTTCGAGGAGTGCAAGAGCGAGGCGAAGCTCTGCTTCGACAAGCTGGAAGAGGTCGCGAACGACCTGCCCGACAACGTCAAGGAGACGCTGTCGTCGGTGGTCGACCGCCTCGAGCAGATGCTGCCGCAGGGCGAGTCGACCCTGCAGAAGACCATCGACGCCATCCTCGCCAAGGTCGGGCAGCTCGCGCAGAAGGCGAAGGAGTATTACGAAAAAGCAAACCAGGTTTACGAAAAGGCAAAGTCTGAATACGAGAAGTACAAGAAGGAATTCGAGAAGCTGAAGGAGTTCTACGAAGCGGCCAAGGAAACCAAGGAGTACGGCGAGAGGGCGTGGAGCGAAGGCAAGGCGGCGGTCGCGAAGTGCAAGGAGGCGCTGCAGAAGGTCGAGAAGCGCGACTTCGAGAACGCCAAGAAGGACGGCGAGGAAGCCAAGGAGCGTCTGGAGGCGGCCAAGAAGGACGCCGAGGCCTGCTACGACAAGGCGAAGGAAGCCTGCGGGAAGCTCCCCGAGACGGTGAAGCACGCGCTGGAGCAGTTGGTCGAGAAGCTGCGCGGTTTGATGGGGAAGGGCGACGGGACGCTCTCGCGCACGCTGAGCGCGATCGAAGCGAAGGTGGGCGAACTGGCCGAGAAGGCCAAGCAGCTCGCCGCGAAGGCCGAGGAGAAAGCGGCCGAGTACAAGGAGAAATACGAGCAGTACAAAAACGATTTCGAGCAGATCAAGCAGGTGATCGAGGAGGCGAAGGCCGCCAAGGAAGCCGGCGAGCTCGCCTACCAGAACGCGAAAGCCTGCTACGACAAAGTCAAGGAAGGGCTGAAGCAGCTCGAGCAGCACGACTTCGAGGGTGCGCAGAAGACCGCTGACGAGGCGAAGGGGCTGTTCGAGGCCTCCAAAGCGG
>Ga0137397_10002034_pt1 | contig 14160 bp, 19 predicted proteins | sample czorhiz116metaG_FD_106658 | JGI IMG/M metagenome (GOLD analysis project Ga0137397, IMG submission 106658) | Vadose zone soil microbial communities from Angelo Coast Range Reserve, California, USA - czorhiz1.16 metaG | ecosystem: Environmental > Terrestrial > Soil > Vadose zone | place: USA... | reverse complement strand
GGCCATCAGAGGTGATGATCGCCTGCCCGATGCTGCAGACTTGATTGCGCGCACAACACTTGTTTGGCAAAATACAGCACACCGTGACCGTCGCATCACTGCGTGCGTTCAAGTTCGTGCCTCACCAGTTTATAAGGGGAAACTGTTTGTGTTTTCAACATTTAGACGAATTGATAATTGTCCTACTCACATTTTCCTAAACAACCATTCCAGTGTCAAGAAATTGATACTCCAGCTTATGCATGAGAACCTCATCAGCGACGAATGGCCCTCCAAAATACACGGGAACTCCTGTGAAGCCACACTCATCATCATCCAGGTGCTTATCAAACACCTCAGCAGCCCCAGAAGCAGCAAAGACCCGTGCAACAGCCAGGTGAAGATTGCAGATGTGAGGGTCAGGTAGTGGAATTTTATTACCGCCATTCCCACACCCAAATTCTATTTCATTCCCATCGTCAAGGAGGATGGTGGACGCTATGTGATCTGGTCGAACAACACAGAAGTAATACTTCCACTGTTTACAACACAACATCAGATCTCAGAATTGTACTAAGCTTCATAATCTCACCGTGCAATTGACCAATTGGGCCTCAATACCCCAAGCCAGTTTCTTATCCATTGAGATGTGGGCGTCAGTTTGGATGTTCATGGCATTGGCAGGATGGTTGATGTATTTCTGGACAGTGTCTGCCCTCAATTTCTCACCAGTGAAGACTTCGATCGCTCTAAGAACCTCTACCTAGGCCTGCATAAGTGACAAGAAATTATACTCGAGAAATTATTTCACCTTTCCATGGACAGAGAATGGGATGATATGTGCACAGCGGGGTATAACAACCCTACCACCTCCAAAAAATCGATGATGAGTAATGGGGCAACGGTTCCCATCTCGAAGAAAGATCTAAGAATATTTCGAGTCCGAGGGGTTGTGGTCAGCAGTCAAACGAAACATACGAGGTCTCTCAATGCTGCTTGACTTCGATTCATAGTCGCAGATTGTAATAATGCTTCAATTTCCTCCAAGCGCTTGAGATTGGGAGTGGGATGTATGCTATCCTGAGGCGTCTTCTTCCCACCGGGATTTCTGACTACGATAGACAGAAATTCAGTTCATTACACCCAATGGAGATAACGACTTACATGCTATGACGAGATGGGAGAGATAGTGACTTGCAAGAGCTGTGAGATATGTCAAGTTTCCACCATTTTTTTGGAGTTCTTGATGCACCAAGCCTGCCCAGTCATCTGGACTCATGGTGTGATTGCTGCTCAGGGTGTTGACTTGCACGAGAGTTTTAGCAAAAATCAATCATCATTCAAAGAAGGGCTCACCAAAGTCCTTCACCGCCGAGACTCCGCACTTTGCAAGTTCACACAGGAACTCATGAGTTATTTTTTCCGGGGACAGTGAATGTTCAATTATGGCCTGAAGGAGTTTGTGCGCTGGAACATCGAAGGTAGACGTTTCCGATCCAACCGGTCCTGCAGTTCCCAGCGGTGGACTGTCAATGACATCCTCTTGCCTTCCCATCAAGTTTAGGAGGGCCAGGACATAGGACGCTAGGGAATGGCTCGTCATGATCCAAGGTTTTAGGGTGAGGTTGGATTAATCATGCGAAGTGGTACACAGGGGTAGATGAATTCGGGTACGATGGGCATCGGACCCGGTGGGCCGGTGCCGAAGAAGGACCTCATTCCTGAAGCCCTCGCCAATGAATGTTACCGTCAAGACCTGTCTGATATGCGGAAATAGGTATGCGGAAATCAGATGGACTATCCGGACTGTGTCTGCCAGTGAGGGACGGCTCCAACGCACAAAGATGTTCTTTCAAGCTCAGGCTCTCTAACCGTGGTTTTCCGAAGGTTCGCGTGGCAACCTCAGGCTTGAAGAGTTGCTGAGTTGAAGGCGAAGCTAGCAAGCGAGAAACTTGGCGGTAGACCAGGGATGCTTTGTTCTTGGCTGCACAGTTGGATCGAACAGGTATCTTTTTGTTATTAAGGGTGAGTGAGGTTGTAGACGTTCATAGACCCGACATGGCAGAAGTCTCACGCTTACCCGAATGGCGTGACCTCAAACTGTTCGCATTGCTGTCCCACCGCCACCGCCTTCACTTCACAGTTAATCTTGTAGAGGTGCCCAGGGCTTGGAGCTAGTGCTACGGACATTGACGTTCTTTTAGGTTAAGGTCGACCCCTCTTTCCCCCCATTCCATTCTTTCCTTGTCCTCCAAGCACTTCCCTTCGTTCCTGACGCGGCCGACAAGTATCAGGGCCTCACCATATGAGTCTATATCATGATGTCAGCCATCGTCTTTGGAGAGCGAGCTCACAGAGAAGCAGTCAATTCGCATGCCAGTAGTATATTCGAACACTTTTGCCGACTTGCGCGTACCCTTCATCATTTCGGATGTCCGTGATCTAACATGCTCGGCCCTCCGCTTTCTTCTATGACAGCAACAATTGGAACATGATGTCTAAGGAACGCCTCGTAGGTGGCATTACCATGTACGAACCGGTCGTCGCACCAGTTGCTGTACTCAGTCTCGGCAATGGCTTCGACGTAGCGTGGATAGCCCAAAAGTCGGACTTTTGGGTTATCCATGCTACGCAGAAATGGTCCGTTGTACCAGGCTCGCTTCGCTCCGGTCGCTCGGATTCTGACCTTGCGGTCCATTACAGAATTGTCGAGTGACTACACACAGTCTATAAGGACGGAATGGATACCCTCATTCAGTAATGGAGAGTTGCCGATCGTGTAAAATATGTTCGCGGAGATCTATCGTATGTTCCTCATTCCTGAGTTGCTTGATCCACCTCACTGCCTTAGGAGAGAGCTCCAACTTACTCGCTCGAATAATGCTTTCGACATGATGCAGTTGTCCTATCGCTCTCTAAATCTTGCAGAAACTGAGTTAGTACAGCTGTTCCACTTTATTCGGCGTCGACTGAATCGTGTTTTTGTGGTACGTCTTTCTACAGGTCGGTATACACTTGGTCCGTTCCACCACGCAGGTTCATGACTTTACGTTTTATCGTGTTTGAATCCTGGAGGTATGTCACTGGTATGTCATTATGGGTCGCCTCAATACACTATGTCTCAATTGTGGTCTGTCAGGTAATTAAAGAAGATCTTTGCCCCGGCGACGAGCCCCCGAACCCTTTCGGCACCTTACGTATCCTACTTTCAAAGATGATGCCGAGTCTTCTATGACATGGATACCAAAAAGCGATGCACCACCCCATCTTATACCATCACCCCCTCCGATGCAGAGTCATCTAGCGCGAATGGCCGCCATTGTGGTAGCTGCAAGGAGGCTATTTGGGGCGCATACAACAAATTGTACGGTAATGACCACCGACTACCTCGCCTAAACGACGAGCCAGGGAAAGCAAGTGTTCATACGATACGGAAAGACTTCGAGAATCACAGGTTAAACGGGGAATGGTAAGGATCGCTTCGCCCTGCCACGAATTAACGCTGATGTCCTGTTGGCAGCGACATGCGATCACGCGTCGACACGGCATCGAATACACAAGAGTGCCTGCATTGGATCGTCTGCTTTCCACCACGGCCCGATTCGGGACAGCGGACGTTGGCTCACTGGCGGGTGTGTGAAACACGTAGACAAAACAGACCTCATCGGCCGCGCGACATCGCATCCACCCAAGCCCGAGGTCGTTCGATGCATGAGAGGGTTTGTTGCATGGAAATTTAGTGAGAGTGTCCCCGGGATGGGTTTACCTACTGACGGGGAGTGGGTCTCCTGTTGGTGTTGGTGTTGGCGGCGCTGGTTACTAGCCAATGTTTTTGTTTTCTTGATTCGTTCGTTTCACTCATGTAGCTCGCTTGTCGCATTCGCACTATCACATCGCTCTCGTTCACCCGTTGAACGCTGCTACTGTACTTTTCCTTCATACGCGCTAATATCAAATAATCTCTGATGACACATCGCAAGTCAACCAGGTTGGAGAGATACTGTCACGGTGTAGTTAAGGTGTTTTTCGATGCTATGCTGTACACGGGGGCAAGGGCTAAGGGGGGACCTGGTCATCAGAGGTGATGCTCGCCTGTCCGTATGCAGTCTTAATAGCGTGCGCGACACTGTAAGGTCTACAGTCACAGTTCCTGTCAGTAGCCTTGGAAACGAGCTCCGCAGTGCTCGCGCCACCACATCAGCCTTCGCCCTCGCCCTTACCGCATCCACATTCGACTCGCAGCCCTCGTCCTCGCGTCGCCGCATTCGGTTTCGCCTCGTCATGCCCACCTCGTCCGCATCCGGCCTCAGTACCTGCGACGCGCACCCCCACCTTAATGCAAAGTCTTATTGGATACTGCCTGAGTCCCTCTCGTCTGTTTTCCCTTTCCCCTTCAGACTTAGGCCTCCCCTTTCCTCCCTTTCGAGCCTTAGGCTCGACTCTATCGTTCCCCGCCGCCTTCGTAGTCCGCGCGCCCGCTGTCGCGCGTGGTATATCGATCCGATTCCCTCTCCCCATACTCGCACTAGACTTAGAGTAGACCGTAGTAAGTTCTCGCATAGGTACAACTACCGTGCGCTCGGCCTCGTCGAGCAGCAGCGAAAAAGAGGAGTTTTATCCCCCTCTCTTTGACCCTCGTGTGCCCCCTCACTCGACCATCTGGCATCGATCCGAAGCCCCAAGCGTCCAAACGACTTCCCCGCGTCCGTGCTCAAGTCCTACGCCGCGCGTGCTTGACCTTCCGGACGAGCGTGTCATCTCCCCCGGCCTAGGTATCCCCCCTTTACGCCTCGCGCTCTCTTCGGAGGACGCGACATCGTCTTAGTTCTCTGACCACCCCGAACTCACTTGCTGAGTCTTAACTTACTTAGTCCTCATAACACATGATTTGGAGAGTGGTGCCGTCATTTGTTTGTCAAATACAACACCCGCGCATCCACCGTGCATTCAAGTTGTCGTCACCAGTTTATGTGAGGAAACTGTTTCCATTTTTGACATTTCGACGGACTATCAACGTATATCAACAATTAACAACCCTTCTGCTACCTGACTCCACCCCGTTTTCCTCAACGATCATTCCAGTGTCAACAAACTGCTGCTTCCAGCTTACACATTAGCACCTCATCAGCGACAAATGGACCTCCAAAATACACAGGAACTCCGGTGAAGTCACGCTCATTGTCATCCAGGTACTTATCAAACACCTCAGCGGCCCCAGAAGCAGCAAAGACCCGTGCAACAGCCAGGTGAAGGTTGCAGACGTGAGGGTCAGGTAGTGAAATCTGTTTACCACCATTCCCACCCCCAAATTCTATTTCATCCCCATCGTCGAGGGGGATGGTGGATGCTACGTGATCCGGTCGAACAACACAGAAGTAATACTTCCACTGTTTAAAACACAACATCAGATCTCAGAATTGTACTAAGCTTTCATATTCTCACCGTGGAATTGACCAATCGTGCCTCAATGCCCCAAGCCAGTTTCTTATCCATTGAGTCATGGGCATCGGTTTGGATGTTCATGGCATTGGCAGGATGGTTGATGAATTTCTGGACAGTGTCTGCCTTCAATGTCTCACCAGTGAAGGCCTCGATCGCTCTAAGAACCTCTACCTGAACCTGCATAAGTGGCAAGAAGATATACTCGAGAAATGGTTTCTACCTTTCCATGGACAGAGAATGGGATGATGTGTGCACAACGGGGTGTAACAACCCTACCACCTCCAAAAAATCGATGACGAGTAATAGGGCAATGGTTCCCATCTCGAAGGAAGATCTAAGAATATTTCAGGTCAGAGGGGTCGTGGTCAGCAGTCAAACGAAACATACAAGGTCTCTCAATGCTGCTTGACTCCGGTTAACAACAGCAAGTTGTGATAACGTCACAATCTCCTCCAAGCGCTTAAGATCGGGAGTAGGATGTATGGTATCTTGAGGCGTCTGCTTCCCACCAGGATTTCTGACTAGGACAAACACAGATTCGGTTCATGATACCCAATAGAGATAACAACTTACATGCTATGATAAGATGGGATAAATAGTGGCTTGCGAGAGCTGTGAGATATGTCAAGTTTCCACCATTCTTTTGGAGTTCTTGATGCACAAAGCCTGCCCAGTCATCTGGACTCATGGTGTGATTGCTGCTCAGGGTGTTGACTTGCACGAGAGTTTTGGCATAGATCAATCATCATTCAAAGAAGGGCTCACCATAGTCCCTCACTGCCGAGACTCCGCACCTTGCAAGTTCACACAGGAACTCATGGGTTACTTTTTCCGGGGACGGTGAATGTTCGATTATGGCCTGAAGGATTTTGTGCGCTGGAACGTTGAAGGTAGAAGTTTCCGATCCAACCCGTTTCGCAGTCCCCAGCGGTGGACTGGCGATGACATCCTCCTGCCGTCCCATCAAGTTTAGGAGGGCTAGGACATAGGACGCTAGGGGATGGGCCGTCATGACCCAAGGGTTTGGGGTGTGAGGTTGGATTAATAACGCGAGATACTGGTACTTATAGTACACGGGGGGTGCCACGGTATTCACAAAGTAGATCGATGAGATCAAGATGGTGGATGAACTTCGGGGCGAAGATGGACCCGGGCCGGCCTGTGCCGGAGAAGGACCCTTGCTGCTGCGGTACGTCCCAAATCCTTATCTACCTGCATGTCCTGGATGATAATGAGAGCTTGCAGTGGTCCGCCAGGTGAGAAAGCTCATATACGACCGTTCTGTGCAAGATGTAACCATCCAAGAACTCGGATTGGATTATCGCTCCCAGGGATCCTCAACTTCTCCGGGTTAATGCAAGTGCTCACTGGCAGCTAGACAGTAAATAGTACTAAATACCTACCGTGACGTGGGTCAAAGCTCCCGTCTCAAACTGCCAATGCATTTGGAGTCACCCACTTTGAGAGTATCATCCAGCTCGATGGCATGTGAGCGGGCCCTTGGGATGTGCCGGCCGAGTCCGCGAATGACCTAGTTCCCCTGGCACGCGCGGCCAATACCCCATCACCCTGTTCCTGCCAACTTCCTGGGCATGCCATCTAGCGATAAAGGCGTTCAGGTAATCAGGCTAGTGAGAGTGTCCTCGTCTTGCCTTGCCTCGATTTCTGCTATCAATAGAGCAACATCACCATCATTTCATCGGATCGCCGCCCACGCATTGTCGAATCTCTTCCACGGTGCCGAAATCCGATGGTACTATGCGTCGGAGGCGTCAGCTTGGAGGCGACCATATCTGACCCTTCCTAACTATCAATATTGATAAAAATGGCGAATTGTACGGTGTCATGCTCGTCTCGGTTGGACACTCGTACAATAACGAATCATAGATAAAACCGGATCTCGAGGGACAGCGACACTTGCGAAGTGAACGATGTATTTGTAGAGATACAATCTCCGAGTCGATTAGTTCGATCTAATAATGTATGTAATCTCAAACTGTAGCACCCTAACGCAACAGGTCAAGTTCCTCTCGACGCGCTCATACCGGAAAAGAGTGCAGAAAGACACTAAGCGGAGCTACCGGTCATTATGCTTCTCTTCCATGTTACTTGTGACAGTTGACGCTGAAAAGCCGTGCTTGTCCATTGTCACCGAAAGGAATCGTCCCTGGCCTTGACTTGATGCGATCGTCGTCGTCGTCGTCGTCATCATCATCATCATCATAACGAGGGTCGTAGCTTTCGTAGGCGCCACGAGAAGCGGTTTCATGTGAGTGCGAACCATCCAAGACGAGCGCCGTAAGCTTGCGACCGTAGACCTGTAAAGGGATCCTAAGAAACGAGACAAGGGATATGGAGGCGCAACATACGCATCCGGTATCTAAGCCCATCGTCCATCGATGGACGTCTAGCCCACGGGAGGCAGTGTGACCATAGACAACCGAGGAAGGAAGGCAGGGAAGGGAGCCCTTCTTGCGCAGCCCGGCTCGCTCAAAGCCTACGCACCGGGACATCATTCCATCCCACAGTTCCATCCATGCCTTACCCTTCTTGGTCTTCCTATTTGACCCACATGTGGTTCAGTCGGAGCATCAAGAATACAACAAATAAGCCACAAACCTCGATACCGTACCGTCTTTTCGTAAGTTCCGGATATTCAACATCACCCAAGGATCATTATTCTGCTTTATATCATCTAGAATGGCGAGTTCTTGTGCGTTCCGGAGAGCTAGGGTGCGGTCCCCAATGAATCCCGAAGGGATTTTGGGGAAGTGTGCAAGCGGCTGTCGCTTTGAGGTGATGGAGAGCTTTGGATCATACGGGAGTAGGCCGGCATGTACAAGGAAGGCATGCTCAGATGGAATATGAAGCACTAATGGCAGAGAGAGGAGATATTCGTAGTCGTTCTTTGACAGCGCCCTTTCCCGTCTGTTAGTACATTCCCAATGACCAAGAAGTCGAGTAGGGGAACATACCGGGCAATTCGATAATGATCAGAAAACAATTTCCATCCTTTGGGAATCTTCGACCACCACTCATGGTCCGTTGTTCCTTCGCGCACCTGATTCTCTACCCACACTTCTGTGTCTGAATCGTTCTCCAACTTTCCGTCCAGATTACCCTCATCCCACTTCTCTTCGAGATCTAGGAGCCACCGCGGGCCGACACCAGCCCCCGATGCACCAATCCATTCAAGCCACGCCCGCCATTCGATAACCTTCTGGTCGTTATTTCCACGTACACCAGTGATGTTGTTGGTGCTCAGAAAGGACAGTACTGAGAGAGACCCCGCATGGGACCCCTTTGTGATGATGTCACCGAGATGAATGAGGGTATCTTTCTCCTTGTCGTAGGATACTTGTTTCAAGAGATCACTGGTAAGTAAGGATTAAGTTAACGTATGATCAATCCGAAAGGAATCAATTGCGTACTCTAGGGCCAACTTCATCCCATGGATGTCTCCAACTACTATGACTCGTCTGTCGGGGTCATCTGTGGGCGCAGGTTGATTGGCTACTGCCAACGAAGGAAAGGGGGACCCAATAACCTAGCGAGAGCTGTTCGGCGGACAGTGTGCCTATGCGTTTATAATGTCCAAAGTCTGGAAACCCTATGTGGCGAAAATAGAGTAGAAATGAGCCGTCAAATGGAACAATATATGGGATACCGAGTTGACGCAATGACTGACTAGGACCGTTCATAAAGATGGTTAGATTGTCACGGGACAATTCATGTTGCACGCCGGAAGAGAAGAAGTACAACAAGAAGCAGGATACGACGAAGAATGGGACAGCATGTCGTAGGAGTGGGGACTGTGCCATGGCGAAGCGACCTGACGTTGTAGAAGTGAGAGAGAAAGAACAAATAAAAGCAGCGCCAGCCTGCCAAAGGACGACAGCTGGTGCCACGCAGCAGCTTGAAATGGTGTTCGGTGTTCGGTAGCTCCGGGTCATGCTCGCGTGTCAGTGAGATCTAATCTTATCCCCTCTACCCATGACTGATCATCAGCATCAAGGGCAGCGGGCAGCGTCAGTGTAAGGTCACTCACTGGCCACTCACCCTCAAGGTAGCACGGAGGTGGTGTTAATGGAAACGTGAGTGTGCGACGCGTATTTTCTCGCTTACAGCGTGAATCTGACCCAGCGTTCCTTACTTACCGTGACGTTTGCTCCGCTTGACCTTACCGCCCGTCACGGGTTTCCTTGTAGATGGATCCTCCACCGCCGTTTGGCCATCAGCTGCGACAGTACTTCGGATTTGAGGCAGATTATGTGAATCTGAACAATGGTCAGTTCACTCCGACTATCCATCCAATCTCAAAGCACAGCATACCGTGACGAACCATTGTTCTTGTTCAGGCTCCTACGGCTCCGTGCCAATTCCAGTCTCTGCTGCCACCCAGGCCACTCTCAAGTTGATAGAAGGGAATGTCGACGTGTTCGTGAAATTACATCTTCCCGAGCACCTCACTCCTGCCAGACATCGCATGGCCAAGTTCGTCGGCGCTGGACCCGACGAAATCGTTTTCGTCCCGAATACCTCGCACGGACTCAACACCATTCTTAGAAACCTCGTGTGGAACAAGGGGGATGTCATCGTCACGGGTATGAGGAAACCTTCCCATCTGCGAGTACACGGATTACATATCTCATTTGGCCTGCAGCGACGACGACCTATAACGCCGTCGAACGTACTGTGCAATACATCAACGACCTCTCACCTCATCCTTCCGTCTCCGTATTTGAGCTCAACTTTCCAACGACGCGCGCATCTGTCTTGCAAGCTTTCCGTACGCACCTCGACGCATTGAACGCAAAATCACAGACTGCGCAGCAGGAGACCGGCGACGGGTTCAAGTTGAAGATTGTGGCTGTCATCGATAGCATCGCCTCCAATCCGGGTGTTTATCTTCCATGGAAAGAGATGGTCACCCTCTGTCGTGAGAGGGGCATTTTGACTGTTATAGATGCCGCACATAGCGTTGGGCAGGAACCCGACATCAACTTGACCGAAGCAGGCCCAGACTTTTGGGTATCTGTGAGGCTTCTTTCTAGCGAACGTGTTTACTATGATGTACTGAATTGAGCACACACAGAATTGTCACAAGTGGCTCTATGCCCATCGCCCATGCGCCATCCTTTACGTGCCTAAACGGTACGCTTTGATTTCGCACGCAGGAAGATCATCACGGTTCATCTTATGATAAAATCCAGAAACCAGCACCTAATCCAATCCCCCTTCCCGACGCCTTACACCTATGTATCTTCCACGGTGCCGCTAGTAGGTCCCCGGGAATCGCACTTTGTAGAGATGTTCGAATGTGAGAGCTCGCATGCACATACATCAATGCAACCGGACTCGACGCCTGTTTGTAGGGACCGCAACCACAGACTACTCAGTTTATCTGAGCATTCAGCCTGGTATGTTTCCCGATAAAACGTCGTAGGGAAACCTGTTCATCTTTCACATCGGTAGCCCTGGAGTTCCGTCAATGGCTTGGCGGTGAGCAAAAAATCAATGATTATTGCCACTCGCTCGCACTTGCTGGGGGTAAACTGCTCTCTCAGCTGCTCGGAACACCATTGCTGGACCCTACGGGGGATTTTACGCTCAATATGACCAACGTTGGACTCCCACTCTCGCCGGATACCCCTAACAACGCCGTTACACAAGAAATGTTCATACGTAATTTACTAGAAGTGTGGCGGGTATCTGCAGCAATCTTTCGGCACAACGGTGGATGGTGGGTGAGAGCGAGCGCGCAGGTTTGGAATGAGGTAAGTTCCCGACGCGCCCCATGACCGAAGTCCCAATTTTTGCACTATAGATTTCCGACTTTGAATATCTTGCAAAGGCGTTAAAGGATTCATGTGAGAAACTAGATTCGAGGCATCGCAGGAAAGGCGCGGTGAAGCTGTAGTTCAATGGTGAAAGTAATGTATCTTATGTATCGAAATCTTACCTGAACAGGCCCTAGAGTCTATTAATTATGAACATCTCAAGGTCATTCTCGACTTTCAAAGGAAATAACCATGCAGAGCAGGTTGGATAAGGATGGAGAACCAACCAAAATTTGTTGGCGCGGAAATTTCCAGCTCCATGGATATCCGATATTGCACTGTTTGTACGTAGTTATCTTGTCTCGTGGCATCTGCTTGAGCGGCCCGCTGAATGCCACTTTGACTCGGAGGAAGTTGGCTATCGATAGGAACGCCCTATACTATGTCTGAATCCTGCGGAAACCCGGCCGCCGATACAGGGGAGGCTCTTATGTCTAGTAAGCCATCCGGTCCTACTATCAGCACCCAAATCGTTGAAGTGTTACATCGGAAGAAAAGCACAAATTCGACAGATCAAAAATCTGCGTCAAATGTAAAACTAATACTGGGAACTTGGTGATTCGCCATTCAGCCTATTGCAGGTCGGTCACCTCGAGCGCTCGTTTCCGTTGTCATAGTAAAGAGAGGTGCTTCCACAGGGACTGTTTTACGCCACTCATAACCACGAAGTTTCGTCAAGCGCTCGAACCTCACATAAACCACGTTTCCACCGGACCACGACGGGGTGCGCTCAAGCCGTCTGGTGGTCTGCTCATAGCGTTCTCCGGCGGTCTGGGATCCTCCGTCCTACTCGACCTCGTACACAGAACGTACTGCGCGAACGTGGGGAGCGACGAGCTAAAGGGTGGGAAGGAACATCCCCGAAGGAACAGGGTCTGGAAGAGGATCCATGTCTGCTACGTAGAGACGTCGGACGTCTTTTCTGAGGCGTGTAGACCTTCCCAAATGGGTTTTTTTTCGCTTATGCTCCTAACCTGCACCAGATGAGCGACAGAACTGCGCGGATTCGCGAAGCCGTTGCTCGGTACGAAGGATTCGAATTCATTCCCGTGCGCATACAAGACGCGTTCGATCGACGCTGGTGGGAACGAGTTTCCGGCGGCGCAGCTCCTAGTCTCGCGGAATTACCCGTCGACTTGGACAGCGAAGGTTTGTTTGATGGATCCTGCGATAAGTTTTCAAATCATCGACATTTATGATAGGCCCCGGACCAACTACTGCTTTGCAAGCTCATCTCCGCAGCTTGCCCACCGCGACCGCAGTCCTGTCTACGCTATCTACCCTAACGAGGTTGCTATTATTGTACACCGCCCATTCTATCGGTGCTTCCCATCTGGCCCTGGGCATGTCTCTTACCTCTTTGTCGATATCCCTGATCTCTTCGATATCTCAAGGCGGGGGCTTTGTCGTGCCGCAGGCAATACAAGAAGACTGGATTCCCCCTTTCGTCGAACACGTTCCCGGAGCTACATCATGGAAAGGAGAGGTCCGCTTGATACGGCCGCTGAGAGATGTTGGTATGAAAGAGTGCACTGCTTGTGTCTGGTGGCATCAACTATCGGTGGTTGGGAAGCAGAGAATTCCTATCTCCGAGCGGACCATTGGCAAGTTAACGAAAGGTAGTGACATCTCCGCATCTACTCACTGGTGATCCGCTATCCTGACAACTCTGTAGATTTCATAATCGGGCTAGAGAGGGATTACCCGTCGACCGTATCTACGATCGCCAAGACAGTTGGTAAACTTGCTCCGAAAGGAGAGTCAGGGTTACGATGCATTCTATGCGAACTGTAAGTCTTGGGGTGATGTGGCCGTCCGAGTCGGCACGTGTTCACGAAGCGATCGCAGACCAACGCAGCAGTCAGTTCAAGGATGGAATGCTCGAACAGCGATCCATTCCTTGACAAGCACAGCTTCGACTTCTCCCGAGGACGTCACCGCGTCATCTCTGCCCATGTACCTATGTTATTCCTGCCATACTACGCTCACAAGCAAGAGCAGCCGGAGTACAAAAAGCCTCAACCCGGATCCTTCCGGTACAGCATCGACGTCATCTACGGTGAATCTCCCTACTTGGGCGGCGGCGCGACTCGCGTCTGGACTGGGGGATGCGAAGAGTGCGAGTTCGGCTGCTCCCACGACGGCAGTTGAGATTTGGGAGACCCGAAAACTACACGACGGTCTGATGAAGTCTCGAATCGGTGAGTTCTTACTGGATCGGTAAGCTGCTCTAAGACCGACAACCGAGAGATCTGGGCCGTTGCCACACCTTCGTCTAACTTGTAGTGGATCGTGGGTATACATGCCGAGAACATCCGTTGTCGGTCACCTTCTGGATGGCGACATACTACTTCATAGCCTACGTAGGCGTGTACCTCATATCGTATCGAAAGGGCAGATTTGGCAGATTCAGTCAATTATGCGTTGCAAATGGAGCTAGCGACGCTTAGAGCCGGTTCTAATTTCGGCGCGATCACTTCCGTAATCGAGTCGTTTCATATTTAGTGAGCATTCCCAAACCTTTCATACACGTTACACTTTGTCCCGAACGCAGTGCCATGAAGCCTTCCTTGTCCTGGGCAATTGCCACAGCTTGCCTGGTGGGTATTGACCCTTTGAGCAGACTGGTTCTGATCTGCGACCATTTTTCAGGGTTTCGTAATTTGGCGGAACGGCCGTAGCTCTCGAAACATCCTCCTTCCGACCCCTGACTTTCCTCATGGCTACTACGCCCAGGGTTCGCACAACGAGCATTGTACGATCATCAGGGACACGCCGTCTAACGACATGAAATTCTGCGAGGACGCTACCTTCTGGGAGAAGGTCGGCGCCAGCGGCGATGTGGTCGATAAGGTCCTGCTGCTCAGCTGCGACCCCAACCGCAAATCCTGGAACACCG
>Ga0137397_10002031_pt1 | contig 14169 bp, 7 predicted proteins | sample czorhiz116metaG_FD_106658 | JGI IMG/M metagenome (GOLD analysis project Ga0137397, IMG submission 106658) | Vadose zone soil microbial communities from Angelo Coast Range Reserve, California, USA - czorhiz1.16 metaG | ecosystem: Environmental > Terrestrial > Soil > Vadose zone | place: USA... | reverse complement strand
CGCGCTTCATCGAACTCGCCGGCGAAGTCAACACCGCGATGCCGTACCACGTTGTTGATGCGGTGGCGAATTCCTTGAACGACCAAAAGAAAAGCATGAAAGGCTCGAAGATCCTGGTGTTGGGCGTAGCTTACAAGAAAGATGTGGACGACCTGCGCGAATCGCCGACGCTGAAAATCATGCAGCTGCTGCAGCAGCGCGGGGTGGTGCTCGACTACAACGATCCTTACTTCCCACAACTCCACAAAATGAGGCACTACAATTACGAAAACATGAAGTCCGTGCCGCTCAATCCGCAAACGCTTGGAAGCTACGACGCCGTGATTATCGCGACGGATCATTCCAGCTATGATTACGCGGCGATCGTGGATGCCGCGAAACTCGTCATTGACACGCGCAACGCCACGCGGCGCGTGATGCGTCACCGCGACAAGATCGTGCTCTGCTAGGGAACCCATGGCGCCCCACGCCGAAGAAATTCGCCGGCAGCTTGCGGAAAGCGCTCGCGTCAAGCAGAGCATTTCCGATGAGCTTGTCGAGCGAATTTCTCAACTCGCTGAGAAATCCGCAGCCGCGTTGCGCGCCGGGGGGAAGATTGTCTTTTTTGGGAATGGTGGCAGCGCCGCGGATGCGTTGCATCTTGCGGCGGAACTGGTCGTCCGGCTGCGCGCGGAACGCAAGGGCCTGGCAGCGCTTGCGCTCACCACGAATCCCTCTGTGCTTACGGCGGCAGGCAACGACTACGGCTTCGAACGAATCTTTTCACGGCAGATCGAATCGCTGGTGGCGGCAAATGACATTCTCGTCGCACTCTCGACCAGTGGGGACAGCCCGAACATTTTGCGCGGCGTCGAAGCAGGCCGCGCGCGCGGCGCTTATCTTGTAGCGTTTACGGGTGAAACCGGCGGCGCGCTCGCCGGCAAAGTGGATTTACTCCTCAACGTGCCTTCCCGCGATCCCCAGCGCATCCAGGAATCCCACATCACCATCGGCCACATCGTCTGCTCGCTCATCGAGCAGCTGGCCAGTGGCTGAAGCTTCCTTCGAAAGATAAAATCTTATTTCGCCTCGACTAGCTCGACACGCGCGGCAGCGAAAGGCAGGATGGCTTCCAGCAGTACCGGCGTGCGCGCTTCATTATTCGCGAGATAGAGGGTAAAAGAGGCATCCTTCATTTCCACACCATTGTCGAAGACCCGGATACTGATTTTAGAAGCCGTGTAGCTTCCTGCGGGGACCGTGATGCTGGCCGAGGTTCCTGTCAGCCTGGCGCGCGCGTCGTATAACTTGTGCCCGTCGTAGACCGGGCTGCGCACTTCCGGCGTTTTCGTCCAATCCACATTGCGCAGGTATTGCATCATCCCGAGTGGATCGCGCGTCCCGGGAAGCACGCGCGCGGCCGTCGCGCCAGCAGGCGCAGGCTCGCTTCCGCTGGCCGTCATGCGCTGGATGGACTCGACCTTCTGTCCGCGTTCGCTCAGGCGCATCTCGTACTGTATGCTCGCCAGAGTGCCCGCATCGCTATAAGAATCGAACTGGTCATCCAATTAAAACACCATGCGCAGCGGATTTTCCGTGTGCACAATGGCCCGCAAATGCCAGGCGCTTTTCCCAAGAAAACTGCCGCGTCCCGCGATTTGCAGCCTGAGATTTGCCACATTGCTCACTTTGGAGACGTTGGCGGTGAATTCAAGCACCTCGCCTGCCCTCAGCGGGAGCATCGGATCAGCGGGAAACGCGGTCTTTTTCGTGTCGGAAGCAGCCGGCAATTTTGCGACCGCGGCATTTACATGCTTGTCTGCGGGGGCGGGCGCAGAAGGAACCTCGTGAAATCCAGGCGGCTCGGCCGAGACGACCTCTGGGACCGGATGGCCCCCCCGAGCGTGCAGCCAGTAGAAGGCCCCGGCGGCGCAGCCCAACGCCGCAATTGCAACGATACTCAGTGTGGTCCGATGGCTCATGCTTTTTGTGTGACGCTCCCTTGAAAGAGGCCTTTGCCCGCCGCGCTTCCGTCGTACTATATTGTTTCGGTGCGCGGAAATCGTCCGGCTGCCTTCGCCGGGTCGCCGCGAACTATCAGCGTATCAAAACGTGGGCCGGGAGTCTTTCCTGGGCTTGCGTTGCTTACCGCGAGAACCATCGACGACTCGCGAGATGGATTGCCGGCCACGAGGTGGCCGCAAGAGCTTGGAGGACTTCCCGCATGCGCTACGTCGTAACAGGCGGCGCCGGTTTTATCGGTTCGAACACGGTGGACGAACTCGTCCGTCGGGGCCATAGCGTGGTCGTTCTGGATGACCTATCTTCCGGCAAGGAAGAGAATTTCGGCGAAATCCGCAATAAGATTACCTTCATCAAGGGCAGCATCACGGACATCGAGGTCGTGCGGAAAGCCATGCACGAGGCCGAGTATGTGCTCCATCTCGCGGCGCGTACTTCGGTGCCGCGCTCCGTGAAAGATCCCATCGAGACGAACAAGATCAATATCGAAGGGACGCTCAACGTGCTTGTGGCGGCCAAAGAGTTAAAGGTGAAAAGAGTAGTTTTTGCCGCGTCGTCCTCGGCCTACGGCGAAACGCCTACGCTCCCCAAAGTCGAAACCATGCAGCCGCAGCCGATTTCGCCCTATGGCGTCACCAAGTACGTCGGCGAACTCTACGGACAAACTTTTGGGCGGTGTTACGGCCTCGAGAATGTCGCGCTCCGCTATTTCAACATCTTCGGCCCGCGGCAGGATCCCAGCTCACCCTATTCCGGCGTGCTTGCCAAATTCTGTACGGCGTTCCTGGAAGATACGCCACCCGTTGTCTTCGGAGATGGAGAGCAGACGCGCGACTTCACGTTTGTCGAGAACGCCGTGCAGGCCAATCTACTGGCCTGCGAAGCGCCGAACGCTTCGGGTAAGGTCTTCAACGTCGGCACCGGTGGACGCACCTCTCTGAATGAAGTTCTTAAGGCGCTCGGAAAAATTACCCGCAAGACTCTCGAAACCAAGTACGAACCGGCGCGCGACGGGGACATCCGTGATTCGCAAGCGGATATTTCTCAAGCGCGCGAATACCTCGGCTACGATCCCCAGGTCGACTTCGAAGAAGGCCTGAGCCGCACGTTTGAGTGGTATCGGTCGAGCCAGACGAAAGCGCCCGCGAAATCTGAGAAGTGACTCACGGCTGTACCGTTTTCCCGTAACTCAGCGGTTCACCGGCCTTCGGCACGTCGTAGTTATTCCAGAACCACAGCGGCTCGAGCTTTTTCTGCTCCGGCCACACCTGGTTCAGAGTATCGCCTTCGAACAGCTCCCCGTTCTTCATCACCCAGTGAATGGTATTCGAATTGTGGATGTCGTCCAGCGGGCTCTTATCGAAAATCACGAGGTCCGCAAGCTTCCCGGGTTCGATGGAACCCAGGTCTTCCGGCCTGCCGATGATTTTCGCCCCGTTCACCGTCGCGCATCGCAGGACTTCGAGAGGCGTCATCCCACCGCTCGCGAACATCCATAGCTCCCAGTGATACCCGATGCCCTGCATCTCGCCGTGGCTGCCGACGCCGACGAGACCGCCGGCGCGCACCAGCTTGGTCATCTGCGCCGCGAGCTTGGGAAATTCGTATTCATCCTTGCGGAACCAGCCCGGCCGCCGCTTCGTTCTCTGGTCGATCACCCGGTGCGGCATGAAGTGGTTGAGCTTGGCGTTGTCGTGAACTTCGCTGTTCTGAAACCAGTAGTCTTCGCCGAACGGCCCGCCGTAGTTGACGATGAGCGTTGGCGTTTCCGCGATTCCTGATTTCGCGAACATCTGCAGTACGTCGTTGTACAGCGGGGTGATCGGCAGGGTGTGTTCGTTACCGTGGAATCCATCAATGACGTGTGTCAGGTTCAGCTTCAGGTTGAGCGCGCCTTCCGTGGTGGGCATCATTTCCAGCTCTTTCGAAGCTTGCACCATATATTGGCGCTGCTTGCGGTTGCCCACCACGTAGCTCTTTATGTTATGCGTACCGTAATACTTCCTGTACTTCGTCAGCACGCCTTTCACATCCTCGGGGGACTGGAAATTGTTGTCCGAAAATACGCCTGGTCCTGTGGAGAACGCGCGCAACCCGATGATGTCGCCGCTGTCCACGAGGTCTTGGTAAGCGAACATGTCGTTTGAGAAGGTCTGCACATCCAAACCGGCCGTCACCCCATAAGCAAGGTTTGCGAGGAAGGACCAGTTCTGGGTGTCCAGAATGCCACGCCGGATTTCAATCCAGTGCGCGTGCGTGTCGATGAATCCCGGCGAGATGGTCTTGCCGCTCACGTCGAATACTTTCGCTCCTGCCGGAACGCTGCCCTTGGCGCCGACACTTTTGATCCGGTTGTTCTCCACCACGATGTCGGCGTTCTTCAAGACCTCATCCTCCTTGCCGGTCTTCATCGTAACTACCGTCGCGCCGCGCAGCACGATGGTGCCCTTCGGCGTCTTGCGCGGTATCTCGAGATTGATGGCGATCTCCTGCACGTCCTTTTCCTGCTCCTTCAGTTTCTTTTCTTCTTTTTTCTCGTCCTTCTTTTCATCTTTCTTGGCGTCCGCGTCCTTCTTGTCCGGGCCAGACTTGTCCGCGTCTTTGGCTTCCGCTTCCTTCTTCTCGGCCTCTTTCTTTTCGTCCTTTGTGGGCTCGAAGGAGATTGCGCTCAGTGGTTCGCGAAACAAGCTCGCGCCCACCGCCCAGCTAATGGTTTTCCCGTCGTCGGCCCATTCGAAATAGTCCGCTCCAATGTCCGTCAAACGTTTCACGGGCACGGCGGCCGACGTGACATTCACCGTCGGCGTCTCGCCGCCCACCACCGGCATGGCTATCAGATAAAGTTGATTCATAACGTGCGCCAGCACCCATTGGCCATCGGGACTCGGCTGAATGTCGTCCGCAGGAATGGGCTCTTCGAAAAAGTAGAGTCCTTGGCCTTTCACGATGAGGTGATTGCGCCGATCGGTTCCGTCGTAGCGCAGCGAGACGAGTCCCTGCGGCGTGTACACGTAAATGCGGTCCTTTTCCTTTGTGAAGTGCGGCCCGCCCGCGCCCCGCGCCGGCAGAATCAGGTTTGCATCGCCACCCTCCGAGGGAATCCACACCAGGTCCGCATTCCCCGTTTGCCCGCCATCAAAGGTGCTGTTTTCACGGTCATAGGTATTGCCGCGAAGCAGCACGATCTTCGTGCCGTCGGGCGACCACGCGGGGTTGCTGTACACCGCCAGCGATTTGGACAACTGCGCCGGCGTTCCGCCCGCAGCGGATATCTTCCAGAGTCGTCCACCCTCGCTCGACCACGTTACGTAAGCAATGGACTTTCCATCCGGTGACCAGGCCGGCTGAAATTCCGGCGTGTTACCGCTCGTCAGCCGCTGCGGTTTGCCGCTGGGCAGATCCATCGTGTAGAGGTGGGTCATCGCGGAAAATGTGAGTCTCTTCCCGTCCGGCGACTCGACCGGATCCATGATCAGGCGAACTTTCACCGGCCCTTGCTCCACCTTCTGGGGAAAATCCAGTTTGGGTCCAAGTTCCTGCGAGACTTGCGCCGTGAACGGGATTACTCTCTCCGTCCCACTGGCAAGATCCAGCCGTTTGATCTTTCCATCCTGGTTATAAACGATCTCCTTTCCACTCGGCAGAAAAGCGTACCCAGGGAAAACGTCGCGCGTGAAGAGCGACTCCTGATCGTCGCGCGTAACCGGATATTTCACCCAGCGGTCTTCGCCGGACTCCAGGTTGCGCAGACGCAAGCCCGATTCGGTCTCGTATCGCGTCACGTACAGGAGTTGCTTTCCGTCCGGGGAGAGCACGGGACGAAACGCGCTCCTGATTTGTTGGATGATGTCGTCTTCATCGCCGGTCTTGCGGTCGCGACGCGCGATATGCCAGGAGGGAAACTGCTGGTTGTACGCCAGCGAGCCCAGCTTCGTTGCGTAGTAGAGATATTTGCCGTCCGCGGATGCCACCACACCCATCGCATTCGGCCGCTCTGGTCGCTTGGTGGTGGGCGTCGGTTTCGATTTCGTGACCTGCACGCCCGTGCCGCCGTCCACGTGATACATCCAGACTTCGCTCGAGCCGATTCCAAACGCCGCCTTCGAAACGAAAATATATTTCCCATCGGGAGCCCAGCTCGGCGACGTGAATTCACTGTTGGGATCCTTCGAAACCTGCTTCGCGCCCGTGCCGTCCGGATGGATGATCCAAATGTTTTCGCTCCCCTCGCGGTCGGAAAGAAATGCGATCCATTGGCCATCCGGAGAAAACTTCGGCTGACTGTCAAAAAACATGCCGCCGGAGATCAGCTTCGCCTGTCCGCCCTCTATGGGCAGAGTATAGAGATCGCCCACCAGCTCGAACGCAATGGTCTTGGCATCCGGGGAGACATCCAGCGAGAGCCAGGTGCCCTCATCCGTTGTGAATTCAATCTTCCGATCGGACTTCAGCGGCAGCCCCTTTTTTTCGTCTTTCTTGTCGGTTTTCTTCTCGTCCTTTTTCTCTTCCTTTTTCTCTTTCTCCTGCTCCGGGGCCTCCTGCCGTCTTGCACCCGCGCTCAGGACTGCTTGGCCTCCGAAGAAGGCTCCGGCCATCATCGTTACAATGGCAAGCCGCACAGTACCACGCAGGTTGGGCTGCTTCGCACTCATACTGATTTCCTCCGTACCTTTTTCAAATGTTCCAACTGGAATTCACGGATCCGCAATGCCGCGGGCAATCGGCTTGCCGGATGACAGACCCAATTCTGGCTCCTTAGACGCGCACAACCAGAAACAGTCTCGGCAGCGCGGACTATATCCGGCGCGCGGCACGCGGTGCAACTCGCAAACTTCACCCAGGCTGAAGTCTCCGTTACGGTTCCTCGTCCCCCTGCCCACCGCGCAAAGGCTGCGGCGCCGGCACGATATGCGGAATCCCTGCCTCATTCATCTTCTTGTTCAGCGCAGGCAAATCTTCCTCCGCTAGTTTCTTGACTTGTGTCGACGCTTCGCTGACCAGCGGAGTCAGCTCTGCCAACTTTTCCTTCTGTTGTCCGCCAGGCGCGGCCACGAAACCGTCGAGGTCCGCCAGCAAATCCTGCGCCTGGTTGGGCAGCGGCTCGGGTTTCCATTCGAACGGGGGCCCCGCATTTCCAAGCCCTTCGCGCTCGCGGATAAATTTCCCAGCAACTGCATCCACTTTCTTCTGCAGTTCCTCCGCGGCCTTCACGATTTCGTCGGGGATCTTCGTTGCGTTGGGTTTGCCCGCATCCTTTTTCCACTGCTCCCGGGCGGATTTCAAGGCCGTCTGTATCCCTTCAATGGTTTTGCGATCTTTGTCGGCCGTTTTGGCCATGGTGTAGATTTGGCTGATGGCCTCCCACCGCGCGGCGCGGTCCGCGGACGAAATCACGACCCGCGTATCTTCTTCCACTGAGACTTTCTGCGAGGCTTCCTTTTCTCCCGCTTTGATCTTGATGGTGTATTCCCCCGGCTCGGCGATGGGCCCGCGCGGTCCAAATCCATACCCCGCCGCGATGGCCTCCTGTTGTTCCGGCGTTGGCTCGGCCGGTGGATCCCACCGAAGATCCCAATTCGTGCGGTTCACGCCCGCCACGCCCGGCCCATCGAATTCGCGCACCGTCTTTCCATCTTTATCGAGTACGGAGATTTTTACTTTGCCTTCCTTTTTCTCCGCAGTGACGGTCTTGGATTCATCCTTAGGCTTTTCTGCCGCCGCATCCTTTTTGTCCTTATCGTCGATATCTTTTCTCGGCGTCTCCACGGGCAAAGCGTCCTTGAGGTAGTAATTCAAAATCGCACCGTAGAGTGGATTCTTTGCCATGAACATTTTTTGCCCCGCGCTCCACCGGCGGTTGCGCAGATGCCAGGAAGTCGCGGCGCGCGGCGTAAAGAACGTCAAGGGCGACGCCGTCACGTTCGCGTCCATTTTTTCAACCGGCGTCATGTCATCCAGCACCCAGATGGACCTCCCGTGCGTCGCCAGCACCAGATCGTTTTCCCGCGCTTGGATTTGAATGTCGTCCACGGGCACCGTCGGGAAATTATTTTTCAACGCCGTCCAGTTCGCGCCGCGATCCCAGGAAACCCATAGCCCAAATTCCGTCCCCGCAAACAGGAGATTCGTGCTGCGCGGGTGCTCCCGTACCACGTGCACGCTCCCCGCTGAATCCGGTATCCCGTTTCGAATGGCTTTCCAGCTTTCGCCGTAGTCGCTCGTCGCAAAAACATAGACGTTGTAGTCGTCCGAGCGATGTCCATCAAACGCCACCAACGCCGCGCCTTCCCCGGTTTTCGACGCCACCACGCGGCTCACATACGTTCCCTTTGGCACGCCCGGCACTCTTGCGGCCACGTTCTTCCACGTTTTCCCCGCGTCGCGCGTCACCTGCACGTTGCCGTCATCCGTCCCCACCCAGAGCACGTTCGGCGTCAGCGGCGATTCGCTCAGCGTCGTAATCGTCGGATATTCCTGCACGCCGTCGTGCCGCGACAACGTGCTCTTGTCCGGCGTCTTCCCGAAAATCTGCAGTTTATTGCGGTCCACGCCTGTCGTCATGTCACCCCCGAGCCGCGTCCAGTTATCTCCGCGGTCCGTGGACTTGAACAAATAATTTCCTCCGTAATAAATCGTGGTGTGGTTATGCACGGAAACCGCCACCGGAGAATTCCACTGGAACCGGTAATGCGGTTCCCCCGCCTTCGCTTCCGGCCGAATCGAATGCTGCTGGTCCGTCCGCAAATCGCGCCGGTCGATGTAGCCGTCCTGCGATTCCGTGTAGACAATCCACGGCTCCACGTTGTCGATCGCTGCATAAAATCCATCGCCGCCGTGGATCACCTGCCAGTCTTCATTGGCAATCCCGTCGCGCGCCAGCGTTTGCACCGGTCCGCACCAGCTTCCGTTGTCCTGCAAGCCGCCGCAGATGTGATAGGGTTTTTCGTTGTCGAGGCCGATTTCGTAAAACTGCCCGATGGCAATCGTGTTGATGAAGTCCCAGCTCTTGCCCGAGTCGTAGCTCCAGTGAATCCCCCCGTCGGATCCTGTAATCATGTGATTCGAATCCGCCGGGTCGATCCACATCGCGTGAAAGTCGCCGTGAATCTTCTGCACCCGCTGCGTCGAAAACGTCTTGCCGCCGTCCTCGGAATAAAACATCGGCGCGCCCAGCTCCCAGATCCGGAGGTCATTATTGGGATCGATTCGTATCTGGCTGTAATAGGACGGCCGCGGATTCGTGTCGCCCATCTTCTTCCACGTCTCGCCCTTGTCTTCGCTGCGAAAAGTTCCGCCCTTTTCGTGCTGGACCACGGCATAAACGATGTTCGAGTTTCTGCGGTAGATATCAAGCCCGATGCGCCCCGTTTCACCGCCATTTTCATACGGCAGGCCTTTGGTCAACTTCTTCCACGTCGCGCCGCCGTCGGTCGTCTTATAAATGGCTGAGCCCGGGCCACCACCATTAAATCCATAAGGTGTCCGCCGGCGTTGATACGCCGCGACGTACAGCGTGTCCGGGCTTTCCGGATCCAGGGCGATGTCGCTTACACCGGTGTCGTCATTTATCTTCAGGACTTGCGACCAGCTCTTGCCGCCGTCGCTTGTCTTGTAGACGCCGCGCTCCGGGTTGGGTCCCCACAAATGCCCCAGCGCCGCTACATACACCACTTCGGAATTTTTCGGATGAATCACAATCCGGCCGATGTGCCGCGTCGCCTCCAGCCCCATCTTCTTCCACGTCTTCCCGCCATCGAGCGACTTGTACACACCATCGCCCCACGACGAGCTCTGCCGGTTATTCGGTTCGCCTGTGCCGACCCACACAATGGACGGATCCGACGGCCCGATCGCGATGTCCCCGATCGTGGACACGCTCTCCTTATCAAATACCGGTTCCCAGGTCGTCCCGTTATTCGTCGTTTTCCAGACGCCTCCGGAGGCCACGCCCGCATAAACGATGCTGGGATTGTTCTCCACCACCGCGAAATCATCGATGCGTCCGCCCATGGTTGCGGGTCCTATCTCGCGAAATTCCAGATTTTTCAGCTTATCGACGGGACTCGCCTGGCCGGCCGGCGCCGGCGGCGCATTCGCAGCAAACGCGCTGATCCAAATGGCAATCGCCGGAATCAGACGTAGAGCTTTCAAACCATGACTCATTTCATTCCCCCATGCACAAGGCCCGGCATGTTACTCCTGCTGGCCCGCATCACGCATCATATGTTTCTGAAAGGGCAGACAAACCCTGTGCAACTTCAGACGCGCCACCCGGTTCTGACGTTTCAGTGCACGCGCACGCTCTCGCCTTCAATTCCCATCTACCCCGTGCTAGGCTATCCAACTGCTTTCACTCATTGCATGCTCCGGATGAATCTTCATTCCCGTGCGCGAACCCTCGCTGCGCTGCGTTCCTTGGTCTTCCTGATTGCGCTTCTTTTTGCTTTCACCTGCTCTCCCGCGCCTCTCGCCGGCGCTCAGCGCGTTCATCTTCCTTCTTCGAAGACCGGCGTTGCCGACCTGGAATCAAAAACACAAAGCCGGCGCGGCGACGTCACCTCCGCCGATGGTGATGTGGACATTCACTTTGGCGACACGCGTCTTCGCGCCGACCACGTCGAATACAACAGCAAGACCTTCGAAGCCGTCGCCACCGGCCACGTTCAACTCGACTACAACAATGAGCACCTCGATGCCGACGAAGCGCACTACAACGTCAGCACCGGCCACGGCCTTTTCCACAATGTTCGCGGTAGCATCATGATCGAACGCCGGGCCAATCCCACTATCCTGATTTCCGACAATCCGCTTTATTTCGAAGCGCGCGACGTCGAGCGCTTCGCCGGCGACGTCTATCTTATCCACCGCGCTTGGATCACTATTTGCGATCCGCTGCATCCCAAGTGGCAGTTCTACGCACCCAACGCGCGCCTGCGTCTCGACAAAAACGTCGCGCTCATCAATGCCAACTTCCGTCTTTTCCGTGTCCCGCTGATTTGGCTGCCCTACGCCACCGCCCCCGCTGGCCGCAGAGTCCGCCAAACCGGATTTCTCATCCCGGATATTGGTCAGAGTTCGCGCAAGGGCTTCATCTTGGGCGACGCTTTTTATCTGGCTCCCACGCCCTGGATGGACGCCACGCTTGGCGCGCAATTTATGAGCCGCCGCGGCGTCCTCGAGCGCGGCGAATTTCGTGCCAAGCCTTTTGAGAACACCTCGATCACCTATACTTATTTTGGCGTCGACGACCGCGGCCTGCTCAATCCCGATGGCACCCGCAGCCCACAAGGCGGCGAACAGCAGCGCGTGGAAGTACAATCCCTGCTTCGCGGTGGATGGCGGTTCGTTACCGATTATAACCAGCTCTCCTCGCTCACTTTCCGTTTGGCTTTTGCTGACAGCTTTGGCGAAGCTGTCAACTCCGAAATTCGCAGCGCCATCTTTCTCACCAATAATTTTCGTGGCTTCAGCCTCAATTTTGCGAGCCTTAACGACAAGAGCTTTCTTACGCTCCCCGTCGCTGCGACCTCGGTCACTCCCGCGATTCCAGCCACCAGCGTCGCCCTTCGCAATGCGCCGGAAGCGCGTTTCGGCTCCGTCGAGCAAGCCCCCTGGCGCAAGCTCCCCATCTATTTTGGGTTTGACGCCTTCGCAGGCGCGGTGAGCCGCAGCGATGAAGTAATTGAAACCCCTGATTTCGTCGCACGCTACGAATTCGCGCCGCGCGTGACCGTCCCCGTACATTTTGGTTCCTGGCTCGGCGTGACCACTTCCGCTGCGTATCGCGCCACGCGCTATGGCGATTCGCTCAATTCTGCAGGCCTGGTCAGCGGCTCATCCATTACACGCCAGACGGGCGAATTGACCGTGGACCTCCGCCCGCCAGCCCTCGAACGATTTTTTGACCGCGATTCCTTGAAAAAAGACAAAGCTCACCAACGCTACAAGCACACCATTGAGCCCGCTTTCACCTACCGCTACGTCACCGGCGTGAACAATTTTGCCGACTTCATCCGCTTTGATTCCAACGCCACCATTACGGACACCAATGAACTCCAGTATGGTTTTACGCAGCGGTTGTTCCTGAAGGAGGGCGACAACCAGCCCCAGGAACTCCTGTCCTGGAGCATCTTTCAGAAACACTATTTCGATCCGACCTTTGGCGGCGCCATCGTGAACGGCCAACGCAACGTATTTCAGGCTCTCAACTCCGTCACGCCTTTCGCGTTTGCCTTCGGGCCCCGCAACTGGTCGCCAATCGTCAGCGACATCAAACTCACTCCCGGCGGCCGGTACGACATGGAGCAAATCCTGCAGTACGATCCGCATAATCAGAGACTCGTCACCATCGGCACGCTCTTGAAAGTGAAGCCCTACAGCGAATTCTTCGCCACCATCGCCCACTTCCGCTTGGACGACAACCCCTCAATCAGCGACGTCCAGCCGCCCGTGACGCTGCCCACCTTTCAGCAGCCACTTTCGAATCAGATTCGCGCGCTCCTCGGCTACGGCAGCGAAACGAGAAAGGGTCTCAACTTCACCACCGGCATCGGCTACGACTTCACCAATAAGACGTTGCAAAACCAGATCGTCCAGGCCAGTTACAACGGCGGTTGCTGCGGTCTCGCCGTCGAATACCGCCGCATCAACCTGGGCCAGGTCCGCACCGAGAATCAGTTCCGCATCGCGTTTATGATTGCCAACATCGGTACGTTCGGAAATCTTCGGCACCAGGAAAAGATCTTTTGAGCATGAGCGACACCGAGCTGGCCTTCGCGTCCATCGAGCAAATCGGAAAACTCTTCCGCAAGCGCAAGCTCTCTCCCGTCGAGCTGACCAAGTTCATGCTCGCGCGCATCGAGCAGCTCCATCCCAGGCTCAACGCCTACATCACCGTCGCTGCGGAACTGGCCCTCGCCCAAGCCAAAAAAGCCGAAGCCGAGCTATTTGGCCCGCGCGGACGCCAAGGCCGTCGCGACCGCGGCCCGCTCCACGGCGTTCCAATTTCTTTGAAGGACAATATCTATACGGCAGGCATTCGAACAACGGCAGGTTCGAAAATCTTGCGCGACTTCATTCCAAAAGAAGACGGCGCGGTCGTCGCGCAACTCAAAGACGCAGGCGCTGTCCTTCTTGGCAAAACCAACATGCACGAATTCGCCTACGGCGTGACGTCCAACAATCCCCACTACGGCCCGGTCCGCAATCCCCGGGATCTCACTCGCATTCCCGGAGGCTCTAGCGGCGGGTCCGCCGCGGCCGTCGCTGCCGGCCTCTGCTTCGGCAGCATCGGGACAGACACGGGAGGCTCCATTCGCATCCCCGCCGCACTCTGCGGCGTCGCCGGACTGAAACCAACCTGGGGCCGCATTTCTTGTGAAGGCGTCGTCCCACTTTCTCCGCTGCTCGATTGCACCGGCCCACTGGCCCGAAATGTCCGCGACCTCGCTATTCTGACCGGTGCGATCTTCGTTCGCGTCGGCCGGGAACCGAACTTTGCAAATCCTTCCACTCTTCGGGCTGACCCAAAAAAGTTTTGCCTGGGTCTTCCTCGCCAGATGTTCTTCGACGCTCTTTCCCCGGAGGTCCGTACTGCCTTCGATTCCGCCCTGCGCGATCTCTGCCGCCTGGGAATGAAGACCGCGGACATCTCCATACCGTTGCTCGACGAAACCGAAGAGGCGGGAAATCAAATTGCTCGGGCTGAGGCCACCCTTTTCCATCGGCAACAGGGATATTTTCCCGCTCGGGCCGCCGATTATGGCGACGATGTGCGCTCACGCCTGGAGATGGGAACCAAGGTATCCGCTGTGGACTTCTTGCAAGCGCTGGAGATTCAGAAACAATTCGTTCAACAATTGCATCTCGCGCTCGCCGAGGCGGACGTCGATGCAATCGTTGTTCCGACTACGCCGATTGAGGCGCCGCTCTTGAATCAGGAAACCTCCCGCATCGGAGCACATGACTATCCGACACGCGCCCTCCTGTTGCGTCACAATCGCCCGGCGAATCTCGCTGGCACACCTTCCCTGTCGGTTCCTTGTGGCTTCACACGCGCTGGATTGCCGATTGGTTTGCAGATTATGGGCGGAGTGTCGTCCGAGAACGTCTTGCTTCGCATCGCTAACGCCTTCGAGCGGGCTTGTCCTCAAACTCGCCGGCCGCCCT
>Ga0137397_10002030_pt1 | contig 14173 bp, 13 predicted proteins | sample czorhiz116metaG_FD_106658 | JGI IMG/M metagenome (GOLD analysis project Ga0137397, IMG submission 106658) | Vadose zone soil microbial communities from Angelo Coast Range Reserve, California, USA - czorhiz1.16 metaG | ecosystem: Environmental > Terrestrial > Soil > Vadose zone | place: USA... | reverse complement strand
TATTCGGGCGCGCACATCGGTATTCCCTCTTTCGAACATTATGCCAGCCGTCTCAAACTCCCTGCCGGCTTGTCCGCACCTGATTATTCGGGTTGCTACCGACGCCCCGCATGGCAACGGGCTAGTGGACGATTTCCAATAACCCCGCAGCTCCCATGCCGCCGCCCACGCACATGGTGACAACAGCGTATTTTGCTTTGCGCCGGCGGCCTTCGATCAAGGCGTGGCCCGTCAGGCGTGCGCCGGTCATGCCATAGGGATGGCCAACCGCAATCGATCCGCCATTGACATTGAGCTTCTCGGGATCGATGCCAAGCTTATCGCGGCAATAAATCACCTGCACGGCGAACGCCTCGTTCAACTCCCAGAGATCGATGTCGTCGATCGTCAAACCGTGGCGCTTGAGCAGGCGTGGTACCGCAAACACTGGACCGACGCCCATTTCGTCTGGCTCGCAACCGGCCGCGACGAACCCCCGGAATATGCCGAGGGGTTTCAGCCCCTTCTTCGCCGCGAGCTTGTCACTCATAATCACCGCCGCGCTCGCCCCGTCCGACAACTGGCTCGCGTTGCCGCCGGTGATAGTAAAGCCCGGCCCTTTTGCCGGTTTTACAGCGGCAAGTCCCTCCGCTGTCGTGTCAGGTCGCGGCCCCTCATCCGACGACAAGGTAATGTTCTTGTAGGACACAACGCCGGTCGCCTTGTCTGTGACTGCCATCGTGGTCTTGATCGGTGCCAGTTCGTCGTTGAAGCGGCCGCCTTGTTGAGCCGCCGCGGTGCGACGCTGGCTCTCCAGACTGTACTCGTCTTGACGCTCGCGGGAGATGTCGTATCGCTTGGCGACGATCTCGGCCGTGTCCAGCATCGCAATGTAAGCATCGCCCTTTATGGCCAGCAACTCGGGATCGACGGCATGAAACATGTTCATCTTGTCGTTCTGTACCAAACTGATGGATTCGCCTCCGCCGCCAATCGCAACCTCGACGCCATCGAAGATCACCGAGCGTGCGGCCAGAGCAATGGCCTGAAGGCCCGATGCGCATTGACGGTCGATGGTTGTACCCGCCGTCGTTACCGGCAATCCCGCCCGCAGCAATGCCTTCCGTGCGATGTTGGTCCCGGTGGTGCCTTGCTGCATCGCGCAGCCCATAACCACGTCCTCAACCTCGGCGCCTTCGATCTTGGCACGCGTCAATGCTGCGGAAATAGCATGACCCAGCATGGTCGCGCCTTCGGTGTTGTTGAGCGCGCCTTTGTAGGCCTTGCCGATCGGCGTGCGGGCGGTCGAGACGATAACAGCTTCAGTCATTCTTTTACCTCTGGTTGGATGCCGCAGCGATTCCAGTTATCTTGGGGGGTTACGAACCTAATTTGCGCCTGCGAAACGCATGAGATGATAGGCGGGGTCGCCGAACTGAATATTGATGGCCAGGATTCGCTTGAGGTAATGGCCGACATTAAGCTCGTCGCTCATTCCCATGCCGCCGTGAAGCTGCACCGCCTGCTCGCCGACAAACCGCGCGGCATAGCCGATTTTTGCCTTCGCGCCTGACGCAAGCTTCGAACCCTGCGGCTCATTCGCGGCCAACGCCAAATTCAGATGCTGCGTGAGGGAAATCGATTCTTCCAACGCGATGAACATGTCCACCATGCGATGCTGGAGCACCTGGAAAGTACCAAGCGGCACGCCGAACTGCTTGCGTGTCCTGCTGTATTCAAGCGTCGCGGAATTCAGCTCCGCCATTGCGCCGATGGCCTCGGCGCACAATCCCGCGATAGCCCGGTCCCGACAGGATTCCAGACTGGCAACTGCCTCGCCCTCCTTGCCCAGCAACGCGCTGGCAGGAACCTGCACCTCCTTTAGCGTGATTTCGGCGGCTCGCCTGCCGTCAATCGTCTTGAAGCTCTGCAGATGAAGATTGACGGAATGGCTGTCGACAATGAACAGGCTGACGCCGCTGCGATCGCGCGGCTCACCCGATGTCCGCGCCGAAATGATCAGCTTGTCTGCCCACGGCGCGCCAATTACCGCAGCCTTGGCGCCGTTCAGAACGTAGCTGTCGCCGCGGCGCCTCGCAGTAGTGGCAACCTTGTGAAAATCGTAACGCGATCGTCCTTCGGCCCAGGCCAGAGCCCAGATGGCCTCTCCGGCCATGATATCAGGCAGATATTCCTCATGTTGAGCCTGCGAACCAACTTCCTCGATCAAGCCACCGGCAAGAACGACGGTTTCCAGGAACGGTTCGACGACCAGACGACGGCCAAACTCCTGCATCACGATCATCGACGCCAGCAAACCGCCGCCAAGACCACCTGCCCTTTCCCCAAATGGCGCAGCAAGCAAGCCTAGTTCCGCGAATGCAGTCCAGCGCTTGCGGCTCCAGCCGTCTTCGGTCGCCACGATCTTGCGGCGCGCGTCGAAATCATACTGATCGCGCAGCAGCCGCTGAATGCTGTCCCGAAGCATCTCCTGTTCTTCCGTCAACTGGATATCCACCGTAACCCTCGTGCGTTGCGATCAGAGACCGAGCACCGCTTTTGCGATGATGTTGCGCTGGATCTCGTTCGATCCACCGTAGATGCTGAGCTTGCGTGAATTCAGGTATTTTTCCGACGCGGTCTGGCTGTATTCCGGACCCGGCATGAAGATGTTGGCGCTTGCGGGATGTTCGCGAAGCGCGAGGCCGTAATTTCCGATCGCCCGGTGTGTCAGGTCCGTGATGCACTGGAAGATTTCGGTGCCCCTGATCTTGAATAACGATGCCGCCGGCCCCGGATCGATTCCACGCGACATCTGTGCGATGAACCGAAGCTCGGTTGCCTCAAGTGCCAAGACGTCGAGTTCGACGCGTGCGATGTCCCTGATAAACTCGCCCAAGGCCGGATCGTCCTCGGGGATTTCGGCCTTAACGATCTGCTTTAGCCGGTTGAGGTAGCGCGTCGAGCGGCCGATACTGGCCATGCTGGTGCGCTCATTGCCCAGCAGAAATTTGGCATAGGTCCAGCCCTTGTTCTCTTCTCCAATAAGATTCGCCACGGGAACGCGTACGTCTTCGAGAAACACGTCGTTGACCTCGTGCGATCCGTCGATAGTGATGATCGGACGCACGGTGACGCCCGGCGTCTTCATGTCGATCAGCAGGAACGAGATTCCGGCCTGTGCCTTTGCCGCCGGATCGGTGCGCACCAGACAGAATATCCAGTCGGCATGCTGCGCCAGTGTCGTCCAGGTCTTGTGGCCATTGACGATGTAATGGTCGCCGTCGTGCACAGCCCTGCTGCGCACCGACGCTAGGTCGGAGCCTGAGCCCGGCTCCGAATAACCCTGGCACCACCAGTCTTCGCCTGAGAGAATCCGCGGCAGAAACTGCTTCTTCTGGGCCTCGCTGCCGAAGGTGTAGATCACCGGGCCCACCATCGTGACGCCGAAGGCAAGCGGCGGCAGCGTCCCGGCACGCGAAGTCTCCTGTTCAAACACGAAACGTTGCGTGATCGACCAACCGGGTCCGCCATATTCCTTCGGCCACAACGGCGCGACCCATCCCTTCTTGTAAAGAATCCGATGCCAGAGCAGCGACTGTTCCTTGGTCAGGTCGGTCTCCGGATTGGGGACGCGCATTTCAGGCGGATAATTCTTCGCGACGAAGGCGCGTACCTCGTCGCGAAAAGCGGTGTCTTCCTTCGAAAGACTAAGCTCCATCGGATGCGACCTTTACCACTTCTCTCCGAACGGGCGGATTTCATGTTCGAACGTCCAGGCATCGCGCGGTTGCTGATAGAGCTGCCAGTACGCCTCCGCGACCGCGGCCGGACGCATCAGGCGGTTCGGATCGAGATTCTCGATCGCCTGCGGCCCTTCTCTGCTGACGATCAGTTGACGCACCCATTCGGTATCGACGCTGGAGTCGATGACAAGATGGGCAACATGGATATTCTTGGGACCAAGCTCGCGCGCCGTCGCTTGAGCAACCGCACGTAACCCGAACTTGGCGCTGGCAAAGGCTGCGAAACCCGAGCCGCCGCGCATGCTGGCTGTGGCGCCCGTAAAGAAGATGTTGCCCCTGCCGCGCGGCAGCATCAGACGCGCGGCCTCGCGTCCCGCGAGGAAGCCCGAATAACAGGCCATCTCCCAGACCTTCCGAAATACCCGTTCAGTGGTTTCGACAATCGGAAAATTCACGTTGGCGCCGATGTTGAAGACGCAGACTTCAAGCGGAGCGTGTTGGTCCGCATCGGAAAGGAACTTGATCATCTGATCTTCCTTTCGCGCATCCAGCGATCGCCCAAACGCTGTCCCGCCCGCCGCCTCGATTTCCTTCACCAGCGGATCCAGCTTTTCACCCTGTCGCCGGCCGATGAAGGCCGTAAAGCCCTCGGCGGCAAATTTCTTGGCAATCTCGCCGCCGATAAAGTCTCCGGCGCCGATGACGGCCACGGTCGCGTTTCTCTTTTGCAATGGTCTTCTCCCGGTCAGGCCAACTCTGTCATTTCCAAACTTGCAATGGCAGCGCCATCAAGCACCGCGCAAGGATTCCGCGAGCTTGTGCTTGAGGATCTTGCCGGTCGACGTGGCCGGCAGCGCCTCGAGCGCGATGATTTCCGACGGCCGTTTGTAAGAGGTGAGCTGCGGCTTGACGTAGGCCATCAACTCGGCCGGATTCACCGGCGAGCCTGGTATCAGTTGCACGAAGGCGACGATCTCTTCGTTGCCATCGGCGGCGCGACCGACCACCGCGGATTGGACGACGTACTTGTGCGAATTCAGAACCGCCTCGACCTCCGCGGGATAGACGTTGAAGCCCGAGCGGATGATCATTTCCTTGGTTCGACCGACGATGTAGAGACAATCGCCATCGAAACGCGCGAGATCGCCGGTGTTGAACCATCCCTCGCTGTCGATCACCTTCGCCGTCAACTCGGGCGCACGATAATAGCCGCGCATCACGTTGCGCCCGCGGACATGAAGCTCGCCGATCTCACCGTTAGCAAGCGGTATGCCATCAATGGTCCTGACTCGGGCTTCGATACCCGGCAGCAGCGTGCCGACGGCCTGATCGTCGCGCGGATTGTCGATCCGCACGCCCGAGATGCCGGGCGCACACTCCGTGATGCCGTAACCATTAAGCAGCGGCAGGCCAAACTCGTCCTGTACGCGCGACTTGAGAGCGAGGTCGAGCGGCGCGCCGGCGACCGCGATCAGGCGCAGCGAACCGCGTTCGAGTTTGGGTATCCCCGCAACGGTCTTGTATTCCAACAGCCGCTGATAGGTGGCGGGGACGCCGTTGAGGATAGTAACGCCCTCCACAGCGATCGCTTCCGCCAGCGCCGCGGGATCGTATTTGCTGACCAGGCGCGCCGTCGCACCGGTCATCAATGTCATGAGCAGGAGAGAAATGCCGACGATGTGGGAAATCGGCAGCACCAGGTAGATCTTGTCGTCCTCGCTCATCCGCCGGATATCGGCGGTCGCCCGGGCACTGAACAACAGATTCTCGTGGGTGAGCATGACGCCCTTCGGGAGCCCCGTGGTCCCGGACGTATAGATCAGCACCGCGACCTGTTCGGCCGCATTGGCCTCGACCGGCTCCGCTATCGCAGCCTCGTTGAGTGCGCTGACGCTGATCATGTTCAGCCCGCCGAGATCGCTGACGCTGGACTGATATTGCGCGGCGTGACTGGCGGCTTCTGCGGAAATACCACCGGTAAAGAACATCCGGCGCGCACCGCTGTGAACGCGAATCTGCTCGACCTCGCGCGGGGACAATCTGGGATTAACAACGATCGCCCAGGCGCCGACCTGGCTCGCGGCGAGCACCAGCGCGGCCAGCGCCACACAGTTCTCGCTGACAATCATCATGCGGTCACCCGGCCGGATGCCGAGCGAACGAAGCCCGACTGCAACGTCCTCCACCCTTTGCTGCAATTCCCGATAGGTCCAGATGCTGCCGTCGTCGATCAAAGCGATGCGCTGGGGCGACTGCAGGACCTGCCGATCCATGGCCTGATGCAGCCAGCGTGGATTGGCGTCGGGCCGAATTCCGATGTCGACCGCCTGACTCGATCCTGCTGCCAACCCGGCCTCCCCGCGAAATCAGACGCGCTACGGCGTCATTGGATGGCGATGCGGCATATAACGTTCTTTTTTAGAACTAGTCAATCGATTTGAAAGCCGGCATGACGATCAATGCGCCAGGCGTGGCGTTCGGCGCTGCAATACAAACGGATTGAGAATTCTTGTTTACAGACCATTTCTCCAGGGATACATAATACAGTACCAAATAAGAACTTATGGGAGATGGTACATGGCGGGTACAGGTGGCGTTGCGATGCTGGTGGGCGCGGGCGACGCCATCGGCGCGGCCGTGGCGCGGCGCTTTGCCCGCGGCGGCTACAAGGTCTGCATCGCCCGGCGCGACGCGACCAAATCGCAGGCCCTGGTCGACGAACTGACCGCGGAGGGTCACGATGTCCGAGCCTTCAGCCTCGATGCGCGCCAGGAGGCCGAGGTTCAGGGCTTGTTCGCTAATGTGGAGCAAACCGTCGGTCCTATCGAAGTCTGCCTCTTTAACGCCGGCTCGAACGTCAACAAGCCTTTGCTGGAGACCACCGAGAAGCTCTTCTTCAAGGCGTGGGAGCTCGCCTGCTATGCCGGATTTCTGGTAGGCCGCGAGGCCGCGCGCTACATGCTGGCGCACGGCCGAGGCACGATGTTGTTCACGGGAGCCACGGCCAGCATTCGCGGTGGCAAGGGCTTTACGGCATTTTCCTCGGCGAAATTCGGCCTGCGCGCTGTCGCCCAGGCCATGGCGCGTGAGCTTGGACCGAAAAATATTCACGTCGTGCACTTGCTGATCGATGCCGGCGTGGACAGCGAGGCGATCCATCAGCGCATGAAGGCCGCGACGGGAATCGACGCCAAAGAGATTCCGCCCGACAGCCTCACCAAGACGAACTCGATCGCGGAAGCTTATTGGTTTGCACACTGCCAGTCCAAGGACGGCTGGACTCACGAGCTGGATCTTCGTCCGGCTGTGGAGAAATGGTGACATGGCAATGGCACCTCAGCTTACCCTGTGGGGCGTCGGTACCAGCCGAACCGTTCGCCCACATTGGGCCATGCAGGAACTTGGCCTGACCTATACCACGCGTCCAATCGGCCCTCGAACCGGCGAGACCAAGACCGCCGAATACACCGCGCTCAATCCGCGCCAGAAGATTCCGCTGCTGCAAGACAACGATTTCTGCATCGGCGAGAGTGCAGCCATCGTCGCTTATCTCTCGCGCACCTATTCCACCGCGGAAAAGGTCTTAATTCCGCAAACGCAGCGCGACTACGCAGCGTGGCTCGAGTGGTGCTTCTTCATCGTCACCGAGCTGGACTCCACCAGTCTTTATGTCATGCGTCGGCACCGCGCCGATGCGTTGGGACATATCTACGGTGTCGCGCCCGATGTCGTCGCCCAGGCCGGCCAATATTTCCGTCAGCAATTGCACCATGTCGAGGTCGCGCTGTCCGACAATCGCAGCTATTTGATGGGTGACACGTTTACCAGCGCCGACATCTTGCTGACCACATGCCTCGATTGGGCGATCGCCTACGATGTCGGTATTTGCGATAACGCATACCCCTATCTTGAACGCATCAGGGCGAGGCCGGGTTATCAGCGCGGCGCAGCGGCCAATGTTCCGCCGCCTGCGCGATGAACGCGCCTGAATTCTTGCTGGTGGTTCAGAGGTTCATATAAGCAGATGCTGCGCGGCAGGCGGTTCAGGTAACCGCCGCTTTATCCTGCCACGCGTACGGCACGATCACTGACCATCTTGTCGATTGCGCTGTCGGTGTAGCCGAGTTCGCGCAACACATCGCGGGAATGCTCGCCGACGCGAGGCGCCGGTCCGCCGATCACGGCCTCATTGACCGTGAATCGGGCGGCGGGCTTCGGTTGCCGCACGCGTCCGACCGCAGGTTGCTCAAATTCCGCGATGATTTCGCGGGCGACCACTTGCTCATTGTGGATGATCTCACTGCGGCGCAAAATCGGCGCGCAGGGCACGTCGGCGGCATCGAGCCGCTCCAGCCATTCTGCCGTCGTGCGCTGCGCGATGTAGTCCTGCATCTTGTGGATACGCGCGGTGGCATTGACCGAGCGCGCCGCTGGCGTTGAAAATCGGGGATCCTTGGCGAGCTCGGGATCACCGGACGCCTTGCAGAATCCCTGCCATTCGGAATCGGAGATGGTGCCGCAGGTGATGTATCCGTCACTGGTCTTGAACACCAGGTCCGGACGGTCGTTCGGATCGGCCGCCGTCGCCTCGGCGCCGACCACCGTGTACTGCATCATCCCCTCCGGCCAGAGGTACGAGATCATCGCATCCAGCATCGCCACCTGGATATGATCACCCTGCCCGGTTTTCTCGCGAGCATAGAGCGCCGACGAAACCGCCTGCGCGGTGAATACCGCGGTGGTCTTGTCGCAGACGATGGTCCGGATCATCTGCGGGCGATTGGTGACAGGCTGCGACTGGATATCGGCAAAGCCCGACAGCGCCTGGATGATCGGATCGTACACCCGCTTCTTGACGTAAGGTCCGGTATCGCCGACGCCACTGATCGATACGTAGATCAGCCTGGGATGACGTTTTCGCAATTCGTCTGCTCCGAGGCCGAGGCGCTCCATCGTTCCGGGACGAAAATTCTGCACCAGCACGTCGGCTTGCGCGGCGAGCTTGGCCAGCACCTCACGGCCGGCCTCGTGCTTGATATCGATAGCGAGCGAGCGCTTGCCGCGGTTGGAAGAGATAAAGAGCGCGGAAAATTCGTTGGTCGTGCCGATCGGCGCACGGCTGCGACGCGTAATATCTCCGCCAATCGGCTCGATCTTGAGTACGTCCGCGCCCTGATCCGCGAGAAACATCGTCGCGAACGGCCCGGATACCACGCCGGTCAAATCGAGTACGCGGACGCCTTTGAGGGGACCTGACATGGCTTTTCCTTCGAATGAATTCCACGAATTCGACACTGACCGCTACGCGGCCGATTAGGCACTCTTCGCGCGCGACGCCCCGAGTTGCTCGACGATCGATTCCTCGACATCGCGGAGCTGATCCTTGCCGAAGAACATCTCCTTGCCGACGAAGAATGTCGGCGAGCCGAATGCTCCGCGCGCGACCGCATCGCTAGTCAGGTCGATCAGCCTCTTCTTGACCTCATCCTGCTGCGCCCGCGCGATGACTTTGTCGATATCGATGCCGGATGAAATGAATGCGTTCCGGAAGGTGTCGAGATCGTCCATCTTCTTGGGCTCCTCCCACATGTGGTGGTAGGCCGCCCGGAAATATTGCGGAAAGACGCCTTCGAACTGCGCGGCAACGGCACCGCGCATCAGCATCAGCGTATTGACTGGAAAGAAAGGGTTGTTCTTGAATTTCGTGATGCCGTAGCGGCGGATGAAGCGCTCGGTTTCCAGCGCGTTGTATTCCGGCTTGTTCTTGATGCCGCGAAGCGATTCGAACGGCGACATGTTGTTGGTCGCCTTGTATATGCCGCCGAGAAGGATCGGAACATAGTCGAATTTCACGCCGGTTCGCTTTTCGATGCCGGGAAGCGCGACCTCTGCAAGATAGGCATTCGGGCTACCGAAATCGAACAGGAATTCGACCTTTAGAGAATTTTCCACCAGGCTTCCTCCTCTAACACGCCGTTCCCGCTGCCGGCCGGCGGCCAGCGATCACGTCTCGCCCCGCTTGCCCCTCACGTCTAAAGTTCTATAATCGAACTGTCAATCGCTAATGGCCATTCGCACTAATTTGGGTAGGGCTGACCCTTGATCGGGCTGTTGTTTTCGTTTCAGTGCCTATTTAGAATGGTATTACTTGGCGACTAGGCTACTCCGTCGAATCACGGCTGGGTCCAGGACTGGAGACTGCGATGAAATGGGATGCTCTTGAAGAGGAACCGTGCTCACTGGCGCGCACGGTAGCCGTGATCGGCGACCGCTGGAGTTTGCTGATCCTGCGGGAATGCTTCCTGCGCGTACGCCGGTTCGAGGGATTTCAATCGTCCCTGAAGATTACCAGGCATTTGCTCGCAGAGCGACTGAAGAAGCTGGTCCGGTTCGGCGTGCTGCGCCGTGTCCCCTACCAGGAATCGCCGAAGCGCTATGAATACATCCTGACGCAGAAGGGTCTCGATCTCTATCCGATCATCATGTCGATCGTGCATTGGGGCGACACCCACATGGTCGATGAACGCGGCCGGCCGTTGCTCCATCAGCATCAGGGATGCGGAAAGATGTTCGATCCCATCATGGTCTGCTCGGAATGCGGCGAAATCCTCTCGGCAAAACAGGTCCATGTTCATCCCGGCCCCGGCAAGCAGCAGATCGCGACCGAGCCCAAGGCTGCAAAGACCACCGGCTCGAAAGTGCGGGCGCCGACGGCCTGAGAAACGGATATTCTACTCCTGAGCTGATATTGCTTCCGGATTCCGATCCGCACCGGATCACCCCGGTGTCGCGTAGTGGCCGGCGAAACGGCGCCGCAGTTCCATCTTCTGTATTTTCCCGGTCGCGCCGTAACTGAGGGCGTCGACAAAAACCACATCGTCCGGCATCCACCATTTGGCAATCTTGCCCTCGAGAAATGCAAAGATCGTTTGCGCCGTAACTGTCGCTCCGATGGCCGGTACAACAACAAGCAGCGGCCGCTCCTCCCATTTCGGATGAGGAATACCGACTACGGCAGCCTCGGCGACGCCTGGGCAACCTGTTGTGAAGTTTTCGATGTCGATCGAGCTGATCCACTCGCCGCCGGACTTGATGACATCCTTTGCGCGGTCGGTGAGCTGGACATAGTTGTCGCTATCGATGACCGCGAGATCCCCGGTTTCGAACCACCCATCCTGCAGCAGCGGCTTCTCCTCGCGATAATATCCGCTGATGATCCAGGGCCCGCGAACCATGAGCCGACCGCTGGATGCACCATCGCGCGGCAATTCGTCGCCTTGCTCATCGACGACCTTGAGGTCGACGCCGTAAATCGGCTGGCCCTGCGTGATCTTGCGGCCAAGCTGCTGCGAGGTCGGCAGCGCCGACGTCTTCCGCGACGGCTGCGGCGACGTTCCGCATGGGCTGGTCTCCGTCATGCCCCAGACGTGGTTCACCGACACGCCGAGCCGCTCGAAGCCTTCGATCATGCTCGGCGCCGGCGCCGAGCCGGCAATCACGATTCGCTTCAAGGCGCCGACCGCGCCGCCGCGCGTCTCGAAGTGCTGCAGCAACTTCGCATAAAGCGTCGGCACGCCGGCGGTGATGGTCACGCCTTCCGTCTCGATCAGTTCGGCGATGCTCGCCGCGTCCAGCTTTGGTCCGGGCAATACGAGCTTCGCGCCGGCCATCGGCGCCGCGTGGGTAAATCCCCACGCGCCGTTGGCATGGAACATCGGCGTCATCGGCAGGACGGTGTCCGATGCGGCGAACCCCATCGAGTAGCCGCCGCAGATTGAAAGGCAATGCAGCAGGTCCGAGCGGTGCGAATAGAGCACCCCCTTCGGATTGCCCGTCGTCCCCGACGTGTAGAACAGCGAGGAAGCCGACAGCTCGTCGAACATCGGCCATTCGAATTGCTCGTCGCCGCTCTCCAGGAACTCCTCATAGCACTGAATGTTCGGGATGGTCGTGGCCGGCATCGACGCCCGGTCGACCATCAGCACAAAAAGTCCGACGCCGCTGAGTTGCGGCAACAATCCTTCCACGAGCGAGACAAACGAGCTTTCGAGAAACAACACCCTGTCTTCGGCGTGATTGGCGATAAAGGAAATCTGGGCGGGAATCAGCCGCGGATTGATCGCATGCCAGACCGCGCCGAGTCCGGTGACGCCGTGTTCGATCTCGAAATGCCGGTAGTTGTTCCACGCCAGCGTCGCAACGCGATCGCCCGGCCTGACGCCCCAGCGCCGCAAGGCGCTGGCTAGCTTGCGGGCTCGACGCGCGGCATCCTGATAGACGTATCGATGGATCGTCCCCTCGACAGTGCGCGACACGATCTCGGTCTCGGCGTGGAACCGGTCTGCATGCGTCAGGAGCGACGACAGCAGCAACGGCTGATTTTGCATCAATCCTTTCACAATCGCCTCTTTCGCCGTCCTGCCGTTAAGGTCATCCACTTGCCTGATTCCAGCGGAATTCCCGCGCCCGTAATCATTCCGAAGCGGCGTCGAGAGCGTCACTGAACTGCTCCCAACTCGTGCCGGTCCAGCGCTGCAATCGCATCTGGGTGAAATTCATGTTGATCTTGTCTGACGTGTTGATCTTGATGCCCGGGAGCGTCGTCGGGAGGACAACGTCCTTCAGGCTCTTGGCCTGCTTGAGGATGTTCTCGCGCGACAAGTCATCGCCGCATTGCTTGATAATCTGTTCAAGCAGCATGCCCTGCGTGTAACCAAACAGATAATTGGTATCGGCGATGTCGACACCGGGCATGTACTTGGCGACGAAAGCCCGGAAGCCCTTCATGCCATCGTTGTTGTCCCACTGCGGATCGGTGGGGTCCATCGTAAAAGTACCCACAATGACCCCAGTCGACTTATCGAGGCCCGCGGGCTTCAGAACCGCTCCAACCGAACTGGAGGGGTAATTCAGCAACATCGTCGGCTTCCAGCCTATTTCGGAGACCTTGCGAATCGCTTGAGCGGCAAATTTCGGCGTCCCGGCCACCAGCAGCGCTTCGGCGCCGGAGCTCTTCAGATTGACGACTTGCGAATCCGCCGTCGGATCGGTGATTTCATAGGCGACAGCCACCACTCTCTTGTCGAAATCGTCTTTCAGGAGCGCCTTGAACGCATTGACGTAATCTTTGCCGAGATCATCGTTCTGGTAGAGTATCGCATACTTCGCGTTCGGCAACGTCCTGGTCAAATATTTGGCGTAGATCTTCCCTTCGGTATCGAAGCTGACCAGACTCGTCGTCGTCAGCGGAAAATCTGCGACATTGGTAAATTTGCTCGATCCGGAAACGATCGCGATGGCTGGCACACGTTTGTTCGTCAGATATTTCGCCGTCGCGGAATTGCCGGGGGTTCCGAGCTGACTGAACATGAAAGCGACCTCGTCGCCTTCGACAAGCTTGCGGACATGCTCCACCGCTTTCGGCGGGCTATAGGCATCGTCGTAAGCAATATAATTTATCTTGCGCCCGTTAATGCCCCCACGGTCATTGACGGACTGAACGTAGGCGAGAATTCCCCTGCCAACGAGGCCGATCGACGAGGCTGGCCCGCTGAAAGGAAAAATCCCTCCGATCTTGATCTCAGTCGCAGTGACACCGGGCGCATCGGCTGCGAACGCCGGCGAGGCGAGTGCCAGCAACAGCACCCACATAAGTCTGAGCTTATAAAGCATTTGGCTTCCTTCCCGGAATAGCGCGATTTCGCACCGCGTGACCTCAGTACAGTTTCTTCTCGGCTTGGCTGCCGGCAGATATTCCGCTGCCAGCCCCATTCGCTATTTTTCGGCAGACTACAGTTCTATTTTAGAACTAGTCAAGCCGTTTCGTTTCATTCTGGGATGATCGTTCAAATCGGACTGTCTGAATGGCCTACTTTTCAGGCCAAAAGCGCGACTGCTACGATCATTTCCGCGTGCGCCGCGTCCTGTTGATACATTCTTTTATGAAACCAACCTTCTCCTGTTGCGATGACGCAAATCGCATCATCCACCGCCTTCACGCGAGGGCGAGCGTCAAGACAGCTCATTTGATGGAGAACCCCGATGCGTTCCGAAGCGTGGCAAGACAGGGCCGTCGATTCGACGGGCGGCGAGCGGCGTCCAAATTGCTGGATGGGTCGGAGGCTGTGCAGAAGCAGCACACCGGCGGTGCCGCGCTGGTGGAGCGCACGCTGAGGATCAAATTGACGAAGGAGCACCTGGGCGATCGTTAGCTGCACCGTCGTCATCCGCTCTCAACGAACTGGATGGCTTTGTGCCTTCTCTCGCTGCGATGATTTGTCGCTTGGGCTCACCTGATGTGATTTTTTTGGGCGAGGCTTAAAGTCCTAAAGGCCAAAAGATCGCGCCTTTGCGAACGATCGTGCTGGTTAGCGCGGCTCCCCAGCAAGTACTTTTATATCCGGGCCTTATTTGGAAATGACTTGGCCCGCGATTGTGTCGTACCCTCC